>UMGV01048207.1_pt1 | contig 81475 bp, 72 predicted proteins | sample 1965361 | NCBI WGS metagenome assembly UMGV01 (sample SAMEA4836081, study PRJEB28245) | human gut metagenome | biome: gut microbiome; material: fecal sample | place: Denmark | collected 2008
ATATTGCTTATCTCGACTGCACCGCAGAGAACGGATTTATCCCTCCCCTGCCGGAGCAAAATGTCGATATAATATATCTCTGCTCCCCCAACAATCCCACGGGAACGGCGATGAAAAAAGAGCAGCTCCAACAGTTGGTCGACTGGGCTAATGAGCACGGCAGCGTCATTCTCTTCGACGCCGCATACGAGGCGTTTATCACAGAGAGCAACATTCCGCACAGCATTTTCGAGCTTGACGGCGCAAAGAAATGCGCCATTGAGTTCAGAAGCTTTTCAAAGACTGCGGGCTTTACCGGCGTTCGCTGCGCATATACAATTATACCGCGCGAGCTTTCACGCGGCGGAGTCAGCCTCAACGCGCTGTGGGCGCGCAGGCAGGCGACGCGGTTCAACGGCGTGTCATATATAACCCAGCGCGCCGCCGAAGCCGTCTATTCCGACGAGGGCAGGCGGCAGATAAAAGAAAATATAAACTGCTATCTCGGCAACGCAAAGAAGATAACGGACGGACTCGAAAGTATTAATATCCGCTGTTTCGGCGGCAGAAATTCGCCGTATATCTGGTTTGAAGTGCCGAACGGGCTGACCTCATGGCAGATGTTCGACAGGCTTCTGAACACCGTTCAGGTGGTCGGCACGCCGGGCTCGGGCTTCGGCACGATGGGCGAGGGATATTTTCGCCTGACCGCGTTCGCAGCGCCAAAGCGCACGCTCGAAGCAGTTGAAAGAATAAAAAACGGTCTGAATTAAGACCGCACGGAGGATAAAAATGGGCATTTTTTCAAGAATAAACAAGGGACTCAAAAAGACCCGCGAGAATATGTCTGGAGCTATCGACTCGATGCTCCACGGCAAGACTGAAATTGACGACGAATTTTATGACGAGCTCGAAGAGATACTCGTCATGGGCGATGTCGGCTGCATGACCGCATCGGAGATAGTCGAGAAGCTGCGCGAGCGCGTTATGAAAAAGCATCTGCGAAAGCCTGAAGCCGTCAAGAACGAGATAAAAGAGATAGTCGCCGAGATGCTTGAGGGCGGCGAGGAAATGAGCCTTATCACTCTCCCCTCCGTCATTCTCGTCATCGGCGTCAACGGCGTGGGCAAGACCACTTCCATAGGCAAGCTCGCCGCAATGTACAAAAACGAGGGCAAAAAAGTTATCCTCGCCGCGGCGGACACTTTCAGAGCCGCTGCAATCGAGCAGCTTGAAGAGTGGGCTGACCGCGCGGGAGTCGAGATAGTCAAGCACCGTGAGGGCGCAGACCCGGCGGCTGTTATATACGACACAATTCAGGCGGGCAAGGCAAGAAACGCCGACATAATCATCTGCGACACCGCCGGCAGACTCCACAACAAGAAGAACCTAATGGAGGAGCTGGCGAAGATATACCGCGTCATCGACCGCGAGCTGCCCTACAGCGACCGTGAGAGCCTGCTCGTGCTTGACGCGACTACAGGACAGAACGCAGTCAATCAGGCAAAAGAATTCAAGAATGTTGCAGAGATCACCGGCATCATTTTAACGAAGCTTGACGGCACCGCAAAGGGCGGCGTTGTATTAAACATCAAAAATGAGCTCGGCGTACCCGTCAAGTTCATCGGCGTCGGCGAAAAGGTGGACGACCTCCGCCCGTTCAACGCCCGCGCATTCGCCGAGGGTCTGTTTGACGCAGAGCCGATTGAAGACGAGGAAGAGGAAAAAGAGGACAAATAATGGATTTTCTCATAGCTACACATAACATGAAAAAACGCGCCGAGCTTGAGCGCATATTGAAACCCATCGGCGTGCGCGTTCTGCTCGCGGAAGAGGCGGGAGTCGAGCTTACAGATGTTGAGGAGACGGGCGTCACCTTTGAAGAGAACGCATTCTTAAAAGCCGACAGCGGCTGCAAAGAGAGCGGCATGCCCTGCATCGCTGACGACTCGGGGCTTGCCGTTGACGCGCTCGACGGCGCACCGGGAGTGTATTCCGCGAGATACGCGGGCGAGCACGGTAACGACGAGAAGAACAACGAGCTTCTGCTCAAGAATCTGTCCGATATTCCTATGGACAAGCGCACCGCGCGGTTCGTTTCGACCGTCTGCTGCTGTTTCCCGGACGGTAGGCACATGACCGTGCGCGGCGAGTGCGAGGGCAAGATTGCCTTTGAGCCCGCAGGCGAGGGCGGCTTCGGCTACGATCCGCTGTTTTTGCCCGACGAGTTCCCCGGCAAAACGATGGCGCAACTAACCGCAGAAGAAAAAGACAGCATCAGCCACAGAGGCAAGGCGCTGAGACTCCTTGCAAAAAAACTGGAGGAAATTATATGACAAGCAAAGAGAGAGCCGCGCTTCGCGCGCAGGCAAATTCGCTCGAGCCGCTTTTTCAGGTCGGCAAGGGCGGCGTCAATGACGCACTGATAGCCCAGACGCTCGACGCATTCCGCTCCCGCGAACTGCTCAAGCTCAAGGTACTGCTCGAGACAGCACCCAAGCCCCCGCGCGAAATTGCCGAAGAGATTGCGGCAAAGACGCAGTCCGAGGTCGTTCAGGTCGTCGGCGGCAGTCTGATATTCTTCAAGGAGAATCCGGAGCTGCACGAGCCGAAAGATAAAAAGAAAAAGATAACCGGTACGAAGAATCCGAACCGCCCATCCGTGCGCAAAAAGATACACGAAAAGAAGCTCGCCGAGGAGCGAAAGACCGCGGCGCGCCGCAAGGCGGAGCGCAATTTCAGACGCAGCCGCGATATATAACAGCAAATTTTAAGTCAACCGGTTCAAAAGCAGGCGCATTTTCGCCTGCTTTTTTGTGCATCGGGACAAATCGGGAATTTTTTGTAAAAGCCTATTGACAGCGTAGGTATAAGAGACTATAATACGCTCATAGATACTGAACAGGGAGGAAGCATCATGAAAAAGTTTGACAGCAACATTATGATGATGGAAATGTGCATGTTCTCCATGCGCATGTGCATGTGCATGCCTTTTTCCGACGAGCTTCCGTCAAACGAATAAATCTGATATATGCAGAGATTCGGGGAGCTTCGTGAGGAGTTTCCCGTTTTTTATTTGCATTGAGGAGGAAGAAAAGTGCAGTATCTGAAATTATTCTCGCCCTTTGATATAAGGCATTGGCGAATGTGCCGCAAGGCGCATGATTAAGAAGTCCGTTTCAACCCAATACCTTATAAATTAAAATACAAAGGAGATAATCAACATGAAAAAGACAATATCGATCATTCTCGCAGCGGTCCTCGCGCTGGGCTGCATCTTCGGCTTCGCCGCCTGCTCTTCGGGCAGCAAGAGCATCACCATTGCCGTTCCCAACGACGCGACCAACGAAGCCCGTGCGCTCCTTCTTCTTCAGGAGCAGGGCATCATCAAGCTCAAAGACGGCGCTGGCATCACCGCAACCGTAAGAGACATTGAGGACAACCCCAAGAACATCACCTTCAAAGAGGTTGAAGCCGCTCAGCTCCCCAACGTTCTCAAGGATGTTGACTATGCTGTTATCAACTCGAACTACGCTATCTCCGCGGGTCTTAACCCCGTCAAGGACAATCTCGCTATCGAGGGCTCTTCGAGCGCATATTCGAACATCCTCGCCGCCAAGAAGGGCAACGAGAATTCCGACAAGATAAAGGCTCTTTCCGCCGCTCTCCAGAGCAAGAAGGTCGCCGATTTCATCGCTTCCAAGTACAACGGCGCAGTTATCAGCGTTGTTTCGAACCCCGGTGACGGCTACGATCCCTCCGTCAACTACGACGCACTCAAGGGTCAAACCATAACCGTCGCTGCATCCCCCACACCACACGCCGAGATCCTCGCCGTTGCCAAGGAGATCCTTGCCGCTAAGGGCGTCACCCTTGACATCAAAGAGTTCGAAGATTATGTCCAGCCCAACAATGTTGTTGAGTCCGGCGAGATCGACGCAAACTACTTCCAGCACGAGCCTTACCTCGACGATTTCAACAAGCAGAACAACACGAACATCGTCACCGTTTGCTATGTCCACGTCGAGCCCATGGCTCTCTACGGCGGCAAGCAGACCACTCTTGACGCAGTGAAGTAAATGTTATAAAATATAATGCCGGGCTAAGTTGCTCTTAATCGGGCTGCTTGCCGGCATTATCTTTTTATCCAGAAGTTCGGAGGCATAAAATGATCGAGATTAAAAATCTGTCAAAAACTTTCAAGACCGCCGACAGCTCGCTCGACGCGCTCAAGAATGTTTCTCTGACGATAAACGACGGCGATATTTACGGCATTATCGGCATGAGCGGCGCGGGCAAGAGCACGCTCGTGCGGTGCATAAATATGCTCGAGCGCCCGACTGAGGGCCAGATACTCATAGACGGGGTCGATATGGGTTCGCTTTCGAGCAAGCAGCTCAGGGACGCCCGCCGCAACATAACCATGATATTCCAGGGCTTCAACCTGCTCATGCAGCGCAACTGTCTGAAAAACATCTGCTTTCCGCTCGAGCTTGAGGGCATGAAGAAAGAGGACGCGAAGAAACGCGCGCTCGAACTGCTCGAGATAGTCGGTCTGCCCGACAAAGCGAAGGCTTACCCCGCTCAGCTCTCCGGCGGTCAGCAGCAGAGGATAGCCATAGCCCGTGCGCTCGCAACCAATCCCAAGGTGCTGCTCTGCGACGAGGCGACAAGCGCGCTCGACCCGAACACCACACATTCGATCCTCAACCTCATAAGAGACATAAACAAAAAGCTCGGCATAACGGTTATTATAATAACCCACCAGATGAGCGTTGTCGAAGAGACCTGCAACCGAGTCGCCATTCTTGACAACGGCACGGTCGTTGAACAGGGCGAAGTCAGCACCGTCTTTGCCCATCCGCAGTCGGCGGCAGCAAAACGCCTCGTGTTCCCCGACGCTTCGGATGAGATTTTTGCTCCCGCTTCGGACGAGCACAGGATAAGAGTCGTCTTCAACGGCGCGTTCGCGACCAACACCCCGCTGATAACCAAGATGGCTATGGACGAAGGAATCGCGGCGAATATTTTAGCTGCCTCCACGCGCTGCATCGGCGACAAGGTCTACGGCAACATGCTCCTCGGCATCCCCGGAGGGGACAACGAGCTTGAACGCGCGTCGAAATATCTGCAGAGTATGCCGGATATTCTTGTTGAGGAGGTTTAAAAGATGTTTGACAATGCATTCACTTCCGAGGCGCTGACGGAAGCCCTCGATATATTAAAAAATGATTTCCCGCTGGCTATCTGGGAGACGATATATGTCACCCTGCTCTCCACGCTCTTTGCGATAATTATCGGCCTGCCGCTCGGCGTGCTGCTCGTCGCGGGCGAAAAGGGCGGCGTTCTCCCCCTGCCGAAGGCTCTGATGAAGGTTCTCAATGTTATTATAAATCTTCTGCGTTCGGTGCCGTTTTTGATTCTGATGATTCTCGTCTTCCCACTGACCCGTCTTATCGTCGGCACGGCGGTCGGCACAGTCGCCTCGATAGTCCCGCTCGTCATCGCGTCGTTCCCGTTTGTGGCGCGCCTTGTTGAAAGCAGCCTGCGCGAGGTCAACCCGAATATAATTGAAGCCGCGCAGAGCATGGGAGCTTCACCCATGCAGATAATTATCAAAGTCATGATTCCCGAGAGCGTGCCCTCGCTGCTCTCGAACTTCACGATAGCGATAACCACCATCCTCGGCTACTCCGCAATGAGCGGAATAATCGGCGGCGGCGGGCTCGGCAAGATAGCCATAAACTACGGCTACTACCGCTACAAATATCTCGTCATGATCTTTGCGGTTATCCTGCTCATAGCGCTCGTTCAGATTTTCCAGAGCGTCGGCACCCACCTTGCAACAAAGACCGACAAGAGACTCAAGAAAAAATAATTAAGCACATAAAAAGCACCCGGTCGGGAGAAATCCCTGCCGGGTGCTTTGCTGTATTTATTTTACGCCTTCGCTTTCGGGGTGAAAACCTTTGCGTCAAGCTTTTTCATCAGCGCGTCGAACACTATCGCCATAAGCAGCGTAGCGGCGAAGCAGAGAATGAAATAGTTCAGATTGTTGTTGACCAGTCCGAGTCTCTTGAATATCGTCATCGGGATGCGCTGGAGAATATAGACGCTGAAAACATGCTTGCCGAGCATCGAAAGTGCGGGATTGCCGATTTTTATCTTCATCGATGCGAGCACAACAATAAGCATGAACGCGCTCGCCCACGCCCAGTATACCGGGAGCCCTGCCGAGCGATATTTATGTCCGACAACAAAGGCAGCAACCGCGACCGTAATGCAGAGCATATAGATATAGTTGTTTTTCATCACGAATTTGTCTATATATTTCTTGAGATACGCATACCACATACCCAGCGGGAAGAGAATCAGCGTGTTGTAGTACCACGCGGGCTTTCCGACTTTTATAAGCGCAAAAGCGAGTCCGCAGGTGAGTACGGTCATCGCGATAAGCCCCGGGATATGGTGCTTGCGGAAGATAAGAAACGACACTATAAGTATCAGATAGAGGCAAAGAACCGCGGTAATATACCAGTTCGAGTTGCCTATGCTCTCCCATGTAGTGAACGCGAGCAGAGTCGTTCTCGTCTTCGTCTTTATTCCGAGTGCGAGGTTCATCAGCAGGAACAGGAGAACCGCGATATCAAAATGCGCAAAAAGGCTCAGGAACCTGCGTCTGAAAATACCCTTGACATACGGCGTGCCTTTTTTCATTATAGAGCACATCATGCCGTAGCCCGAATAGAACAGGAAGGTCACAACGACGAGCTGGCCGAGCCAGCTTTTCAGGTCGAGCCATATCGTATCAGACGAGCCGCCGAGCTTCATATACCCGCTGATGTGGCACATGAAAACGAGCAGCACGAAGATTCCATTTATGGCGCCGGTCGTATCTTTTGACATATAATCGGAATTGAACTCACCCGATTTGACGAACTTTGCGCCGCACAAAAACACAAACAGCGCAGCTGCCAGAACATAGATCATATTTAATTATCCTCCGCAATATTTGAGACAATTATATCACAGCATTCCTATCCTTGCAACAAAAAAGCGCGGGCGCAGTTTTCGCTGCACCCGCGTTTTTTGTTAGAAAGGTGATATATCAATTAAAGGGGTTGTAGTAGAATGATCTGTTATCCTGCTGAGTTGTCTGCTCCTGCTGCTGTTGAGAGGAAGAGGAAGCAGTGTTTCCGGTATCCTCGACGAGCTTCACTTTGACATTAAATTCCTTTGTCTGATAGTTGCTCGATATCCTGCACAGGGTCAGGGTCAGCGTGTCGCCGACTTTGGCGTTTTCAATCGCTTCGAGCAGAACTTCCGAAGTACTCAGCTCCTTGCCGTTGACCGCCGTTATAAGATCGCCGACCTGGGCGCTGCTGTTTGCAAGGTCGCTGTCCTCGTTGATGTCCGCGATAATAAGCGAACCTGCCGGCAGACCCTTTATCTGCACTATCATGTTATACTGCTGATTCGATGTATTGGAGAAGTAGCTGATGCCGAGCTTCGGGCGGTTCGGCACTCTGCCGTAGGCGATAAGATCGTCGATTATCTCTTTTGCGGACGAGATCGGGATAGAGAAGCCCATGAGCTCATAGCTGCTGTCGCTGATTTTAAGCGAGTTGATGCCGACCACCTGGCCGTATTCGTTTATCAGAGCGCCGCCGGAGTTGCCGGGGCTGATAGCCGCCGTGTGCTGGATGCACTCCATGGAATAGCCTATCTGGCTGCTGACCGTTCTCGAAATTGCGGAGACCATGCCGTTGGTAAATGAGCCGAAGAACTCGGTGCCGCCGGGGTTGCCTATTGCATAGACTGTCTCGCCGACCGAAAGCTTCGTTGAATCGCCGAACTCTGCGGCGGTGAAGCCCGTAGCCTTTATTTTCAGCACACCGATATCGGTGCGCGAATCGTAGCCGACTATCTCGGCGTCATACTGAGTGCCGTCATGCAGCTGAACGACGGCTTTGACGCCCTCGCCGCTGATAACATGGGCGCAGGTGATTATATAGGTATAAGTGTGATCTTTATTCTCGCCCATGACTATGCCGGAGCCTTCGCCGGAAGCCGAGCTTGACGACTGGCTGTATACGACTATGCCGACATTGCTCGGCGAAACTTTTTCATATATCTGAGCCGAGGTGAGCACGCCGTTGCCCTTTGAAGTCGTTGTCGCCTTCGGGGTCTCGGCAATGTTCAGCTGAGCGTCACCCTCGGAAGTGCCGGTCACGGAAGTGCCTCCGGAGCTGCTGTTATTATTTCTCTTTGCAAGCACTGTGACGGTCGCAGAGACCGCGATAACAACTGCGAGGATTGCGGCGAAAACCGCAACGCCTTTCTTCTTCGCGCTCATCTTTTTCTTCTTTTTCTCGGGCTGAGGCGGCGTGTAGCTGCCGGAATTATATGAATTCTGGCTGTTATAGCTGCCCTGCTCGGGCTGCTGCGGAGCAGAATAAACCCGATCCGGCTCAAGCGGTGCAGACTGCTGTGCGGTGTCTGCCGAGTTGTCTTCGGGCGGCGTCTCGCCGGAGCTGCCGAAGTTGTTCACATAATCATCATTGTACATAAACTGAATTTACCTCCATCCATTGCCTTCGGGATATCCTTCATCTTTTGACACTATTATGGACTTTCAATATTACGATTTCTTGAACGTCGGGTAAATAACCTTTGGATTTTTATTCAACTTTTTTCCGCAAAAATTCATCTCAGCGGAAGCCAGAACACGAACTGCGTATATTCGCCCGGCTCGCTGTTGACGGTTATCTGGCCGCCGTGCATATCGATTATGGTCTTGACTATATACAGTCCGAGACCCGCTCCCTTGACATCGTAGCTGCGCGATTTGTCCGTTTTATAGAAGCGCTCAAAGACTTTGCCCGCCTCTTCGCGCGAGATTCCCTTGCCGCTGTTCTTGACGGAGAATATCATCTTCTCGCTGTCCGATTTTATTGCAACCTCGATATAGCCGCCCTCGTTCGTGAACTTCACGGCGTTGTCGATAAGATTATATACGACCTGATTTATCATATCCTCGTCGGCGCAGATGTTGAGCGGCTCGACCTTATCAAGGCCGCGTATCTCTATCTTCTTTTCATCTATCGCGCGCTCGAAGCCGAGCATCGTTTTGAAGGTCATTGCCGAAATGTCGAACTCCTTGGGCTGGATTTTTAACTGACCCGCCTCTATCTTCGACATATTGAGCATACCCGTGACAAGGCGAGAAAGGCGCTTGACCTCGTCGGAGACTATTCTGAGATAATATGTGCTCTTCGACGAATCTATCGTGCCGTCGAGTATTCCGTCTATGAATCCGCCGATAGTGGTCATCGGGGTCTTTAACTCGTGCGAGACATTCGCGACGAAATTGCGTCTCGAAGTCTCGATAGCCGAAAGCGCGTTCGCCATCGAGTTGAACGCCGTCACAAGCTCCGCGACCTCGTCCTCGTCGCCGCCCAGCACTTTATGATAGGGCACCGAGATTCGGTTGCTGAAATCGCCCTTTGCATACTGCTTTGCCGCCGCCGACATCTCGCGCAGGGGCTTTGTCATCTGATAAGTCATAACATATGTTGCAACGAATGCTATCGCGAGCGCGAGAATTGCCGAGAACAGGAACATCTTGAGCATCGCCCTGACAGGCTCGTGCAGCGAATCCGTATCCTGCGAAGCGATGACCGCGCCGCAAAGCTTGCCGGATGCCACTATCGGCTCAACGCTTATAAAATGCGAGCTTTTGTACATTCCGCCGAGCGTGCCCGTTTCGGTATATCCGCCGCTGCTGAGCTTCGACAGAGCTGTTTCGGGGACTGTATATTTGCTGTGGACTATGCACTCGCCCATGTACATCACGAGATTGGACTGCCATATATCCTTACAGCAGATTATCTTGCCGTCGGTGTCGCATATATAGATGTCCGCATCTATCGCCTGCGAGAGCTGGGCGGTCGAAACGCTCATGAGCAGAGTAGAATTCTTGTTGCTCTCTTCAAGCGAGTAGCCTTTTTGAATAAGCGCCGCGGCAGTCTGCGAGACGGTCTGCGCGTTCTGCTTTAAAAGCGCCGTCTTCTCTTCGGACTGATAACGCGCGATGAATATCAACAACGACGAGCCGAGAATGGTGAAGCCGATAAACAGTATCAGCACCGTCACATAAAAGTAACGGTGAAACAGACCCGAGCTTTTTGTTCTCGAGCCTGCGTTCTTTGCATCTTTTATTTCAAACTTTTTGCGTGCTTTTTTCATGCACATCAATCCTTGGTCTCAAACTTGTAGCCTACGCTCCAGACGGTCTTGAGCTCCCACTTGTCGGACACGCCCTCGAGCTTCTCTCTGAGCCTCTTGACATGGACATCGACCGTTCTCGAATCGCCGTAATAGTCGAAGCCCCAGACTTCGTCGAGCAGCTGGTCACGGGTGAACACCCTGTTCGGGTTGCTGGCAAGGTGATAGATAAGCTCCAGCTCTTTGGGCGGAGTGTCGATGCGCTTGCCGTCGACCCAGAGCTCGTAGTTCGTCAGATTTATTTTGAGCTTGTCGTATTCGACCTGCTTTATATCCGCCGCCGGGGCGCCCGCGCTGCGTCTGAGGACTGCCTTGACGCGCGCCACAACTTCCTTTGCATCGAAGGGCTTGACGACATAGTCGTCCGCGCCGAGCTCAAGACCGAGAACTTTATCAAAAGTCTCGCCCTTTGCGGTGAGCATGATTATCGGCTTGTCCGAGAATTTTCTTATCTCGCGGCAGACCTGCCAGCCGTCGAGGCGGGGCAGCATGATATCAAGCAGCATCAGATCCGGCTGAATCTCGCCGAAGCTCTTCACGGCGCTCTCGCCGTCGTTCACTATGCTGACTGTGTAGCCCTCTTTTTCAAGATAGAGGCGCAGCAGTTCGCAGATATTAACGTCGTCGTCAACGACAAGTATTTTTTCGTTAGCCATAAGTACCTCTCCTTTGTTTTAAACGAACCCATTGTAATTATTATAAACCATTCGCAAAAGTTTGTGTGAATGGCGGAATAACATTTTGTTACAAAATTTCGTATATTTACCTGTGCAGATTCTCGCCCATGCTCACGAGCTTATGCTCAATAGAATCGACAAGCGCTATCCAGCTCGCGTTGATAACGTCCTGCGACACGCCGACAGTTGTCCAAATATCCTCGCCGTCGGACGAAGTTATAAGAACGCGGACGCTCGCCGCCGTGGCGTCTTTCGGCTCCATGACGCGAACCTTGTAGTCGATGAGTCTCAATTTTCTAAGGCACGGGTAGAACACCTCGAGCGCTTCACGCAAAGCGCGGTCGAGCGCATTGACGGGGCCGTCGCCGTCCGACGCCGCTATTCTGACTCTGCCGTCAACGCTCAGCTTTATCGTGGCGGTTGCGCTGTGGTCATTGTCATAGGGCAGCTCGTCGAGCACCTTGTAGCTGATGAGATTGAAGAACGGCTTGTATTTTCTGACGAGGCGGTGAACTATCAGCTCGAACGACGAATCCGCGCCCTCATACTGATAGCCCTCGTATTCTTTTTGCTTCAGGATATCGAGCAGCTCCGCGACCTGCGGCGAATCCTTGTCAAAATCGGGATAGAGCTTCTGTATTTTTTTGAGCACCGCCGCCTTGCCGGTCACTTCAGAAAGCAGGAAGCGTCTTCTGTTGCCGACGGATTCGGGGTCGATATGCTCGAACGATTCGCTGAATTTCAAAACGCCGTCGGCGTGCATTCCCGCTTTATGGGCAAATGCGCTGCGCCCGACAAACGGCACATCCCTGTGCAAAGTTACATTGGCTATCGACGCTATCTTTATCGCCGATGAGGTCAGATTTTTCAAATTCTCCTGCGGGATACACTCATAGTCGGATTTTATCTGCAAATTGGGGATTATTGAAGTCAGGCTCGCGTTTCCGCAGCGCTCGCCGAAGCCGATAAATGTGCCCTGCACCTGCTTCGCGCCCGCTCTGACAGCCATGAGTGCGCCCGCGCACGCCATATCCGAATCGTTGTGGGTGTGGATTCCTATATCGGTACCGGGGAAAGCTTTTACTATTTCACCGGTAACTTTTTCTATGTAATCCGGGAACGAGCCACCGTTTGTGTCGCAGAGCGTCAGGCAGTCCGCACCGCCGCGCAGAGCCGCGCGCAGGCTTTCGAGCGCGTAGCCGTCATTGTCCGACATGCCGTCAAAGAAATGCTCGGCGTCGAAAACGACATATTTGCCGTGACTTTTGAAAAAGCGGCAGGTTTCCTCTATCATAGATAGATTTTCTTCGAGGCTCGTCTGCAAAACGCCCTCGACCTGAACTTTTCTGCTCTTGCCGACTATTGACACACACGGGGTTCCCGCCTTGAGCAGAGCGGCACACGCCGCGTCCTCTTCGACTCTCTCGCCCTTTCTCCGCGTTGAACCGAATGCGCACAGGCGGGAATTTTTGAGCCACAGCCTGCTCGCCCGCTCGAAAAACTCAAGCTCGCGCGGATTGGAGGTCGGGTTGCCCGCCTCGATTATCGGTATGCCGAGATCGTCCAGCACACGGACTATCTCCAGCCTGTCGTTGACGGAAAAGGATATGCCCTCACCCTGAGCGCCGTCGCGCAGGGTCGAATCGAGCAGTTCGATTTTTTTCAACTCTCTCCCTCCCCTGTCAGTCGTTTATGACCGTGTCGCCGCTCTCAAGAGCGGTTATGCCCGAGCGCGAAAGCTCGGCTATTCCGTGGACGCTCATGTCCGCGATAAACGCATCTATTCGCTCCGGCTCGCCCGTCAGCTCCGCCGTGAGCATCGTGTGACCGATGTCCTTGACCCTCGCGCCGTAGGCTATGACGGTCTTTAGGACCTGCGGTCTGTCTTTGTTGAGGCAGTGGACTTTTATCAGCAGAAGTTCGCTCGAAACGAGCTTCCCCTCTTCGAGATGCGCCACTTTTATGACATCCTCGAGCTTCAACAGCTGAGCCTCGACCTGTTTTACCTGCTCCGGCTCAACCTCGGAGACAACCGTCATTCGCGAGAACTCGGGATGCTCGGTCTCGGAGACCGTGAGGCTTCGTATATTATATCCGCGGCGCGCAAAAAGTCCCGCCACTCTGAGCAGAACGCCCGAGCGGTTTCGGACAAGCGCCGAAACGGTCAGCTTCTGAGTCATAATAAATTCTCCTTATTTGTAGATAGCCGTCGTGATATCGCCGCCGGGCGGTATCATCGGGAGCACAGCGCAGTCTGGGTCGATGCGGCAGTCTATAACTACGGGCTTGTCCATCGAGAGCGCCTTTTTGAAAACGCGCTTCGCCTGCGACGGATTCTTTATTCTCATGCCCTTGACGCCGAACGCCTTTGCGACGGCGGCTATATCCGTACCGCGACCCGGCTGAGTCGCGGAAAAGCGTCCGTCATAGAACACCTTCTGCCACTGGCGCACCATGCCGAGCACGCCGTTGTTCATAACTATAACAACGACGGGGATATTATATCTGCTGAGCGTTGCAAGCTCGCTCAGGCTCATATGGAGTCCGCCGTCCCCTGTTATCAGAATGGTCTTTCGCTCTGGCTTACCGAGTGCCGCACCTATCGCCGCACCCATGCCGAAGCCCATCGCGCCCAGTCCGCCCGAGGTTATCAGCGAACGCGGGCGTTCAAAGTCATAGTACTGCGCCGTCCACATCTGATTCTGCCCGACATCGGTCACTATATTCGCTTCGCCCTTCGTAAGCTCGCTCAGGGTATGCAGAACGGTATAGGGCGCATACGGCTTCGGGCGCGGGATCTGCCTTTTGAACTCGGCTATCTCGCCGAGCCACTCGGAATTCTCTCCTGACGGCAGCATCGCGCTGAGCTTCTCGAGCGTCTTTCCGAGGTCGCCGAGAATGTGGGCGTCGGAAATTATATTTTTGTCGAACTCCGCCGCGTCTATATCAATATGTATTATCTTCGCCTTCGGGGCGAAGCTCTCTTTGCTCGCGGCGACGCGGTTTGAAAATCTCGCGCCCGCGGCAATGAGTAAATCGCAGTTTAACGCCGCCATATTTGCCGCCGGGTTTCCGTGCATGCCGACGAGCCCCAAGAACAGCTCCGCCGAGCACGGATAAGCGCCTAGCCCCATCATCGAGCACGCGACGGGGATATGCAGTTTTTGAGCAAATGTTTTCAGCGCGTCCGACGCGCCGGAGCTTATCGCCCCGCCGCCGACATAGATAAGCGGTCTTTTGGCTTTTTCTATCATCTGCGCCGCGCGTTCGAGCTCGGCTTTCTCCGGCTCTTTTGCCGGGGCGGGCTCGCTCTTCGGTGCGCGTTCATATTCCTCGCTCTGAGCCGCGATATCCGCCGGGATATCTACTAAAACCGGTCCTTTTCTGCCCGACTGCGCTATAGAAAACGCCTCGCGGACATCCTGCGCCACTCCGCGCTCGCCCGACGCGATGAACGAATATTTCGTCACCGGCATCGTAACGCCCGCGATATCGACCTCCTGAAACGAGTCGCTGCCGAGGAGCGAGGTCTTGACGTTCCCCGTTATCGCAACAACGGGGCTCGAATCCATGTATGCTGCGGCGATGCCCGTCACGAGATTGGTGGCACCGGGTCCCGAGGTTGCAATAACGACTCCCGTTCTGCCCGTCGCGCGGGCGTATCCGTCCGCCGCGTGAGCCGCCGCCTGCTCGTGGCAGGTGAGTATATGGCGAATTTTATCGCATTTGTAAAGTTCATCGTAGATATCGAGCACCGCACTGCCGGGATAGCCGAAAACCGTATCGACTCCCTGTTCGAGCAGCACATCTATCAGCGCCCGCGCACCCGTTGAATTCATAAACACGCCTCTGAAAAAATTTATTTTACCGAGAATTTGAAGCTTGTGCGGCTTCTGAACTTTTCGCCCGCCTTGAAAATGCAGGACGGGAAGTTTGGCTGGTTCGGAGAATCGGGATAGAACTGGGTCTCAAGGCAGAAGCCGGCATATTTGTTCATCAGCGTGCCGCCCTTGCCGGGTATTTTGTCGAGGAAGTTGCCGGTGTAGAGCTGAACGCCGGGCATATCCGTAGTAACTTCCATAACGCGCCCGCTCTCGGGATCATATGCAGTCGCGAACGCGCCCTGCGTGCCCTCGTCGATGCAGAAATTATGGTCGTAGCCGTTGCATCCGATAATGAGCTGATCGTCGTCCTGATCTATATCCCTGCCGATAGCTTTCATCTGTCTGAAATCAAACGCCGTGCCGGTGACATCTCTTATCTCGCCGGTCGGTATGCTGTCCTCATCAATGGGAGTGTAGCGCGACGCGGACAGGCGAAGCTCCTGAGAGAGCACGTTCGGACGCTTATACGAGCCGAGATTGAAATACGCATGGTTCGTCATGTTTATCGGCGTATCCTCTGTGCAGACAGCCTCATATGCAATCGAAAGCTCGTTGCTGTCATCAAGAGTATAAGTCACCTTTGCGCTCATCGCGCCGGGGAATCCGTTCGAGCCCTCGTCGCTCTTATATTCGAGGACAAGGCTCTCGCCCTCGACTTTTGCCGCCCAGACAGCGTGCGAAAACTCGCCGCCGCCATGCAGGCAGGTCTTGCCGTTCTCATTCTTTATGACATCAAATTCTTTGCCGTTAACGGTAAAATGTCCGCCGCAGATACGGTTCGCATATCTGCCGACGATCTGACCCTGATAGTCCGAGCGCTCGACATGACCCTTGAGATCGTCAAAGCCGATGAGAACATCCTCGAAATTGCCGTCTCTGTCGGGCGCAAAAAGCGACTGCCAAGTTGCACCGTATGTAATGACGGACGCACTGACGCCGTTTGCGTTCTTGAGATCGTATATATCGACCTCTTTGCCGTCGGAAAGAGTGCCGAAAAGTTTCTTTGAAATCATTGATTTCATCCTCCTGCTGTTATATTAACTCATGGTAAATTATACATTTAATAAAGACAAGTGTCAAGCCGAACGGCGCACCGGCGCGCAACAGAAAAGCTGAATCTGGCGGCAAAAATTACAGCATCCATATTGACACGGGCAAATTCACAGTTTATAATAAAATCAATTTAGTACAGTAAAGCCTTAAATCTGAGGCAAAGAACGATTCGGGGCTTGCTGAAAGGGGAATAACAATGAGTTCATCAAAAGGAAAGTATATGAACTTCAAGGAAATTGCCGCCTATTCGCTCGGCCTTTTCGGCTTTCAGGCGATAGTCGGACTCCTGAATTCATATCAGGCGGAGTTTGACGCTTCGATTCTCGGCGCGGACATCGCAGTTGTCGGTATTCTCGTGCTCGTGGCGAAGATTCTCTCCGCAGTTTTCGACCCGTTCGTCGGCAATATGATCGACCGCTCGAAGAGCAAAAACGGCAAGTTCAAATCGATGATTGCAAAGTCGATCCTGCCCCTGCTCGTCATGTCCGCGGTTGTGTTCATCGACGTTCCGTTCAAGACGAACAAAGCGGCAACTTACATATGGATCTTCGCGACCTATCTCCTCTGGAGCTTCGCGATGACCCTCGGCGACGTGCCCTCGCAGGGCATCGCATCCGTCCTCACTCCCGATCCGACGGAGCGCACGAATGTCGTCTCCATCTCAAACACGTTCAAGCAGATAGGCTTCTCCGCCTGCGTCGTGATAGTGCCCATCGCCTGCCTTATAATCCCGGGCGGCTCCAAGGTGCTCGTCAAGAGCGGCGAAACCGACCTGCCCATGATAGCGAATGAGTATCTGTTCACCGCCGTGCTCACTGCCGTTTTCGGCTGCGTGTTGTTTGGGCTTATCCCGCTTCTCAACAAAGAGCGCGTACCCTACACCGCGGGCGACAAGATATCTTTCAAGGACATGATGGGCGCGCTCAAATCGAATAAGCCGTTCATGCTCGTCATAATCTCGTATTTCCTCGGCTTCGGACGCCAGATGGCAATGGGCATTCAGGTTCAGGCGGCGAATATTCTTCTCGGCTCGCAGAACCTTGTTGCAGTCCTCGGCATCTCGACCGCCATCGGCACGATGATAAGCATGGCAGCCTGCCCGTTCCTTATAAAGAAGCTCGACGAGAAAAAGGTCTTTATCGGACTTTCGGTCTACGGCTTCATCGCATCCGTGCTCTCGTTCGTGATAGCCCACTTCTGGTTCACGAACCCCGACAACATGGTGCTCACCATCCTCTTCTACTTCTCGCTGTTCCTCATGGGTCTCCAGTTCGCTTCCGTCAACCTCATGCCCATGATAATGACCGCCGACTGCGTTGACTACTATGAGTACGAGACCGGCAAGCGCATGGAGGGCACAGCATATTCGGTGCTCACGCTGACCATTAAAATATGCCTTGCGCTCGGCACGGCGCTCGGTCTTGTGTTCGTTCAGGTCTCCGGCTATTCGGACACCGTGCGCGAGATCGCCGCAGGCACCGCCGCCGGATTCGCGACAAAGACAAAGGACATCGTGTTCTTCGCCTACGCCGTTGTCCCCGGTATTCTCTCCCTGCTCTCCGCTATTCCGATATTCAAATACGATATCGTCGGCAAGAAGAAGCAGGAGATATCCGACGCGCTCCAGGCAAGAAGAACCGCCGCAGCTGCAGAGAAATAATCAAAGCAAAAAGTTATCCTCCGTATGGATTCATACGGAGGATTTTTTTGTTTGGTTTAGATTTTTATTCAAACATCGCCTTGAATGCTTTTATCCACTCGCGTGCTATCAGCGCGTGCCCGCTCTCCGTCGGGTGGATGCCGTCCCAAATCCAGTAGGCGCAGTCACGTCCCTCTGCTGCTTCGTCGAACAGATGCTGAAGCGGGATGAAAAATATCCTGCCGTCCTTTTCGGCAATGCGGCGGCAGATTTGCGAATATCTGCCTATCTCTTCGCGGCAAGTATTCTCTTCCGCCTTGAATCTGTCCTTTGTCGGCAGAAAGAACGGCTCCATGAGAAACACTTTCAGCTCCCCGTTCGTTTCAAACGACTGCGAGAGTATGCTTTCGAGATTCTTTTCGTATTCCTCTGGCTCAACATGATTTTCGCCCTCAAGGAAGCAATCGTTCGTGCCGATGAGCAGGCTCAAAACATCCGGCTCTATATCGAGCGCATCCTCGCGCCAGCGGCGGAGCAGTCCGCGCGTCGTGTCGCCGGAAATGCCTCGGTTTACAAATCTCAGTCCGGCATCCGGATATTCTGCGCCGAGCATACCGCTGACAATAAATGCGTAGCTGTGCCCTATCTGATGGTTGAGATCGTGGCGGCGTTCGGGCTCTTTGTATCTGTTGCCGTCCGTTATCGAATCGCCCTGAAAAAGTATCTTCATTTTTCTCCTCCTCAGTCTATATCCGCAAAAACCGTGTCTGTTATTTCTCCGCGGCAAGTGCCGTTGCTAAGGTCAACGAGCCGCGCCTCAAACGCAGGCTCAAGCTCCTGCGGTATTCTCATTTTCACCGTCACCACGTCCTCGAACGCCGTGTCCTCGACTATGCCGCCCTGCTCCGGGATAAGCGAGGCGAGCCGCCCGTAGAATGTGTAGTCGCAGCGGATTTTCACTATGCTGCACTCCGCGCGGGTCACTATGCCGCCCGCATCGACTGCGATTTTAGCCGCGTGCGAATAGGCTCTGACGAGTCCCCCGCCACCTAAAAGTATTCCGCCGAAATATCGGGTGACAACCAAAACGCAGTCGGTCAGCTCCTCTTTTTGCAGGACATTGAGTGCCGGCATTCCCGCCGTGCCCTGCGGCTCGCCGTCATCCGAAAAGCGGCAGATGTTGCCCTCTCTGATTATATATGCCGGGACATTGTGCGTCGCGTCCCAGTGCTTTGACTTTATCGAATCAATAAACGCTATCGCGTCCTGCTGAGTCGTGACGGGCGATATATAGCCAATGAACCGCGAACGCTTTTCAACGAACTCGGCGCTCGCCGCCGCTCTTATGGTTCTGTACTGCATATTGCCGCCTCCCGTCAAATTTTATTCTTCTTCGCCTTCCTCGTCGTTCTTCTCATACGGGAACTCGTAGACGACCTCCAGCTTGTGCCCGCGCATCCAAAGCGACGGGGTTATGCGCAGAGTGTAGCCGCAGCCGTTCGGAGTTATCCACTCGTGCATCGGCAGCTGGGGCAAACCAAAGTTTGTGAGCAGTGCCATCATCACGCCGCCGTGTGTGACTATCGCCGCGCGGTCGGTTTCGGTCTTTATCAGACCGTCGATTATTTTTATGAATCCCTCGCACACGCGCTTTGCGAACGCCTCGTTGCTCTCGCCGAACGGCGGCTCAACGCCCTGCTCGCCGGCGAGCCAGCGCGGGAACATCGGATAGTCCTTGAGCTCCTCCGCGTCCTTGCCCTCGAACTCGCCGAAGTTGCACTCTATGAGCGAATCTATAGTAATGCACTTGTTGTCGGGATAGAGTATCGCCGCGGTGTCGGTGCAGCGCTTGAGCGGACTCGATATGACCGCGCCGACGGGCGGATAGACGAGCTCCGAGCGCATATTCTCGAGCTGTTTTCTGCCCTCTTCGCTGAGCTCAACGTCGGTGTGACCGATATATTTTCCCTCGGTCTCCTCCTTTGTCGCGCCGCTTCTTATGATATAGACTATATAGCTTTTCATGTTTCCTCCAAAAATACGTTGAGTATTCTGTTGAACTGTATGATTGAAAATTCTTGAATTTCTGATATAATGATTATACAGACTGTATAAAAGAGGTATCGTTATGGCAACAAATATAACCACGCGCCTGTCTTCGCTCAGAAAAGAAAAGGGGCTGAGCCAAAAGGAAGCCGCCGCAGGACTCGGGGTCTCGCAGGCGCTGCTCTCCCATTACGAAAACGGCATACGCGAATGCGGGCTCGATTTTCTCTGCCGCGCGGCGGATTACTACAATGTCACCACGGACTACCTGCTGGGACTGAGCGAATCGAAGCGCGGATTTGAAGGCGCATTCGGTATCAAAGGCGACCTGCCCTCAGACTCGGAGCTCAACACATTAACTATATTCCGCGTCGCAGGAAAGCTGCGCAAATTCCTGACTTTCCCGCAGGAGAGTAATGACTCAACCGTCGACTCCCTGCACAGGATATACAGCCTCATGATGTACCGAATCATAATCGCGGAGACCGCCAAGGGCAATCTCCCGAGCGAGTGGGTGCCCAACGCAGATATTCTCAACGACCCCGCCTATCTGCATATTCTCGACTGCATCGAAAGCGAGCTGATAACGCAGGGCAGCCACTCGCCGCGCCGCGCTCCCGCAAAAATGCCTATGAGCTTCAGAACAGTCATCGACCGGACGCAGAGCTTTGTTGAATCCCGCTGCGAAAGAAGCGGGATAAAGCTCGACGGCGGCTACACCACGAAATTTTAGTTATATTCTCGCAACGCCGCTGTCCCTCGCCGCCTGCGCAACCGCATCGGCAACCGCCTTGCCGACGCGCTCATCGAACGCCGCGGGCAGGATATAATCGGGGTTCAGCTCATCGTCGCTGACGAGCGAAGCTATCGCCTTGGCGGCGGCTATCTTCATCTCTTCGTTTATGTCGCTCGCGCGGACATCGAGCGCGCCGCGGAAAATTCCGGGGAACGCGAGAACGTTGTTTATCTGGTTCGGGAAGTCGCTTCTGCCCGTGCCGACTACCGCCGCGCCTGCCGCCTTTGCAAGGTTGGGCATTATCTCGGGTACGGGGTTCGCCATAGCCATGATTATTGCATTTTCAGCCATCGACGCCGCCATCTCCTCTGTAACGATTCCGGGAGCGGAGACGCCGACAAATATATCAGCGCCCTTCATCGCGTCGGCAAGCGTGCCGGTGCGGTGATTTTTGTTTGTGAACGCGGCAATTTCCGCCTTTGCGGGAGTCAGATCCCCACCCTCGCAGATTATGCCCTTGCGGTCGCACATGATAATCTCGCCTGCACCCATAGAGTCGAAGAGTCTCGCTATCGCAACGCCCGCAGCGCCCGAGCCGCTGAAAACAACGGTGCAGTCGGAGAGCTGCTTTTTGACTATCTTTAATGCATTGACAACCGCCGCAAGGCAGACGACCGCAGTGCCGTGCTGATCGTCGTGGAAAATCGGTATATCCGTGCGCTCCTTGAGCTTGCGCTCGATTTCAAAGCAGCGCGGAGCCGCGATATCCTCGAGATTCACTCCGCCGAACGAACCTGCGAGCAGGGCGACGGTGTTGACTATATCGTCAACGTCCTTTGAACGCACGCAAAGCGGTATCGCGTCGACTCCGCCGAACGCCTTGAAGAGCACGCATTTGCCCTCCATGACGGGCATACCCGCCTCGGGGCCAATGTCGCCGAGTCCCAGCACCGCAGTGCCGTCCGTGACGACGGCGACAGTGTTCCAGCGGCGGGTCAGGTCATAGCTCTTGCTGACATCGTCCTTTATTTCGAGGCACGCCGCCGCGACTCCGGGGGTGTAGGCAAGGGACAGCTCGTCCTTGTTGCTGACCCCGGCTCTCGGCTGTATCTCCAACTTGCCGCGCAGTTCATAGTGCAGTTTGAGTGATTCGCTCAGATAATCCATTTTCGTTTTCCTTTCGTGTTCGAGAATATCCGGTTATTTTTACGGCCGCCGATCAGAAAACCGGTCGGCGGCCAGATAATATCAGTCCTTCGCCCAATCGCGCGAACGCTCGACTGCACGCTTCCAGCCCTTGTAGAGCTCGTCGCGGTGCGACTTCTCCATCTGGGGAGTGAAAATCTTCTCGATCTCGCGGTTCTGCGCGATCTCGTCCCTGTCCTTCCAGTAGCCGACGGCAAGACCCGCAAGGTATGCCGCGCCAAGAGCGGTCGTCTCGACGGTCTTGGGTCTGTCGACTATCGTGCGTATCATATCCGACTGGATCTGGAGCAGGATATCGCTGACGCTCGCGCCGCCGTCGACACGAAGCTCGGTGAATGTTATTCCGGAGTCGTCCTCCATCGCCTCAAGAAGGTCGGTCATCTGATAGGCGATAGCCTCGAGGACGCTTCTCGCGATATGAGCGCGGTTGACTCCGCGCGTGAGTCCGACTATGCAGCCGCGCGCATACATATCCCAGTAGGGCGCGCCGAGTCCCGTGAACGCGGGAACAAAATATATACCGTTTGCGTCGGGCACGCTCTCGGCGAGCTCGTCGCAGCGCTTTGCGTTGTCTATCATATGCAGCTCGTCGCGAAGCCATTTTATGACCGAGCCAGCGTTGAATGCAGAGCCCTCAATGGCATATTCGACCTTGTCGCCGATACCCCATGCGACGCCCGTGAGCAGGTTGTTCTTTGATTTAACGCGCTTTTCGCCCGTGTTCATCAGCAGGAAGCAGCCGGTACCGTAAGTGTTCTTCGCCTGACCGGGCTCGAAGCATGCCTGACCGAACAGAGCCGCCGGCTGATCGCCTATAGCCCCCGCGATCGGGATACCCTCGAGATCCTCAAGACCGATTATGCCGCCAGCGACCTTGCCGTATACCATGCTCGAAGGCTTGACCTCTGGCAGAATGGACATCGGGATGTTGAGATATTCGCACATCTTCTCGTCCCAGCAGAGATTGTCGACATCGAAGAGCATCGTTCTCGATGCGTTGGAGTAGTCGGTTATATGCACTCTGCCGCCGGTGAGATTCCATATGAGCCATGTCTCGACCGTGCCGAAGAGCAGCTGATCTGCCTCGGCGAGCGCACGTGCGCCCGGAACGTTGTCAAGGATCCACTTTATCTTTGTGCCGGAGAAATACGCGTCTATAACAAGACCGGTCTTATCCTTTATGTATTCCTCCATGCCGTCCGCCTTTATCTGCTCACAGAGCTCCGCTGTGCGGCGGCACTGCCAGACGATGGCGTTGTAGACGGGCTTGCCCGTCTCCCTGTCCCACATAATGGTGGTCTCGCGCTGATTCGTTATGCCGATAGCGGCTATATCCTCAGGCTTTATCCCGCCCGAAGCAAAGACGGAAGTCACCGCCTGGAACTGGCTGAAAAGTATCTCCATCGGGTCATGCTCGACCCAGCCTGCGGCGGGATAGATCTGATCGAACTCCTTCTGCGCCTTGGCTACGATATTGCCCTTTTTGTCGAAAACGATGGCGCGTGAGCTCGTCGTTCCCTGATCGAGTGCAAGGACGTATTTTGCCACTTGTATCCTTCCTTTCAAATATATATGTCCGTTCTCTGCGCGGGCGTCCGTTCAAGTTATACGCCGCCGTGCAGAGCAAAATACCACTATAAAATAATAGCGCCAAACATACAAAAAGTCAATGTTATTGGCGAAACACTTCGGCACTTTGACTAAAAAAATAAATAATTATCTTTTTACTGTCAAATAGTTCTTTACCGTAAATATTAAAAAGCTTTTCTGATATATAATAAGTTCCGTAAGCTTAAAAATTAAAGGAGTGTTAATTAATCATGGGAGACAAGCTTTCAGTCGTCACGGGCGCTACGGGTCACGTCGGCTATGCACTCGTTAAAGAACTCGAGGCACGCGGCGAAAACTTCAGAATACTCATCAGAAAAGACAGCAAGATTTTTGACGGCATCAATTGCGAGCGCGTATTCGGCGATGTCACCGATCCCGCTTCTCTCGAAAAGGCTTTTGAAGGTGCGGACGTCGTCTATCACCTTGCAGGCGTTATCGAGATAAACAAGGGCAACGAGGACATGACCTGGAAGGTCAATGTCGACGGCACAAAGAACGTCGTTGAGGCGTGCAAAAAGTGCGGCGTAAAACGCCTTGTCTACGCTTCCTCCGTTGACGCTTACCCCCCGCTCCCCGATAATCAGGTTATGCGTGAGATTTCTCACTTCAATCCCGAGATTCTTGACGGCACCTATGCAAAGACTAAGGCTACCGCTACAAACTATGTATTTGAGAATAACGACGACAAGCTTGAGACAGTTGTCTGCTATCCCGGCGCGTGCTGCGGCCCCTATGACTTCAAGGTCTCTTCCGTCGGCGAGATGGTCAGAATGTTCCTCAAGGGCAAGTTCCCCGTATCGCTCTCCTTCGGCGCATATAACTTCGTTGACGTGCGCGATGTTGCCAAGGGCATGATCGGTGCTGCTGAAAAAGGCAGACCCGGCGAAGGCTATATCCTCACCGATGAGGTCGTCACCGTCGACCAGCTGATACATATGCTCGCAGATATCTGCGGCTTCAAGGCTCCGAGCCTCAAGATTTCTCTCGGCCTTGCAAATGCGTTTGCTCCTCTCATGGAGGTCTATTACAACGCCGCGAAGAAGACCCCGCTCTTCACCCGCTACTCCATCCGCAAGCTGACCTCGAACTGCAACTTCAGCTGCGAGAAGGCGAAGGAAGAGCTCGGCTACGCCCCCATGGGCGCAAAGCAGTCCTTCACCGACATGGTCGCATGGATAAAGGAATACGAAGGCACCGGAAAGAAGAAATAATCTTAACCGATAATTGAGATGACCGTCCGTTTATTCGGGCGGTCGTTTTTTCATATTCTGTTGAGTATAAAATGATTCTTCTTGAACTTCAATATTCCGTCATCCCTGAGTGCGCAGAGCTGGGCGGACATTGCACTGCGGTCAACGCACAGATAGTCGGCAAGCTGCTGGCGGTCGAACGAAATGTCAAATTCATTTTTTCCGCTCTTCATCGCCTGCGCCGAAAGATATGACATCAGCTTTTCGCGCGTCGTGCGCTTGCCCATGTGACCGAGCTTCGAGTTGAAATTCAGATTTTTGCGCGCAAGCTCGGATATCAGATTGCCGACGAGCTTTGCGTGCCCAGCGCACGACTTCGGGCACGAGCCGAGCACATGCCCGACTTTCAGCCGCATTATCTCGCATTCGCTCTCCGCCTCCGCGCCGACGGTCAGCTTTTCGCCCGTGCAGGCAAATGACTCGGCGAAGATTCCGCCCTGAGTTATCCGCGCCATGATGTTGCGGTTGCCCCAGAAATCGTCCTGCACTATCAGCACACTGCCGCTCATCACGAGCCCGAGCGAGTCCGTCTTTTCGCCCTCGGGCATTATTATTTCGCCCTTTTGATATCTGCGGCTGCGCGCATCGAGGGCTTCGAGCAGTTCGGGCAGCTCGGCTTCGTCTATTCCGAAAAAGAGCGGCGTCGCTTTTATTTTTTCAAAATTTTCCGACATATTTTTATCACTCCGTTGTTTTTACAACAGTATTTTTGTCCTGATTCTACTATAATAAACGCGTCAGGTCAAGAAAAAACAAATTTTACGCTCGGAGGAATTTTTATGAAGCGCAGAATAATACATATTGACGAAGAAAAATGCAACGGCTGCGGAGCTTGCGCCGTCGCCTGCCATGAGGGCGCGATAGCCATGGTCAACGGAAAAGCCAAGCTCATGCGCGATGACTACTGCGACGGGCTCGGCGACTGCCTGCCCGCGTGCCCCACAGGCGCGATAACCTTTGTCGAGCGCGAGGCAGCCGCCTACAACGCCGAAGCGGTCAAAGAAAACATGATGAAGAAAAGAGGCGGCGGACATCACGGCGGATGTCCGGGTTCAAGGCTCATGACGATGAACCGCGAGGAAAATACCCCGTCGGCACAGCCCGCCGAAATGCAGAGCCGACTGCGCCAGTGGCCGGTTCAGATAAAGCTCGTGCCGGTAAACGCTCCCTATTTTGACGGCGCAAAGCTGCTCATCGCCGCCGACTGCACCGCCTACGCCTATGCGGCGTTCCACGAAAAATTCATCAAGAACCACATAACCCTTGTCGGCTGCCCGAAGCTCGACAGCGTCGATTATTCCGAGAAGCTGACGGAGATAATCGCAAACAACAATATACAGTCCATGACGGTCGTCAGAATGGAAGTCCCCTGCTGCGGCGGGCTCGAACACGCCGCAAAAACAGCATTGCAGAACAGCGGCAAATTCATCCCGTGGCAGGTCGTGACGATATCGACCGACGGGCGCATTCTCGACTGAGCGGTTGATTTATCAGCCCCTTTGCGGTATCATATACTGCGGAGGCGTTGAGATGAACAAAATCAACTATCAGCTCGAACTCGACCGCGAAATTGATGAAATAAAAAAGCAGGGGCGCGTGCCGTCCCTGCTGCTGCACAGCTGCTGCGGACCGTGCAGCAGTTATGTGCTCGAATATCTGACAAAGTATTTTGATGTCACCGTGCTCTACTTCAATCCGAACATCTACCCCGCAGAGGAATATGAACACCGGCTCAGCGAACAGCGCAGGATAATATCTCTCCTGCCCGCGGAGCACAATGTAAAAATGCTCGAATGTGAATATAATCATACGCAGTTCACCGACGCGGCAAAGGGATATGAGCAGGAGCGCGAGGGTGGTTCGCGGTGCGAAAAGTGCTTTTATCTGCGGCTCGAGCGCACGGCTCAGGAGGCAAAGAAGCACGGCTTCGACTATTTCACGACCACCCTTTCCGTAAGTCCGCACAAGAATTCGCAGATACTCAACCGTATCGGCGAAGAGATTGGCGAAAAATACGGAGTGCGCCATCTGCCCGCAGATTTCAAAAAGCGCGAGGGCTACAAGCGCTCGATAGAACTTTCGAAGCAGTATGATCTATACAGACAGAACTACTGCGGATGCGAGTTTTCAATTGATAAGTAAAAGATGCTGCTAAATGCAGCATCTTTTATATTTATATTATTTAATTTTCCACGAATATCCGCAGCTTTGGCATACGCATATCTTTTCATTTTTAAATTTGGTCTTAGATTTGCCCTTGCTTTTTCCGACAAGCAACCATAAACCGCATGTACAGATTATGAGAAACGCTCGTCCTATTTTCCACATAATTCCTCTGCCTCTTTTTCGCGTTTTACCGCCTGTTTGGACAAATTGTATTGATGTGTTTGTGCTTCCGCATTTAGGACACGCCATCGAACTTTGCTTATCACTTGATGTGTCTGCTCCACACGAAGGACAAAACTTGGCATTTTCATTCATACTCGCACCACATATCGGACAGTTCTTATTCATATCATTAACCTCCTCGTTTTTTCATATGATAACATATAAATCACGCTTAGTCAACTAAAAGTTGACATATGTATATGAATAGTTGACCGACTATAAGTTAAAATAACTCAGTAGGTGGTGATCTGTTGAGTTACTATGATTTTGGTGAAACACTAAAAAGACTTCGTGAATCGCACGGTTTAACACAGAGTGAGCTCGGCTCGCACATTGGAATTTCAAAAGCTGTCATCAGCAAATATGAAACCGGAATGGGATATCCCTCTCTTGATGTTCTTACTCGCTTTTCAAAGTACTTCGGCGTATCAACAGATTTCTTACTCGGCATCGAAAGGGGCAAAACTATTGATGTCTCCGGTTTGACCGACCGCCAATTTGAAATAATACATCAAACAATTGCAGAATTTAACAAAAACAATAAATCATAAGGTGCGTTATATAACAAAATCAGGTGATTCCGATTCAATCAGAACCACCTGATTTTTATTTTATCTTCAAAGCACCACAACGAGAAGCATCTTGAACTGCTCCTTGCCGTAGACTGCGTGCGGGTGTCCGGCGGGCATGACTATGCTCTCGCCCTCGTGCAGCTCGTAGTCAACGCCGTCTATCGTTATTTTTCCGACTCCCTCGAGGCAGGTGACAAATGCGTCGCCGCCGGAGGCGTGGGTGCTTATCTCCTCGTCCTTATCGAAAGCGAAGAGCGTTATGCTCAGCGCGTCGTTCTGGGCGAGGGTCTTGCTGACCACCTGCCCGGGCTGGCAGAGCACCTGATCTCTCAGAGTCAGAACCTCTGATTTTGAAATATTTTTCATGAGCTCTTTCATTTTCTTCTCCCCTTTTTATATATTATCCGCACATAAGACTGAATTATGTCTGAACACAGTATACCACCGTCGCTTGGCAAACGCAAATATAGCTATAGAAAATCCTTGCGTCTTATGTTAAAATAGTATACGGATAATTTCAAGGGAGTGTGCCAGATGAAAGAGAATAAGAAACTTGTCAACGAAATAATCAGCGATGTCAAGCACGACATGAGCAACGAGGATATCATATCCCTGCTCGCCGACAGCAGGATATCGGCAAACCCCGACAAGGAGAAATACACATTCGGTCAGCGCGCCGCAGATAAAATCGCGAAGTTCGCCGGCAGCTGGGCATTCATATTCTCGTTCTCCGCCCTGCTGATACTCTGGATGGTCGGTAATGTCATACTCGCGAAGCGCGCGTTCGACCCCTATCCGTTCATACTGCTCAACTTAGTGCTCTCGTGCGTTGCCGCGCTGCAGGCTCCGCTGATAATGATGAGCCAGAACCGCCAGGAGGAAAAAGACCGCCGCCGCGCCGAGAACGACTACAAAGTCAATCTCAAAACCGAGATAATGATCGAAGATATACACGGCAAGATGAACCGTATACTCGCCCGTCAGGCAATACTGATGAAGCTGATGAGGATAGACGAAAACACGATGAAGCAGATAACGCTCGAAAAGCAGGAGGAGATGTGCGCCGAGGCGTGCAGAGCCGAGAAGAGCAAAAACGAGCACAGCGAGCATAAAGAACCCGAAGAAAAGCCCGAAAGCTGAATTTTGCCTTGCTTTTGAATCACGTTTATTGTATACTGACCCTTGATAAAAGCCCTTCGGAGGAAAAGAAAATGAAGAAGCTCAATATTATTCCCAATCCCAACAAAATCGACTATCTCGGCGGAAGCGTCAAGATGGAAAACATCGATTCCGAAAGCTTTTCCGCGCGTCTGACAGACAAACTGCCCGAAGAGGGCTATGTGCTCGAAGTGACCGAAAACGGTGTAGAAGCCACCGCCGGCGGCGAGCGCGGAGCCTTCTATGCGAGCCAGACATTGAAGCAGCTAAAGCAGCTCGATATCTGCCCGTGCGTGAGAATCGAGGACGCGCCCGCGTTTGAATACCGCGCATTCATGCTCGACTGCGCGCGCCACATGACGACGGTCGAGAACATCAAAAAGCTCATCGACGCCGCCGCACTCGTCAAAATGAACACCATGCACTGGCATCTGACCGACGACCAGGGCTGGCGCGTTGAAATTGACAGCCACCCCGAGCTCATCACAGTCGGCTCCCGCCGCCGCAGCTCGGATTTCGGCCAGTACCACTTCGCCGAGGAATATTCCGGATATTTCACAAAGGATGAGATCCGCGAAGTAGTCGCATATGCCGACGACAACTATATTGAAGTTATCCCCGAGTTCGATATGCCCGGCCACACGCTCTCCGTGCTCGCCGCCTATCCCGAGCTCTCCTGCAAGGGCAAGCCCCTCGAGGTCGGTACAAAGCAGGGCATCTATGATGATATCCTCTGCGCCGGAAACGACGATTCGCTGAAGCTCGTCTTTGACGTGCTCGGCGAGATGATTGAGCTCTTCCCCGGCAGATATTTCCACATCGGCGGCGACGAAGCGCCCAAGGTTCGCTGGAAGAACTGCCCGAAATGCCAGGCGCGCATGAAAGAACTTGGTCTCAAGGACGAAGAGGAGCTTCAGGGCTGGTTCGTTCTCCAGGCTGTTGACTTCCTCAAAAAGCACGGCAAGACAGCTATAGTCTGGAACGAGAGTCTCAATAGCGGCATGATGCCCAACGACATTATCGTTCAGCGCTGGATGGATAAAAAAGACCGCTCCGTCGAGTTCGCGAACAAGGGCGGAAAGATGATAGTCTCCGAGTTCTATTATTACTACTGCGACTACCCCTACGGCATGACCTCGCTCAAAAAGACTTACAGCCTCGACCCGTATATAAAGGGACTGACCGAGGCGGGCAAGAAGAATGTCTACGGCGTCGAGTGCCCGATCTGGGTCGAATATATCCGCGACTTCGACAAGCTCTCATATATGTGCTTCCCGCGCTTCTGGGCTGTCGCCGAGGCGGGCTGGACGAAGAGAGCCAATATGGATTACAACAGCTTCGAGGAGCGTTTTGAGGCTCTGCGCCCGATGCTCGAAGAGATGGGAATAAAACCCGCTCCCCGCTCGGATTGGAACCCCAACTTTCTGCAGTCCCTCAAGGAGCTCAGGCAGTTCTTCAAGGGCACGACGAATCTCGGCAATATCCTCAACATGATCCGCAACAACCAGGCATAAATAATATAGAGAAAGCTCCGCACTCGTCTGCGGGGCTTTTTTTGTTTTGCAGCTCAAATCTTTTGGCAAAACAACTAAAAATCTATTGTAACCCCCGTGGCAATAATATATAATTGTCATGTACCGCAGGTTAAAATTATTTTGACGGATAAATCAAAGAATTTTCCGAAAGGAGCAATCAAATGAGTCATGTAGACATCCGCTTCACGGACAAGAACTCCGAGCGCTTCATGCTCGCCAGAAGGGTCTACAAGGTCATTGAGGACCTTGAGAATGAATATCTCTATCCTGACAGCGAGACGCTCGGCGGCTTCAAATTCCGCGACGGGCAGTACAAATTTTCACAGATCGACGAGGGCGAATGGACGGACTTCGACTCGGAGAACGACTACTGGGGCTATAAAGAGGACTACGCGTGGTTCCGCCACAGCTTCACAGTTCCCGAGCGTTTTGCCGGCAGACCCGTGGTCTATCAGCTGACCCCCTCCGCAAGCGGCCCGTGGAATCGCAGCAACCCGCAGTTCATCATGTACTTTAACGGCGAGCTCCGCCAGGGCGGCGACTCGAACCACAGCGAGATACGCCTGCTCGACTGCGCCAAGGGCGGCGAAGAATTCGACTGCTGCCTCAACGCATATTCCGACGCATGGGAATTCAAGGGCAAGCTCAGAATGGGCGCGCGCCTCAAGGTCGTCGATGACCTTGTCAACCGTCTCATCTTCGATCTCAAAACCCCGCTCAAAGTCGCGTCCCTCTATGACGCGGACGATCTCCCGCGCATCGATATAGTCAAGGCGCTCAACGACGCCGTCAATCTTATCGATTTCAACACCGCTGATTATGATACTTTTGCGGCTTCCGCCGAGGCGGCAATCGACCTGCTCGACAGGGAAATATATTCAAAGGACGCCATGGACGCGACCGCCTGCTGCATCGGCCACACACATATAGATGTCGCATGGCTCTGGAGACTCCGCCAGACAAGAGAGAAAGCCGGACGCTCCTTTGCGACTGTCCTCAAGCTCATGGAGGAATATCCCGAATACAAGTTCATGTCCTCGCAGGCTCAGCTCTATGCCTTTGTCAAGGAGGACTATCCCGAGGTCTATGAGGGCATCAAGAAGATGCTCGCCGCAGGACGCTGGGAAGTCGAGGGCAGCATGTGGGTCGAATCGGACACCAACGTCACCTCCGGCGAATCCCTTGTCCGCCAGTTCTTAGTCGGCAAGCGTTTCTTCAAAGACGAGTTCGGCGTTGACAACAAGATAATGTGGCTCCCCGATGTTTTCGGCTACAGTGCGGCTCTCCCGCAGATCATGAAGAAAGCCGGAATTGACTATTTCATGACCACAAAGATATCCTGGAACGAGTTCAACAAAGTGCCCTATGACACATTCATGTGGAAGGGCATCGACGGCACGGAGATTCTCTCTCACTTCTCGCCGAGCACCGACTGCTTCGACGAAGGCGACTGCTGGCAGACTACATACAACGCCTATCTCAATCCCGAGCACATCCTCGGCGGCTGGCACAGATACTCGCAGAAGGATCTCAACAAAGAGTATCTCTGCACCTTCGGCCACGGAGACGGCGGCGGCGGACCGACCCGCGATATGCTCGAAATGGGTCACCGCATGGCAAAGGGCATCCCCGGCTGTCCGAAGGTCAAGCAGGAGTTTGCAATAGACTTCTATCACGACCTCGAAAAGGAAGTCAAGGGTTCGCGCAGGCTGCCCAAATGGGCGGGCGAGCTCTATCTTGAGTTCCACCGCGGCACCCTGACCTCGCAGGGCAGAAACAAGCGCTACAACAGAAAGAGCGAGCTGCTCTATCACGATATGGAGACTATCTGCGCCATCGCCGACTCAAACGGCATCGCGTCCTATCCCCGTCAGTTCATCAACGACGGCTGGAAGATAATACTCCTCAACCAGTTCCACGATATAATCCCCGGCTCTTCGATAAAAGAGGTCTACGAGGATTCCAAGGAGCAGTACGACAAGCTCATCTCCGAGGGCAAAGCTGAGATAACCGACACTCTCGGCAAGATAGTCTGCACTCCGGACGGCAGCGCCCTGACCGTTTTCAACACATTCGGCGCAGAGCGCAACGATGTCGTTATCACCGACATGCCCGCCGCCGAGCACTTCTCGATAGTCGACGCCGACGGCAATGTCATGCCGTGGCAGAAATCCGTCGACGGTCGCCTTGTGTTCTTCGCAAAGGGCGTGCCCGCAAAGGGATACAAGACTTTCCGCATCGTTCACGGCGGCGAGTCCGGCGAGAACACCGTAAAGGTCGAGAACAAGACTATAGAGAACAAGTTCTTCACCGTCAAGTTCGACAAGGACATGAACATCGCGTCGCTCATTCACAAGGCGACCGGCAGAGCAGTCGCGCCCGAGGGCGAAGTTCTCAACAAAATTTATGCCTACGACGACAGACCGTTCAACCACGAGGCATGGGATATCAAGGTCTATTTCGATCAGAAGTACACCGAGATAAACGATGTCAGCGCAGTCGATGTGACAGAGAGCGGACCCGTCCGCACGGTCATAAAGGTCACGCGCAAGTTCCTCTCCTCGACCATTGATCAGAGCTTCATCTTCTACGCAGACCTGCCGCGCATCGACGTTGACTACACGGTCGACTGGAAAGAGAAGAAGATACTTCTCAAGGCAGACTTCCCCGTTGATGTCAACGCCACCGAGGCCACTTATGATATCCAGTTCGGCAACTACAAGCGCCCGACCCACCGCAACACGCTCTGGGATTTCGCGCAGTTTGAAGTCGTCGGTCACAAGTGGGTCGATCTCAGCGACAACAGCTTCGGTCTCTCCGTCCTCAACGACTGCAAGTACGGTCACGACATAAAGGATGGTCACATCAGAACGAGCCTCCTGCGCTGCGCGGTCAACCCGAACAGCGAGCAGGACAGAGAAGTTCACCACTTCACATACTCCATCTACCCGCACGCGGGCTCGGTCGACACCTCCGATGTCGTCAACCAGGGCTATTCGCTCAACCTGCCGCTCTACTGCGTCAGCGGCAAGGCGGCTCATGACAGCTATTCTCTCGTGAGCACCGACAAGGACAATGTCATCATCGAGACCGTAAAGAAGGCTGAGGACAGCGACGACGTCGTCATCCGCGCATATGAGACATGGAACAGGACGACCGACTGCGTCTACACCTTCGACCGCGCCCCGAAGAGCGTATATGTCTGCAACCTGCTCGAAGAAAACGAAGAGCAGCTCGAAGTCAGCGGCAACACCGTCTCGCTCAGATTCAAGCCCTTCGAGATAAAGACTGTAAAAGTCACTTTCTAAAATCCACAGCACAAAGCCCCACCCGCCAAAACGGGTGGGGTCATTTCATCGCAGCACAAGCATCATACCGCAAATGCGCAAATAAAATTCACGGCAAATTGCAAATCCGCTTGACAAAGCCCGGCACATTTGCTAAAATATCATAGCCGTTAAAAATACGGACAGGTATCGAAGTGGTCATAACGGCCCTGACTCGAAAACGAATGACCTTTTTGGAAGCTCACCTCTGAAAAACCTTGATTTTACGGGGTTTTTCAGCTATCATTGAAAAGTAAATATTCCTTAGTTCTCTCCATCAGTTCTCTCCTTTTTCCGAGGTGTTTTTGAGGGCTGATGTGAAGATAAATACACGGAGTGGTATCGAAGTGGTCATAACGGGACTGACTCGAAATCAGTTGTACCTTCGGGTACCGTGGGTTCGAATCCCACCCACTCCGCCAGAAAACTCAGTCTGCAAGCGGTTTTTGCCGTTTGCAGGCTTTTTCTTTTTTCTGCACCTTTGGGATTTTTCCGTGAGTTCTCTCCTGAAAATCGGTAGTTCTCTCCTAAATTTTCTGAGATTTGAACTCTGGATATGTAGTTGGCGTATCCTTAGTAAAGCGATACGCCGCAGAAGTTATGAAATAGCCTCTAATGCGCCACTCAGACCGTTTACCATTGCGTCAGCCGATGACAGCTTGGAATTGTAATCCAAATGGGCATATACATTTGCCGTAGTTGAAAAATCGCTGTGTCCGAGCCATTCCTGTATCTGTTTCATAGGAACACCGTTCGCAAGAAGCAGCGAAGCACAACTATGGCGCAGGTCGTGGAAACGAATGTGGCGCAAATTGTTCTTTTCAAGTAGCTTTGGAAATGATGATGTGAGATAGTGCGGAGAAATCAATGTCCCCATCTCATCTACACAGATATATTCCAAATACTTTTTGTTGTAGCATCGTCCGCATACTCGTTTGTATTCTTCCTGCTGTTCCTTGAGCTTTAGCAACTTCTCTTTGAACGCAGGAACAAGGGGCAGCGTTCTCATACTCGACTTGGTTTTGGTCGTATCCTGTGCTATCTGGATATGCTTGCCATCAAGATTGCAGGAAGTAACGGTGTGTCTAATGGTAATCGTATTGTTTTGAAAATCAATAGCGTCCCATTTTAAGCCGAGGGCTTCACTTCGCCTTAGTCCATAAAACGCACCGAGAAAAATCGGTATTTCAATCAGCGTTCCTTTGGCGGCTTCAAATAGTGCCTGTACTTCGTTGCTGTCATAGAAGCTGCCGATGAACTTATCAGCTTTAGGGCGTTCCACTTTATCCGCAGGATTGACAGAAATAAGGTCAATCTTTACGGCATATTTCAAAGCCCTGTGAATAACAGCGTGATAGTGAATAACCGAATTAGCTTTTACTCGTTTCAACTGCTTCATATAGAAAGCCTGAATATCTGTTGCCTTCAGCTCGGAAAGTGTGATTTCTCTTTCCTTGAAATACGGAATGATAACGCTCTTTGCCATACCTGAGTATGATGCGTATGTGGTAAGTGCGATAGTCGGCTTTGCGATTTCCAACCATTGAAGCAGAAAGTCCGAAAACAGCATATCGTCCTGTATGGGTTTGCACTCAGGCACAAAAGTCTGCCTTGTTTCCATTAACATCTTTTCCGCTTTCTTTTTATTTCCCTTGACAGGCAATCCTGTCGGAAACCATTTCGTTTTTCTTTTTCCCGCAGCATCGGGATAGCTCAAAACCATATAAAAATAGCCTTTTTTCTCTTGCAGATGTCCTGCTACCATAAATATAACCTCCTTTGCGTAGCACCGACTTCTGCTGTTGACCATATACATTGTAGCAATTTAAGCCAAAGAAGTCGAATGTGCAAATTCTTTAATTTTCCGCATTTCGCAGACCTAACCTCAAATAAGAAAGAAGATGGGCTTTCGGTACTTTGTACGCTCTGCCCACCTTCAAGTGTTCTATTTTGTTTTCACGAAGTAATTGATAACCTGTTTTTGTGCTAACACCAAGAGCCTTGCTCATTTCATCAACGGTTAAAATATCTGGGTATTCTTTTAAGACTAACGCATATATATCTCCAAAGTTCATAAGCTCCTCCTTTTTTCAACTCCGATACTGATGAGGAGAGGAAATTCAAGCGATTTCAAATACTGCTCATCAAGGTGTGTGAGATGTTCTTTCAAGCGGCTTTTATCAATCGTGCGTAACTGCTCAAAGAGAATGATTGAGTTCGCAGGAAGCCCCTCTATTTGCTCTAAATACAAGTGTGTAGGTAATTTCTTCTTTTTGCGTACACGGCTTGTTATGGCGGCAATAATGACCGTAGGACTGTGCTTGTTTCCTATATCATTGGAGATAACAAGTACAGGTCGTGTCCCACCTTGCTCCGAGCCGACAACAGGGTTTAAGTCTGCGTAGTAGATGTCACCACGCTTAATTGTTTTATCCATTAGTTTGACCTCCTATCTGGATATAAGCAGGTAAGCTCTGCCTATGTAATCAGCCAAACACAAGGAAGTTTTTAAGGTCGGGAGAGCATAAACAATTCTCTGTTTCCATAGACCGCCTTGTATTTGGCTTTATGATAGAAGCATCTCTATTTGTCCTCGACACCCCAAGATACCAATGCGTTTCACGCAGGGAAGTCGCCAAACGGTCAGCAGCGAACTGACGCCACGGGAGTTCCACCCCAACTGACGGTCTGCCAGAGCCGCCCTCATTGCCTGCGACGGTTTTATCACGCTCGGACTGTGACTGGACGGGAGTATCATTATCCTCTTTGTGGGTTACGGCGAAATCGGGAGCTGCCCGATATTTTGAGTAGGTAGTTATCGCTCTCTGCCTTACGGCAGGTCGTGGCGTACCTCTCGACACGCTTATGCTTATCACAATCACAAAGAGAAAGTATTTGGCGAATGGCTATTCGATTGACAAGGAACAATCCTGTTTTCGCCACACAAAGGAAAACAGGGTGTGAGGATTTTGTCCTCTCACCCTGTAGCCCGTGGGGAACTGCGATTTTCCCCTCTATTCAAAAAACTTTTTTAATTTTTCTTTGAGCCTGTCCATTCGCCTGTAAACAGCCTTCTCGGTTATGTTGAGAGAGTGGGCTATTTCACGGGTGGAATAGCCTTGTATCTTCAGCAAGGCGATTTGCAGGGTCAGTTTGTCCACCTTAATCAAAATCTGATAGAGCTGCTGATTTTCGATACTGTCCAGAAAGTCCTCAACTGTCTTGATTTCGGGCTGCTGCGTATCATCAGCAACTCCCTCAAGGTATGTACCCGCTTCCTGCATACGCTGATAGTACCGCCTGTCTGAATTGAAAATCGCCCAATCGTGAGTACGGAGCGTTTCAATGGTACTTTCATCAACGCCGAGCTTCCTTAACTGTTTTTCTTCGGCTTCTTTCCAGAGCCGCCATTTCTTTTCTTCTTTGGCTTTATTGTAAGCCATACCGTTTTACCTCCAATCTGAATTTTTGAAAAATCCAGATTGAAGGGCGGCGAACGGCAACCAACACCAGATATAGGCTTGTCCTTTATTCCGACAAATAACGACAAAAGAAAAACCGCAAAGGCTGTCATACCTTTGCGGTTATAAGCAATATAAGCTCTATTATGTAGATATATAGCTTCTACTTTAGGGGCGTAATAGTACCACGAATAACTTAGGATTTTTTTAACAGGTTATCCTCACTTATTCGTGATGCTATGTAAGTAACTGCTGCTTCTGATAAGCAGCAAGGCGCTCAGGGCAGACCAGCGCATAAAAAATCCCTCCAAACTCAAAACGGGTTTAGAGGGCTGAGCTATTTTTATTCGGGCGTGACAGAACAGCCCACCAAAGCACCGTTTTTTTATTCGGTGGGCTTGTCCAAGTATAAGAGAAAGAGCCGATGACTGTGATTACTCACAAGTTCATCGGCTCTGCGTCTGTGCGTCTGGCTCTTTGATGACGGTTATATGTAGTTCCTTTGCGTTTATCAAACTTTCCTGCTTGCACTTCGGGCAATAGAGAGGAAAGTTTTTCATTTCAGTATCTTCTCGTATCTGCGACCTCGTTTTACTCCCGCAGACAGGGCAGCGTAACCATTCTGTTTTTTTCATCTAACCGTTTTTTCAATCTCCCCTAATATCTCTCGATTTCCCCACGAAAATTATATGCTTTTTCCAGTAAGGGACCTTTTGCTCCCATTGTAAAAGCGATATCGCTGCTGCGGATAGATAACAGTTCCATTCCAGACTGTAATTCCAAAACTTCCAAAGTGCTTTGTGGCAATTTTATAATCCCATTGCTATCGATACCAAGCCAAGCATATTTACGCCCCTTATATTTAATAAATTCACCTTCGGAAAGCTGATATTCCTTTAACATGGGACACTCTTTCAATATATGACGCAACTTTGAATCCATCAGCAACGAATATGTAGTGACGCAAAACCCTCCCGTTATTTTACTTCCTGTAAAAATGATAACCTTTCCGTCCTGTATGGCATTATATTCTAATATCGCCTGCGGCGGGATATGTATTGTTAAATCATCCCTCACAACAGAAAGCCCGAATACAAATTTACCGCCTTTGTTAAGTTGTGGCATGAAAACCTCCTCTATCGCTCTTCCATTTTTGACTTGAATGTGATATAATAGTAGTATCATTTCAAACCACTTTATATATATAGTACTACATATACAACAAAATGTCAAGGAGGAAGCCATATGTTATCAAAGCCTGCCACAATGCTTTTAGGTCTTATTTATGAAAAGCCACTTAACGCATATGAAATAATCAAACTTTTAAACTATATGAATGTAAAATGGTGGTTTAATATCGCTGATTCAACAGTATATTCCACTTTAAAAGCTCTTGAAAAAAAAGAATACATAACAGGTACAACTGAAAAAGTCGGAAATATGCCAGATCGTACCGTTTATAGCCTTTCAGACAAAGGAAAAGCCATGTTTCAAGATACTCTCAAAAAATCAATCACACAATTTAATTATGATACAAACATATTTTCTATTGCCGCCTTCTATCTGAACACATTTACTCCTACTGAGCAACGAGAGCTTTTGCAGGAACGCCTTAGTGTTTTGCAGAAATATCGTAAAGGAATTGAAAAGCAAGTCAATCCCTTATGGGAAAGCGAAGTTTCTTCTATACATTCGGCAAATGTAAAGAGAATGATTGATTTAGTTGATGCGGAAATAGCAGGCACAAATCGCATTCTAAAAAGTTGTGATGAAACTTAATAGTTAAAATGAAAGAGCCGATGAGCTACGAGGTATCTCGTAAATTCATCGGCTCTGCGTCTTTGCGTCTGGCTCTGTGATAACGGTTATATGCAACTCTTTGGCATTGATTAAAGTTTCCTGTTTACATTTTGGACAGTAGAGAGGAAAATTCTTTAACTTTGTATCTTCCCGTATCTGTAACCTTGTTTTGCTGCCACAGACAGGACATAATATCCATTTGGTATTCATATTGAAGCTTTACTTGTCACAATAAGCGAAAATTGCCTGTCTTACAAATTCTGCCGTTCCTTCTCCGCCAAAACAGTCGATGTTTTTCTTAAAACGCTCATCGCATACATACATCTCGCCCAATCCTTTTAAAATCTCATTATTGCAAGTATAGAAATTTTCGTTTATATAGGATTGCAAAACAGCGACTTTTTCTTGAACAGCTTTATCAGTAGGGGGTAATTGCTTCATCGTTCCGAATTTAGTGAACAGGGACATTATCTCATCGGCAAATTTAACATAGTTGTTCTCACCGTGAGAAGCAGCTCTTTTTTCATACTCTTGGTATGCTTTAGAGTGTCCCCACTTTGCTTTGACTTCTGACTTGTACTGCTCAATCTCATTCGTATCAAAAACTTCAAAATTCATTGTCCTTACTCCTTTACTCTGAATTTCACGGGCGAAGGAAATAAGCTCACCTATATGCTTATATTGTAATTCTAACAGTCTAATTTGCTGTGCTATCGCTTCTTCTTGATTAAAGTTAGGACTATCAAGAATTACTTTAATTTCCTTCAGAGGGAACTGTAATTCACGAAACAATAGAATGTTTTGCAAACGGCTAAGGGCTGCATCGTCATACATTCGATAGCCTGCCTCGGTTACTTTTGTAGGCTTCAAAAGACCAATGGCATCATAATAATGTAGTGTGCGCACACTAACACCTGTGAGTTTGCTGACTTCTTTTACTGTTCGCATATTTATCACCCCTTCCGTGTAATACCATTCTAAACTATAACGCAGCGTCAGAGTCAATAGGTTATTTGAATATTTTTTCTGCTTCCGAATTTATTGCTTGCGTGTATGCCTTTTTAATGACGGTTATATGTAGTTTCTTTGCATCAATCAAACTTTCCTGCTTACATTTCGGGCAGTATAGGGGAAAGTTTTTTAGTTCAGTATCTCCTCGTATCTGTAACCTTGTTTTACTACCACAAACAGGACATAATATCCATTCTGCTGTTTTTATCATATTTTCACCATTTGCTTCAATTATTTCTTTTTCTAATCGGATACCTTATGACGGTTTTCCACTTTTCAGGGGCAATTTTTCGTGTGTCAGACATATAAATTTCGTGATGCAGCCGAGTATCGCTTATATCATTGATATATCCGTTCTCGTTTAGAAACTTATCCATAACAGCAACAGTAGCAGGTTCATTATCAAACGACCCAATGTGCATAATCTGCACACATAAACCTTCTTCGATTGTCAGAAACTCCGCAGAGGAACAATCTAACTTTTTCTTTTTTGTTGCTGTGTCAACCGCCCAATCAAAATCTTTTTTTGTAACAAAATCAGGCAGACGAATAACGGAAATCCAATTAAAGGTATCTTTATTTGAATAATCTATGCTATGGCAACTATTCTGCCACCAAAATCCTTCAAGAGGGGGAACAACATACTCATAAAACCCCTCTATTTTATGCTCAGTCTTATAGCTCATTTTCAATGTATATGCGACTGCGTATAGCACAGCTATTGCTTTCTGATAATCTCCACCATCTTCATTTGGGTTACCTTGTCCCCGTACCGCTATATAATTTGCCGTTGGAACAATCACAATTTCTGGTTTGCTCTTTGGCATATAAAACTCCTTGTATTCTTTCTTAAAATCAAAAGCCATCTATTTAACCTCACTTTCTCAAAAATATATTTATCTCGTTTCCAAATCCCAAAGGCTAAGTTGCTTACCTATATTTTTCTCCTCAAAAGTACGCAAATAGTTAAAAATCTGCTCGTTGTTATGGATTATTCCATACTGTTCGCACTTTTTATGAAACAAGTGCATTAAATTTGTATTGTTCGGACTGGCAATTATATATTGATTTCCGTATCGTTCAATGTATTTTTCCTTTAATCGTGGGTATAAACGGTCTAATTGTTCATAAAAGTATTCTCTGTTCCCTTCACGAAGTGTCAGACCCATTCCAAAACAAATAATGCCATATACCTTTGCTTCAATACACATATCCAAAATGCCAGAGATGTTTTCTTCCGTATCATTGATAAATGGCAAAATTGGAGTCAGCCACACAACAGTAGGTATTCCTGCATCTCGCATCTGTTTCAAAACTTCAAATCGTTCGGCTGTTGTGCTGACATTTGGCTCAATTTTTCTACATACTTCTTCATCATAGGTCGTTAGGGTCATTTGAACGACACACTTTGTTTTTTCGTTTATCTTCTTTAACAGGTCTATATCACGCATAATACGGTTTGACTTGGTTATTACTGTAAAACCGCAACCATATTCATATATTAACGAAAGTGCCTTTCTAACATATCCGATTTCCAATTCTAATGGAATGTAAGGGTCGGTCATAGAGCCTGTCCCTATCATACATTTTTTTCGTTTTCGTTTAAGAGCATTTTCTAAGAGAGGAATAGCATTCTCTTTAATTTCAATATCCTTAAAATCGTGTTCCATATGGTAACAGTTACTTCTGGAGTCACAGTAGATGCACCCGTGAGAGCAACCACGATATAAATTCATTCCATTTTTTGCTGATAAGATACCTTTTGCAGTCACATAGTGCATATTATTGTTCCTTTCCAATTCGCTATTTAGCAGTACAATTTTTCCTGTGTGCTTTTAGTTTTTTCATAGCCCAGTCATAATGACTTGCTGTAACACTAATAAAATATGACCCCAAAGTACTTCCGCCAACCCATTTATATACGCCTTTAGAAAACAGTTCTTCATTTGAAAAGTGTTCCATTAGCTGCATAACTTCTGTGTGTGATTTTTGAAGCATACTTTTTGCTTCTTCCAAAGTTGTTTTTTGATGTTTATTCCAAAACTCAACATTCATTTCACCATAGGTTTTCCAATTATATGGTGCAGGAATAAAGGTAGTATTATTACCCCCTCTATTTGATTGCACCCAATTAAGTAATAACTGATGCCATTCATAAAGATGAATTAAAATATCTCGTAAATTTTTATCTCTTTTCCAATGCGCTTCTTTTTTCTTTACATCGCTGGAAAAATCAAAAGGTGTCGATAATTCGTTCTCTGTTAATCCTGAAATCAAGGTATTCATTTTTTCATAGTTTGCTGTTGCTGCGTTTATTAAATCTGTTTTTGATGTTGGTCTACCCATAATCTTTTCTTTCCTCCAAATAACTATAATCTATCATAAGAGTATCACAATAATGTTGACACCTTGTGTCAAGGTTTATTTTTTTCATATATTTTTCTTGCCTGTTCAGCTAAGACTTCTTTTAAGTACAATGGTTCGATAATATCAACTTGTGTTCCGAAAGTTAACAAGTACCCAATCAGCCAAGCATCTTCGGGCATTTCAGTCGAAACAATTAAATCTCCATTTGTTTGTATTTCGACTTGTGTTATATCAAACTCATCATAAACTCTGTAAGCAACTTCCTTTGGAAATCTTAATACAATTTTTTTATAGACTGGCTTTGAAGCTATCTCTAATTCAGGAAACTCCTTATTAGAAAAACCTTCAGATAGTACTTCTATATTCATAATTCGAGTCAACTTAAAAATTCTATAATCTTGTTTCAGCGTACAATACGCTTTCAAATACCAAGACATAGACTTATACAGAAGTTTTAACGGTTGTATAATTCTTTCCGTAATTTCCTCATATGAGCTTGCATAAGCAATTTTCACGCATTTTTGATGGATAACAGCAGATTTTAATTGCTCAAATTTTTTGTTATCACTATGCGGCGTACCCCATCTTGAAAAATCAATTTCAAGCCAGTTATCTGTATTGAGATTAAATATCGCAGAGAGTTTTCTTATTATTTCGTCATTATTTTGTGCAACACTAAGGCTTTGCATTGCTAAAAGAATTTCTTGTTTTTCTTCATCGGATAGCACAGCTTTATCTAAAACAAACCCCTTCATCAAGTAAATGCCGCCATTTCTGCCTGTTTCCGCATATATGGGGATACCAGCTCCACTTAATGTATCTATATCTCGATATATTGTTCTAACAGATACTTCAAAATGTTCTGCTAATTCAGTAGCAGTCGCTCGTCCTTTGTCAAGCAAATAGTAAACAATTCTGAACAGTCTGCTTTCCTGCATTTAATCATCCTCCGTTACAGATAAAATAACACATAAAACCTGACATCTTATGTCAGGTTTTATTATAATGTATAGCCAAATCGAATTCAAGAGTAGTAATATGAATTTTTACCTCTGCTTACAGGAAGTGAAATATCTTATAGTCGGCATTTTCACATCGTTTAATAAGAAGCCACATATCCATACAATATAAGGGAAAGATATATTGAAGCAAGGTGGTGAGCTTATGGACGAGAGAAACAACGATTTTGATTTCGATTTTATGCCGATAGGACAGGCGATTAAGAAAGCCCGTGAAGCAAGAGGAATGACGAGAGAGCAGCTTTCTGGGATAATCGGCTATGCCCCCAGACACATTCAATCTATCGAAAACGAGGGAAAATATCCAAGCATCGAGCTGTTTATTCAGCTTATTACAATGTTCGATGTTTCGGTTGATGAGTATATATTTCCTAACAAAGAAGTCAAAAAGAGTTCCGTCCGCAGACGCTTAGACGCACAGCTCGACAATTTAGATGATAAAGAACTGTCAGTTATAGAAGCAACTGTAAACGGACTATGTAAAGCAAAAGAGCCAGAGGAATAAAATCCTCTGGTTTTCTTTTGCCCATTTTTAATAAGCAGGGATACCGTAGCCGTAGATAACGCTGCTGCCGATAGAGTAGCTGTTCTGTCGGCAAGCATCGCCTGAGTTACCTTCAACGGTATAGACCGTTCCGTTCTCCACACGCTCTACAATACCCACATGGTCTGTAAGCCCGTCACCTTCCCAATCGAAGAAGATAATGTGTCCTGCTTCTGGCGTAAAGCTGCCGTCCTGCCATTGTCCTCTTTCCTTAAACCACTCAGAGCCTTGTATGCAGCCTGCAAACTTCGGGATAATCCCGTTCTCGATATAGCCGCATTCGTTCGCACACCACGAAACAAAGCAAGCGCACCATTCCACACGAGAGTTGAAGCCATACCACGACCAATAGGGTTGACCGCCTGTATTGCCGACCTGCGACAGAGCCACGGTCACGATTTCGCCGTCGCCTACGGATATGCCGTAAAGCACCTGCGACCATAGCGAATTGTTTTCATCGGCAAGTAATTCGGACAACATCTGCCGCTGCTCGTCATCAAAACCGTATTGGTCTGCCATTTCTTCGGCGGTTTTGTGACTGACTGTAATATACAGGTAAGTCCGTGTTTGGGTAGTTTCGGTCTGAACAATATTTCCGTGACCGTCATCTGTTTCGGTTATCACGGTTTCGGTCTTGCTTTCCGTTCTGGAGCTTATTTCGTTCATTTCCCAGAATATGTCCGTCAGAAGCTGCTTTTTATTATCGTCCATTGTCGCTACTTCCTGCGGATTATCTGGGTCGGTAGTAGTCTTGACCGAGTAAACCGCAAGCACCTCTTTCCAGACGGCACGGCTTCCCGACATTTCCAAAACATCATAAGCCGTATCGCTTTTGATTTCATCAAGGCGGGTGTCATACTCGGTATTGATTTCTCTAACCACGGTCTGCATTGTCATTCCGTTTCCTGAGTCCTCGCCCGAAAAGAAAATACCAAATACCGAGCTTACGAGCAGACCGATAAGGCAAATAACCAAAATGACAACAACCGCAACCCAACCGCCCGCCGCAATCGCCGCAATTAACGCTTTTGTTCCTGCAATAATCGCCTTAACTGCCGCAATCGTAGCTTTGACCGCCGCTTTCACGGCAACAATCGTAGCCTTCGCCGTGGCTCTTGCTGCCTGTGCAGCTCTCTGAGCCGCTTTTACGGAAGCCTTCGCCGCCGCCTGTGTTGCTTTGGCGGTATGCTCGGCAGTTTTTATCGCTGCCTTTGAGGTTGCCTGTGCGGTTTTTACGGATTTTTGCGTAGTCTTTACCGTACCTTTGGCGGCTGTTTTAATCGTCTTTTTACCGCTTCGGGCAGTCTGCTTTATGTTTTTTTCCGTTTGCTGTGCGCCTTTGACCGCCTTATCTGCGGAACGGCTTACGGTACTGCGATAGGTCTGCACGCTGTTTCCAGACATACGCTGCTCGGCGGCTTTGGCGGCTCGCTTTTGCTTAAACTCAGATATTTTATCCTTTGCCTTAACCACATTGTCCTTTGTGGTTTTTACTCCTTTTTGACCTTGCTTGTTGAACTGATGAACGCCCTTGTCCGTGATGCGCTCCGAAGCTGCTGAAACTTTATCGGCGGCATATTCGGTGGCGGAGTTTTCATCGGCGTAATAGCCTTGTTCAGCCTTACTTTTTATCTTGGAATAAGCAGACTTCATACGCTCAGAAGCTACCGCAGCCTTGTCAATGGTCTTAATCGTTCCTTTGACTGCATCTCTGGTCTTTATATCAGCCATAGATAACCTCCTTTCCCAGAAGATTTGCGGTCAAAATCAAGCTGTCTTTTTTGCGACCACCACAAGCCTGCCGTTCTGCGCTGAGTATTCGCAGGTAGAGAGGGTAATGAGCCTGTCGCCGTATTCTGCGGTTACGCCTGTTTCGTACAATGCAAGCTCTTTGCATTTTTGAATATAGGCGTTAAACTCGTCCTCGCTTTCGGCATTGACAAAATCATAGTAGCGGAAGCCCTGAGAGCTGTATGCCACGGTCTTAAAAACAGCGATAATTTCATATTCGCCACGCTGCGTAAGGGTATCAAACTGAATGGTCTTGTGTTCCTCATAGAAGCTCTGGGACTTGTAATTCTCCAAAGCCCCGAACATTTTGCCGCCCTTAATGTGATGACCGTAAATAACAAGGTTATCGCTGCTCGTAAGGTCGCAGTTTTCCTGAATATAAGGTGTACCCAAGTCGCTGTATTCCTTTTCAAAATTGCGCTTCAAATAGTAGTTAGGCTCATTCGGTGTCTGCATCACGGGATAATTGAGGGTCGTGCCGGCTATGGAAAGCCAGCCGACCATATCCGTGTTTTTCAAATACAGTTCGCCGTATTCCGTGAGGATATTTTCTTCCTCTGTCAAGGGAACTTCTGGGGCGTTGCCGTCCTCTGCCTGTGCCTGCTCTACAATTTCGGCAATATTCTCAAAGGCTTCGGTCTGTTCGGCTTCGTCGGCATAATGGTCGTAAATGTGATAGCCGCAAAAAGCCGCCGTACCTAAAAGGCACACGGCGGCAATCAGACAAATATACTTTTTCATTTTCATACGGTTACACCTCTCCAAATTTGGTAGTCATCAGCTTGTAAAGCTCGGTATTGCGTGGGAACTTGTTGACGAACGGAACAAGGGAGCTGCCGACTTTGAGCAAGCCCTGACCTGCACCGACATTCGTGATATAACTCATCTGAAGGTCGGAGATATTAAGCAATTTGGCAAGCTCAATCCTATCAGTAGACGCTTGATTTAACATAATGATAAATTCACTATTGGCAAGCATCGTCCTCGCCGTATGGCTCTGCAAAAGGTCGTCCACATTCTGCGTAATACCCGTACAGTACGCACCGTACTTACGCACACGCTTCCAGAGAGTAAAGAGGAAGTTTGCCGAGTATTCGTGTTGGAACAGCAAATAGATTTCGTCAATGAAAATAAATGTGTTTCTGCCTTTTGCTCTGTTCTGAGTAATACGGTTTAAGATACTGTCGAGAACGACAAGCATACCGATGGGCTGTAACTGCTTGCCTAAATCCAGAATGTCATAACAGATAAGGCGGCTGTGCGTATCCACATTGGTATGCTTTGCAAAGGTATTCAGAGAGCCGTCCGTAAACAGCTCGATAGCAAGGGCGATTTCTTTCGCTTCTGGCTCGTCCTGCTTCAACAGTTCCTCACGGAAGTCCTGCAAAGTGGGCGGTACGCCCTGATAATTGCCTTGCTGATAGTGGCGGTACACGCTTGCCGTACAACGGTCAATAATTGACTTTTGTTTTGCACCCAGACTTGCGCCACCGATGAGCTGTTCGCACAAAGACAAAATAAACTCCGATTTCAAAATGACAGGATTTGCGCCGTCACCGTAATCGGAGTTCATATCCATAGCGTTGATATGGTTTTCGCTCGTTGCCGAGATGTGAATGACCTCACCCTGCATAGCCTTTACAAGCGGCGAATATTCTCGCTCAGGGTCAATGATAATGACATCGGCATTAGGGTCTGTGAGAATAATATTTGTCATTTCTTCTTTCGCCGTAAAGGATTTTCCTGCTCCAGACACACCGAGAATAAAAGAGTTGCCGTTGAGCAAATAGCGGCGGTTAGCGATAATCATATTTTTGCTGATAACATTTTGACCGTAGTAAACGCCGTTTTCGTGATGAATTTCCTGTACTCTGAAAGGAATAAATACCGCAAGACTTTCCGTTGTAAGAGTACGCATTGCATTGATTTTGCGAACACCAAACGGCAAGGCGGTATTCAGTCCGTCCATCTGCTGATATTTCAGCACCGCAAACTGACACAGGTGCTTTCTGGCAGTTGTGAGCAGGGCTTCGGTGTCATTGTCAAGCTGTTCCTTTGTTTCAGCCGTATGCACCATTGTCAAAACCGCAAACATCATTCTTTGGTCACGGGTTGTCAAATCGTCCAAGAACTCCTTGCTTTCTTTGCGCTGCTGTTCAAGGTCGTAAGGAATGACCGCCGAAAAATTGTTGTTCTGATTTTGTTTACGCTGCCAATTCGTGATATTGGTTTCCACACCGAGCAGTCTGTTTTCGACCTCACGCACGGCTTCGTCTGTGGGTACGGGGATAATGTCAACGGACATCATCATATTGCGGTTAAGCTCGCAAAGCTCCGCCACCATACTGTCCTTAATATATGCTGCATATTCACGCAGGAAAATCACACGCCCATATCTATCGCCAATGCGGAAATAGTCTTTTTCAAACTCAAAGGTATCGGGACAAATGAAATCCTTAAAATCGTGACCTTTACGCATTGTCTGCTTCAGGTCAAAATGGAACGCCGTTTCCTCGCCTGTGCGGTAGAAGTCGTGGAAGATACGGAGTTTTTCTTCCGCTTCAAGCTCTACGCATTTTGAGCCGAGCCGTGCAAAATGGGAAATCAAATCAGCCCCCACACGGGCAAAATAGTTCCTTGCTTCCTCGATATTCTTTTTGCAGACGGAAACCGTTACATACTTATCCTGTACGATAGAATTAGCCCCCGTTACTTTATCAAGCAGCATTTTATTGTATTCTTTACGGTAATTATCCAATCCGTCCTCTGCCATAGGAATTAAAATGGTCTGTTCAAAGTCCGTTTTATTAAGGCGGCGGTTGTTGACCGTAATTTTTGTAGTCGCTCCGCTGTCGAGAGCGTTTAGAAGCTCTGAGTATTCAAGAAACATCGCCTCTTTGTCCTCACGGCTTGCCACGGAATAGTTTATATCCTCAAACTTAAATGTCTTTGCGTATTTGTTGTTGCCGACAAGAAAAATGCCGTCCTCCCAGATAGTCTTAATCGGAATAATCGCCTGTACCGATTTGGGAATGACAAACTTTTCCTTATCCTGCTTAAACAGAGTTTTAAGAGTTTTCAGCATTCTTTACCTCCTTGCTGCGCTTTGCTTTTTTTGATTTTTTCGCCACGGGGCAAATGCCTTTTTCGTGGTTTTGAATTGTGGTTTTCAGCGTTTCATAGTAGAGATTGTCAGGGTTAAACATCAGCTTTTTCGGCATCAAAAACTCCGACTTAATCCACGCCCATACAAATTGCTCTGCGGTCATACCGTTGTACTTAACAAAGCCCATTACCGCAAAGGGAGCAGCACCGAGAATACACACCCAACTGAGGGTTTCTGTCCCGAAATACGGGCGGAGAATAAAATACAGTCCAACCGCCACACCGCAGGCAAGTAAAGAAAAAATGAACTGTCTGAGCGACAGTCCAAAAAACATACTCTCCGTGTAATTACGGATTTCCTTGTTTATCTTGACTTCCAAAAGTTACACCTCCTTATAAGCCCATCATTTCTCTTACAACACGGTCTGCCATTTTGACCGCACCGACCAAGACGAGCATATTAAATACCAGCTCACCGATATAGCTCCACACCATAGATACCGCCGCAGCGTTCGGGTCAACAGCAGGGGGCGAAGCCGCAAAGAGTGAGAAGATGATACAGGCAAGCACAATGATTGCACCCTCCAGACAGACTGCGGCATAAGACTTGATAAAGCTCTTGCCGACACTCTGGCTCGGCTCTCCCGCAAAAGTGGAAAGAGGAACGGGAGCGATTGCGGTATAGAGATACAGACGGAAAAATCTTCCGTACACCGACATAATCATAATGAATGACAATATCGTGATGAAAAGCCCACCGATGAGCGTAACAGCCCACAATGGAATACTCTCAAAAAAGCCGCAGTCCTCAACAGCCGTAACAATCTCCTGCGGCAATACCGTCTGTGCAGCCGAGCCGAAACCTGCGGCGTTCATAATGGTTGATATTAAACCCTGCACAATGTTGAACAGAGCCATCATCAGTTCCAAGCCATAGGTCACAACACCTTTTGCAAGGGCAAAGCGAATAAACAGCTTCAGAGCGTGTTCGGGCTTTTTAACCTCGGCAAAACTGCCGCAGGTTTTCATCACACCTATTACAAAGAAAAGGACAAGCAAGGCAAGTCCGATAGCCTGTACTGCACCGTGAATATCTACGATGACATTCCAAATTGTCCCGCCCTTGAACTGTTCTGGAGATTGGGTAATGAGCTGCCATATTTCCGATAGCTTATCGTTCCAAGTCTTGAGTGCGTTCTCCAAGTTTTGCACAATCCAATTATCCGACATTTGACCACCTCCTTAGATAATTGGATAACGGGAGTAAATCCGCAAAGCGGATCTGCTCCCGTTATCTTGTCTTGTGTCAGTTCCTCATCAGCCTGTAATGAGGGTAAGGATTTCTTTTGCAAAAGTAATGACAACGCCGCCTGCAAGGGTCAAGAAGCCGTTAGCTCTCTGGGACGGGTCGTGCGATTTGAGGGACAGACCAATCTGCACAATACCAAAGCCAAGCAAAATCATACCGACAGCACGGATTAGACCGAAAATGAAGTCGGACAGATTATTGACTACGGTAAGAGGGTCGCTTGCTGCAAAGGCGGTCACAGATGTGCCGACTACCAAAGCCGTTGCCATAACCGCCACACAGTAAAAACGGAAGCCCTTTTTTACCTTGCCAGACATCGGCAGCTTTACGGTTTCCTTGTTTTCGTTTTTCTTAAAAAGTTTCATAAATAAAAATCCTCCTTTAGATATTAAAGATTTCTTCCAAGTCCTCATTGGAGAGAAGTTCATAGGAAGTGCTGACAGCTTTTACGCTTACGGCGTTCTTCGGAATATCGCTGTCAAACACAAGGGTTGCGACAGCCTGTGTCGGCTCACCGTGGATATACGGCGGTTTACCTCCGTCGGTTGTCAGCCTTACATTGGGGTGCTTCATAATGTCGTACTTAAAGTCCATTACAGGGCGTTCCCCACGAACGAAAAGAAGTGCGTAGCGGTTATCAAGCATACGCACTTCATCGGGCGTCATCAGTTCACGCCCAGATATTTGATAGTTGGTTGAGTAGCTGCCGCTTCGACCCTCGCTCTTTCCGTAAGTGTTTGTATCAATCGTTTCCTTGCCTAAAAGCTCCGACACATATTTGTGGGTGCTTTGTTCGTTGCCGCCCAAATACAGAAAAGTATCGCAGTTGCCGACAATGCTTTCCCATTGCTTTTCAAAAAGAGCTTTGAGCTGCGCCAGATTTTGCAGGATAATACTGACCGACACACCTCTGGAACGCATAACGCTCAAAATCTTATCGAAGTCATCAGGCAGGCTCACATTGGCAAATTCGTCCATTATGAAATGGCAATGCACAGGCAGGCTTCCTCCGTATTTGTGGTCTGCCAGATAGAAAAGCTGCTGAAATAACTGCGTATAAAGGATACTCACGAGAAAATTAAAGCTCGTGTCGTTATCGGGAATGAGAGCGAACAAAGCAACTTTCTTTTCGCCCAAAGAGGGCAGGTCAAGCTCATCGGTTGCGGTAAGCCCCGCAAGGCTTTCAAGGTTGAACTTTTCAAGCCTTGCGGCAAGGGTAATCTGGATACTCTTTAAGGTTTTAGCCGAGCCTGAGTGATAGTCCCTGTAATACTTCAGGGCAATATGCTCTGGGTTTACCATTTCCAGACGGTCAAACAGTTCGTCCAGAGGGCTTACATAGCTGTCATCGTCCTCACGGACTTCACCCGCACGAAGCAGCTCCATTACCATCGGGAAATTTTGCTCATCGGCCGGTGCTTCATATTTCAGATAGAACACCAACGCCAACAGAAGCATACTTGCCGCCGTATCCCAGAATGGGTCTTGCGACTGTGAGCCTTTCGGAGTGGTCGCCTTGAACAGATTGGTTACAAGCCTTTGCACATCATTGTCATTCCGCAGATAAACAAAGGGATTGTAACAATGGCTGCGGTGCATATTGATAAGGTCAAGGACACGCACCTCATAGCCTTTCTTTTCAAGCAGTCCGCCAACATCTCGCACGATTTCACCTTTCGGGTCTAAAATTACCATTGAGGTGTTGCATTGCATTGCGTTCGGCTTACAAAAAAACCTTGTTTTTCCCGCACCGCTTCCCCCGCAAACTAAAATGTTCAAATTGCGGCGGTGCTTTTTCCCGTCCAAGCCTATACGGACATTCTGGGTGAGCAGCTTATTTGCGGACGGGTCTTTATCACGGTATTTCTTGTTCAAAGTCCCCGCATCGCCCCATTTAGCCGAGCCGTGTTCCTCACGCCTGCGGTAGTTCCTGCGTGTAGAGAAATAAATGCCGATACCCACAGCGTAGGCAAGCAAAAAAATAAGGACAGTCTTTACGCTGTCCTCACACACCGTTATTTGAAACGGATTGCCCATTGCCACGGGCAGACCTCGGATTATTTCAACTAAACCTCCACCCACATAGGGTGCTGTCATCAGGGCAAGCCATATAACAGGAACAATACCGCAGACAGAAAGGATTAAGCCCGTTTTTTTGTCATCGTTCCTCATTGCACCTGCACGGAACAACCTTGACCTTTCTGGTCGGTGCGTTGGCTACCTTGTCAATCAGCTCATCAACAGGCTCGGTGGGGCGTTCCTCCTGTATCTGCCGATTTCTCAGGTTGTTGAGCGCATTGATAACGATATTTTTATCGTACTTATCAAGTGCGATATGGTATCGTTCTTCTTTCATAAGCTGCACCTCCGATTAGCGTTCCTGCTCTTTATTCCTTGCAGGCTTGTTTTTCTCCATACTCTTATACATATCGTTCTGGATTTCACCCAGAACATCACGCATTGTACCAAGCTCTCCCTTAAACACCTGCGTATCCATTCCGTCATACTCTCTGGGCAGTCTGGAAAAGTCAAATCCTTTGGTATCCACACCGTAACGGGAGCTTACCATATAGGCAACGCAAAAGGATTTGAAATCGGAAGTATCACGGCTCTCATTGTACTTAAAGTCATAAACCGCCGCAGATACTTCCTTTGCCATACTGATAAACAGCACTTCCTCGGAGAGTCCCTTTTTGACAAAGATAGTCTGCTGAGAGCTGTCATAGTAGGCAGGCAGTTCCAACTCATCAACGGGAACGCAAGGTACGGGGCTTGCGTCAATCAAAGCCGATACAAGCTCACGCATAGATTTCTGCTCCTGCGGCTGCATTCTCTCTTTTGCCGATGTTTCGGAAATGTCATATACCACTTTGGCGTTATAGGAAATACCTTTTGTACCGTCATCACGGGTATATTCCTTGCTCGGCTCAAGGATAACAACTTTCTGTGCGTCCTTGTTCACATAGACACGGCTCTGCTTCCAAGTGTTGTAGTCTTTAAGCTGTGTCGCTTCGGGCATCTGTGCCGATACCAAAATAGCGTTTGCAACCGAGTAACGGTCAAAACGCCCCTGCACATCAAGATACTGACGGAAGCTGTCGCCGCTTATCATCATTTCAGCGCAGGTATTGTCAATCAGCTCATAGGCTTCTTTGCGCTGCGCCTGTTTCTGGGCTGCCCATTCCGCTTTATCAAACGGTTTGCTGCCGCCGTTAAACACATCATAAATGCTCATTCTGTTTTACCTCGTTTCTTTAGATTTGGGTTTCTTTTTCTTTCTCTGGGGCTGCTTATGCTCGGTCTTGCCTGCGGGCTGCTTCTTCGCCCTGTCAGAAGCAGAGCTTTTGTCCAGGGCAGAAGAAGTATCCGCTTCCTGTTCCTTTCGGCTCTCCTTGATTTTCCGCAGTTCCTCTCTGACAGACGGTTTTTCTTCCTTAGTCATAGTAGCCCCCTCTGCGGACTTCTTTGGCTGCTCTGAGATAGGCTCGGACTGAGGGGATTTTTCGGTCTTTGCCAATGAGGGGTTTTGAGCATTTTCCTCCTTTTGGATAGGCTTACCCATAAGCTCATCGAGCAGCTTGTCTTTCTCGGCTTTTTCCTGTACGCCGATGTCTGGCTCTGGCTGACCTGTTTTTTCATCTTTGGATTTCTCGGTTTCGGTCACAATAGAAGCGGTGGTTTCCGACGCCAATTTGAAGCGTTCCGCAATACGGCTGATTTTCGATGCGTCCTCCGCACGGGCAATCACATCGACCTCCGCATTTGGGTCTTTGTTTCCTCTGTCCGCAAGGACGCAGTAAAGTACGCCGTACTTTTTAGCTTCCTGCGTAAACTTCTTCAGGTCGCCGTTTTTTACGGTAAAGACTTTCAGCTCCTTGCCAGAACGGAGCATATTGGTAAGCCTTGCTTTGCCCTTTGTTTTCTTTTCCTCTTTCAGAATGGAATAGAGGAGAACGGCGATGTTCTTCGCACCTGCGCCTGTGATTTTGGCTGCGACCTCAAATCCTTCCAAGCTCATTCGGACGATTTGTTCTGCCGCTTCGCCGCTTGTATTCATTCGTCATCAGCTCCTTTCGTTGTTGTTCTTCATCTGCCCGTATGGTGGATAACTTTTCTTTGAGAGCAGCGTTACGGGCTTCGATACTCTCGCACAACTTGACCTCCTTTCGTATAACGCTCAGGCGTTTGGATAAATCGGAAAGCTGTGACCGTATTGCTTCCTTTTCTTCGCCGCCTGTTTTGCGGGAGATAGAATAAAGTTCCTTGCGCTTTTGAAGCAGGTCGGTTTTTTCCGTTTCCAAAGAGCCTTTATATGACAAGAGCTGCTCTACCGTATCAATGCGATTACGGCATAGCAGCCTTGTTTCCTGTGTGATAGCTTCCATTTTCATTAAGTCGTCTTTCAAAAGATAATGAAGCCTTGCGTAATTCTGTTTTTTATTTTTAGGCAGGATACCGAGCTTGTAACAGTAGTGCAGATACAGCCCCCGCAATCCGCCGATTTTTTTACCCCCCGTTAGAGAGCCTTTGACACGGAACACCTTGACTGTCCTTTGCGGCTCGGTAAATCTGGAGAACTTCACAGCGTAGGAGTTTTCTGTGATACGCTCCATAATCCTCTCGTTGGTATATTCTTCTCCGAGCTTATACAGCCGCTTCGGGCGTTTCCACCCCTTACCGATGACCGTCCAATATTTGCGGTTTGGGTCAAAGCTCACACGGTATCCCATTTCAGCCATAATGCGGTCAAAGTCTTTCAGCGTGAATGACTTGCTGATAGCTTCGTCCACCGCCTGCCGTGTAACATTATCCCTCGTGGGCATACCGTTTTTCTCAGCCTGATACAAAGCGTATGGCTTTTTCTTTCCGCTTGGGTGTTCAATGACGGACAGGGCATATTCACGGCAAAGCTCATCGGAACGCTGTCGTAAAAGCCGCAGGTTTGCTTTGTTGTCGTGGTAATGCTTGCCGTCCGTAAAGGATACGGAGTTTACAACAAAGTGGTTATGCAGACAGTCGGTATTTAGGTGAGTGGCAACGATAACCTGAAATCTGTCGCCCCACATCTTTTGGGCAAGTTTTACACCGACCTCGTGCGCCTGCTCTGGCGTAACCTCACCGTGCTTAAAGCTCTGGAAACCGTGATAGCAGACAATCTCGCTTTCATCGTTCCATTGCGCTTTTGCAATCATCATTTCATCTCTGGCGGTGGTCGGGTCGCAGTTTACGCCTGTGACAAAATAACGCTGCTCGGTCTTATCCTTGTTGGTGGCATATTCCATTACATCGACCATAGCCTGCAAATCCGCTTCGGTGTATTTGGGGTTAGCTGTCTTTTCAGGATTTTCCGCATAATCTATGGGGTGGTCGAGCCTGCCACGCACATCCCATATTTCACAGACTGCCATTACGGTGCTTTTCTTGGAAGCAGATATTTTTTTCGGACAGCGATTTGAAACTCGTGCCACCTTTGCGCTTCCTCTTTCAGCATCGGAGCGTCCACAAAGTTCAGAGCATTGGCTTTTGCCGCAAGCTGATTGATGCGGTTGCCGATGGCAGACAGCTCACGCATCATTTTATAAAACTCTGGGTCAGGCTTTTCGCAGAGCCGATAGCCTTTTACCATTCCTCTCAGGAACGCTTCTTTTGAGCAGCCTGATTTTTTAACGAGAGAGTAGAGCTGTTCAGCTTCTTCCTCAGTCAGGCGGAAAAGTATCTGCACATTTCGTTTTCGCATTTTTCACTTCCTCTCTCTCGGTAAGTCGGTTTATCTGCAAGCAGCACATAATCACTACACCTGTCAGACCGCCGAGCATTACGCCGATGATGAAAAATATAAACTCAATCATTCTTAAACTCCTTTCTGTCTAACGGGGTATTAGGGGTTGCCCCCTAACAAGCGAATTTGGATAACCAAATTCAGTGCTTGGTAAGACATTACTCGTTGCACTCGTCCTCACACATACATTCTCCGCACACGGGACAGAAGTACGGACAGTCCGAACAACATTCGTCCTCGTTCGCTTCTTCTTCGTCGGTATCTTCAGCACCGTCCTCGCAAGACTCGTTGATTTTGGCTTCACCGCAGATAAAATCCTCATCGGTAAAGTTGATAAGGTCGGTATCGAACAGGATAATTTCGGTCTTTGCCTTTGCCTGTTCTGCGCTTTCAGCACAAACAGAAATGGTCTTTTCATAATGGGCAGTCAGGGTTACATCATACTTTTTCAATGGTTATTTCCTCGCTTTCAACATTTAATTTTTTTGTTTGTCGTGTTATTCTTCGGGTCAAAATCTGCGGACAATCAACGGGCATCACTCCTTTCACGGCTTGAAATCGGTCTTGCAATCCCCAGATAGGACAATAAAAAATCGTTGAAGTCCTTACCGACAGGCGGCGGCTCATCAACGATTTTGTAGTCTTTCTGCAAAAGTTCTTTGAGGGCGGCGGTACATAGCCTGCCCGTTCTGTCATTGTCCAGATGCAGAAAAATAGTCTTGATATGGGGATTTGCTTTCAAAAAGGTGGTTAGGGCTATGGGGATTTTGCTTTCCTTAATCTCTTTCTTAGGCTGATACACACCCGAAAGAGAGAGCAGATTTTCCGATTTATAGTCCTTTCCCTCACACTTTAGATAGGTGGCGTAGGACAGTAAATCAATAGCGGCTTCAAATAAATGCACGGTATCACTCGGTTTGTCTGCCAGAAGTCGGAACGAATACCGCTTGTCGCTGCCAGAAGCGTCGCCCTTAAAAGAGCTTCCAATCGTGCCACGGTAGGCGGCATACTTGGGTGTTCCGCTTTCGTCCTTTCCGATAAATACAACATTGTGATACTTGGAGCTTTCAAAAATCGTACCGTCCGCAATACAGTCCTGTATGATTGAAAGGTCAATCCCACGCCCGAAAAGGTATTCGGTCACTCGGTTGCAGTCCTTATTTTTTGGTGGTAAAAGCAATTCCTTCGGCTCATCTTTTGGAACAGGGACAGGCGGTGGCTTCCAATCCGCCGTGATACCCGTAAGCAGTTCTACGGCTTCCACAAAGCTGTATTCCTTAACCTTAATGAGATAATCAAGGGCAGAAACGCCGCCGAAACCTCTCGACCACCAATACCATTTGCCATTGGAAATCTTCAAGCTGTCGTGTTCTTTGGTGCAATATACATTGCCTGCCACACGCTTCAGGTTGTTCGGCTCATACCGTTGCAGATAGGACAGTAAGTCCATTTGCCGTGCCTGCTCAATCACGGCAGGGTCAAGCTGCACATAGGGTCTGTTACTTCTCATTCAATAAAATCACCTCCAGAAATAGAAAAAGCCGAGGGATTTTCACAAGGAAAACCTCTCGGCTATGTAAAATAAAAATTATTGTTGAGATTATAATTTGTATATCAAATTGTTCTTTATATACATTATTTCAAGCCCATTATCAGCTAAATACCGCATCACCTTTCTAATATGCGCTAAATGAAAACGCATCTTAAGAACATTTTCGTCCGCTTTTGCATTCTCAATGTAAGTATGAGCAGTATATTTTTGTTCGCCATCATGTACAGTATGTTCAATCGGTGCTAACAAGAATTTATATTCCGATATGGCGTTAAAATCATTTGAAAATGCTTCATTGATAATCGTATAGCTTCCAGACTGCTGTATAGTTTGAGTATCCATTGAAAGCCTATCTTGCAATGCCTCTAAAACCATTGCATACATAATATAAGGACTATTTTTACCTTTTAATCTAAAAATCTTTTTATTATTGTAATATAGCTCATAAGATACAAGCTTTCCGTATGGTAAAAACTGAATTTCTGTGGTTTTTACTGTTTCATCCGTAGAGTAAACGCTCTTTATTCTTACTCCTTTAGGAAAAACATAACTTACACATCCAAGCATTTCATCCAATTTAGACTTTGTTAAGTCAGAAAGTTCAATTTTACCTTTTTTATCTTTTAAATACTCTGCACTAAACAGCATCCAATAGCCTTTAATTGAAATTGCAAAATATAAATCTAATCCATATTGCCTTGCATAGTCAATTCTTTTTTGCAAGTTTCCTATACTAATAGAGTATTTTTCTTTCTCAGTATGCTTTATTTCCAACATAAACTTATTTCCATTATGCAATTCCACGAGCAAATCAGAAGTCGCTGTCTTTAATAATTGAGATACGCCTTCATCAAATGCGGTAATATTTTTGCAGACTTCCATAAACAGAAGAATGAGAACAAATTCATCTTCCTTATTTTTTCCTACTAATCGTCTTTCAATTTCCTGCAAATCCATACCAAGAGTAGCCGCTAAATTTTCTTGTTGCTCTTTATTTAAGTATGGCATCATTTGTTGAAATGCCATTATTTTGTTAAAATCTGACACCACATATTCCTCCAAACCCAGACTAAAATAATATAAATTATACCATATAATAATGAACTTTTCTATCTCACATCTATGTAAAAGCGGCATCAGCTTTACGCTAATGCCGCAACGGATTAGAGCATATTCAGTTTTTTAAGATAGCCGACGCAATCCATACAGCCTTTGAAATAAACCTCTTTCAGCCCTAAACCTGCCATCTCGTTTTTGCATTTCAGCACCTCGACCAAAGCGGCGCAATCCTCCTCGGACAGCTCGCAAGGTCTGTCTACATCAAGGACGGCTTTCACATTGGGGTGCTGTTCGTAGAGCGTTTTTATCTGCTCCGTCAGCTCGTTATACCTTTTGTCGGAACGACAAGCGGCGCTTCTCTTACTGAGATAATCGAAAAAATCAGCATCGTATTCATCGAGAAATGTGCTGAAGCTCAAGTCCTTTGCCATCTAACCACCTCCGATTTTCATTTCACAGCCCTATTATACCGCCCCCAATAAGGCAATACAAATCTGCAAATTCCTTTATCGCTCACGATTTGCACATTTTCTTTCGGGCTGTTCCTCGGCTTGTTCTGGCTCTGCGTCAAGCACGGCAGGGTCTTTCTTATCCAGATTAAGCTCGATATTGAGAGCGTTCAGCCGTTCCGATTTTTCTTTCAGCTCCTCCTCAAAGGCAAAGGGCTTTTGCACCTCGACCTTTGCGTTTTCAAGCTGTGCGATGGTTTCTGCCCGTTTGGTCTTTGCGGCTTCCAACCGTGCGGGGAGCTTGGCAAGCTCGTTTTCAATTCGGGTCAGGTTTCCCAGAGGGTCAGAGCCTAATTCTACCTTGTACTTTGCTTTCCCGCAGAGGTTAAGGCAGTAATGCGTACCCACCGTATCATAGAAAACCTCCATTTTGAAGCCACGGTAGGAGCCGATTTCAGTAGGTGCGGACAAGGGATATTCCTTGCAAATCGCAAGGAGCATTTCGCCTGCGGCAGCTTTTTCAGCATAGCGAATACCACGCAGGGTCATCGGGCAGAACTTTTCCTCGCCCTGCGGCTTGTGCTGCTCGGCAAGAGCTGTGTCTGCTTCATAGCAGACAATACGCTGCTCATACTCCGCAATGGTCTGAGGGAAGTGCTTGAGTATCCTGTCCTCAAGGTCGTAACGCTCGGACAGATAACTCTGTTTCAGCACCTTGAGCTTGGATACCTGAATATCCAAATCCATCTTTTCCTTGAAACGCTCATCGCCTGTGGCAAGCATTTTGACCTCCGCAAAGGACAAAGCAACCTCGTCCACATCTTCGGCAGAACGGACGGGGCTCTTGCTCGTCATTATCTGAGAGATGAATTTCTGCTTGCTTTCTACGAGCTGATAAAGATAAGCGTCAAAGGTCTGCTCGGTCACATAGCGGTAAACCTCGACTTCTGGGAACATATTTCCCTGTCTTTCAATCCGCCCTTGCCGTTGTTCAAGGTCGCTTGGTCGCCACGGACAGTCCAGATTGTGAATGGCGATAAGCCTGTCCTGAACATTCGTGCCTGCGCCCATTTTCTGGGTAGAGCCTAACAATACACGGACTTCACCGCTTCGTACCTTTGCGAACAGCTCTTTTTTCTGTGCGTCTGTAGTCGCTTCGTGAATAAACCGTATCTGCTCGGCGGGAATGCCACGGGCAATCAGCTTCTCACGCATATCGTCATAGACATTGAAAGTGCCGTCATTCTTCGGGGTGGAAAGGTCGCAGAATACAAGCTGCGTAGCTTTTGTATCGGCGTATTCCTCCCAGATGCGGTACACATTGTCGATGCAGGCGTTGACCTTGCTGTTTGGGTCATCAGGCAGCATCGGGTCAATCATTCTCTGGTCGAGAGCCAGCTTGCGTCCGTCATTCGTGATTTTAAGCATATTATCCACATTCGGCTCTACAAGTCTCGCCCTGACTTTCTCAGCCCGTTTTGCAAGAGAAGCTACCATTCCGCTTTGTATCTCACTCGGCTTTGTCTTGATATTGTGGTAATTGACCTTCGGCACGGGGAGCTTTAACATATCGGCGGTCTGTATATCCGCCACCTCACGAAACATCAGCATCAGCTCTGGCAGATTAAAGAACTTGGCAAAGCGTGTCTTTGCTCGGTAGTTTGTACCCTCTGGGGCAAGCTCCAGAGCCGTCACGGTTTCTCCGAAGGTTGAAGCCCAACTGTCAAAATGTTGCAAGCCGTTCCGCAGTAAGGTATCATACTGCAAGTACCGTTGAACGGAATACAGCTCTACCATTGAATTGCTGATAGGCGTACCCGTTGCGAATATTGTCCCTCGGTTGCCTGTGATTTCGTCCAGATAGCGGCATTTTAGAAACAGGTCGCTTGATTTTTGAGCTTCGGTCTGGGCAATGCCACCGACATTCCGCATTTTCGTGTAGAGATACAAGTTCTTGTAAAAATGGCTCTCATCAATAAAGAGCCTGTCAATGCCGAGCTGTTCAAAGTCGATTACCGTGTCCTTGCGCTTGGTATCGTTGAGCTTGTCGAGCTTTGCTTTTATCCCTTTTCGGGTTTTCATAAGCTGCTTGACCGTGAACTGTTCTCCTTTGCTTGCCTGCACATCATCAATACCACGCTCAATATCATCGAGCTGCTGTTCGAGCTGTTCCCGTTGCCGTTCAATGCTCATCGGGATTTTTTCAAACTGACTATGCCCGATAATGACCGCATCATAATCGCCTGTGGCAATGCGGGAACAGAACTTTTTGCGGTTTCCCGTTTCAAAATCCTGCTTTCGTGTCACAAGGATATTAGCACTCGGATACAGACGCAGATACTCAGAAGCCCATTGACCGACAAGATGATTTGGAACAACGAACATCGCTTTATTGCAAAGTCCGAGCCGCTTGCTTTCCTGTGCGGCGGCTACCATTTCAAAGGTTTTTCCCGCACCTACCTTGTGGGCAAGGAGCGTATTGCCGCCATAGAGAATATGAGCGATAGCGTTTACTTGGTGCGGTCTTAGGGTGATTTCTGGGCTGATGCCGCCGAAAGTAATATGACTTCCATCGTACTCACGGGGACGGACAGAATTAAAAGTGTCATTGTAATACCTGACAAGGCGGTTTCTCCGTTCTGGGTCTTTCCATATCCAATCCTGAAACGCCTGTTTGATTGCTTCCTGTTTTGCCTGTGCCGCCGTGGTTTCCTTTGCGTTGAATACGGCTTTTTTGTTTCCGTTCTCGTCATACACATAATCAAAAATACGGGTATCACGGAGATTTAGAGTATCCTCAATAATACGATAGGCGGAAGCCCTCTTTGTACCGTAGGTGCTGTCCGCCTTTACATTTCCGTAATCGGAACTCTTATTCTCAATAAACCAATCGCCGTTAATCGGGGTATATCTTACCCTGATACGGCTTTGTGCATAGCTTGACGGAGTTAAAAGCTCCATTACAAACCTTTGAATATCCTCCTGCGGTATCCAAGTCGTACCCAGACGGACAGAGATTTCAGCCGCCGACAGGTCTTGCGGTATGACCTGCTTTAAGGCTTGTGCGTTGACCGCAAACTCTGGATTTTCCTTTGCTGCGGCTTCGGCGGTTATGAGTTTGGCTCTTACATTGCCAGACAAATACTCATCGGCAGTTACATACTGAGCAGGCTCGGTTGCGGGGATACGGAAGATAACGCCCTGCAAGTCCTTAATGATTTCTTCTTTCGGTTTGCCTGTAAGCTGTTCCATATAGTGCAGGTCAACACGGGCTTTTTCACCGATAGACAAGGCAAGAGCTTCGCTTGCAGTTTCAACGGAAGTGATTTCACGGTGGGGCTTTATCGTCCTTTTCGTGAACATATCCGCTTTTCTTTTGAAATTACCCTCATCGTCAAGCACCTCCAGAGAACACAAAAGGAAGTAACTCTCGTCCGATGCAAAAGCGAGATAGTTTCCTCGGTTGTTGATTAGTCCGTACTGCTTCGTAAAGCTGTCATACAAACGGTTTAGATTTTCCTGTTCGGTGTGTATCAAATCATCTGGGTAATCCTCGGTCTGATACTCTATGAGCTTTCTCACGCAATCACGGATTTGGATTAGTCCCTTGATACGGTTTTCTGCGGTAACAGACGCCGCCGCAGGGGTCATACGGTCATCTTCTCTGAAATAAACCTTGCCGTCCACCAACGCATACGAGAAGTTTCGCACATTCGGGTCGGCGGGAATAGAAGCGTCCTGCCCGTCAGAGATTTCATCAAGCTCGTTTTCGTACTCTGGGATTTCTCCCTGAATGTTCTGAACAGCGTTATGAAGCAGCTCCGACAAAGGTATATCTTGATAGGCTTTGCAGGCGGAGTCAAAACCAAAGCGTGTGCTTTCCATTTTCATCTCGCCTAAAATCATCTCTGGGTGCTGCACAAAATAGCTGTTCATCGTAATACCGTTCTCATCGGTATCAAGGTGTACCCAATCTGGCTCTGTGTCAATCACTCGGTCACGCTTCTGCAAAAATAGAATGTCGCTCGTAACCTCTGTGCCTGCGTTTGCTCGGAAAGTGTTATCAGGCAGTCGGATAGCTCCGAGCAGCTCGGCTCTCTGAGCAATATACTTGCGTATTTCTGGGCTTGCCTTATCCATTGTTCCCTTAGAGGTAATGAACGCAACGACACCGCCCGCACGAACTTTATCAAGAGCCTTTGCGAAAAAGTAATCGTGAATAAGGAACTTCTGGGCGTTGTAACGGCTGTCGTTGACCTTAAAATCGCCAAACGGCACATTGCCGATAACCACATCAAAGTGGTCGTCTGGGAGCTTTGTTTCTTCAAAACCCTGCACGGCAATATTGGCTTTCTGATAGAGCTGCTTTGCGATTTTTCCCGTAAGAGGGTCGATTTCTACACCGTGGAGCTTTGAGCCTGCCATCGTATCGGGGAGCAGTCCGAAGAAATTGCCCGTTCCGCAGGACGGCTCTAAAATACTGCCCTCGGAAAATCCCAAACGCTCAAGAGCTTCATACATACCTTTGATTACAACAGGCGGCGTATAAAACGCTGTCAGGGTGGACTCCATTGCCGCACGGTATTCTTCTGGGGAAAGACTTGCATACAGCTCTTTGAACTCATCAGCCCACGCCGCATTGTTTTCATCAAACGCCATAGACAGACCGCCCCAACCGACATACTTTGAAAGGATTTCCTGTTCTTCGGGTGTGGCAAGTCGGTTTTCAAGCTCCAACTCGTGCAAGAGATTGATAGCCGCCATATTATTACGGAACTTTTCTTTTGCGCCGCCGACACCCAAAGTATCCTCAGTAATGCGGTAATTGTGCCGTGGCTCTGAGGGAGCAGGGACAGGAGATACAGCCTTTTCGGGTTGTTTTTCTTCCTGTGCCTTACTGAGCAGACTGCGGATATAGCCGATTTTCTCAACACGGTTTATGGGAAAGCCCACGGCATTTGCAAAGGTCATATCCCGCATTGACACATCGCCGCTTATTTCGCTGATACTTTCAATGACATAGCGGCGGTTATCAATAAGGATTTCCTTACCGATGAGGTCAGAGTTATCCTGTATATCGGGCTGTTCCTGCTGGCTTCGTTCCTCATCTTTCTGGGCGAACAGCTTGACGATATTTTCGGCACTATTCAAGGTGTCGGCATATTCCTGTGCTTCTTCCTCGGTTTCAAAGGTCTGGTAAATACCGTCCACATCGTAATATTGCCCGTCCTCTCCGTATGGTACGGTGTTATCCCGTATGATGAACGGGTCGGCAAAGGCATCGGAAGTCAGTTCTACGGTATAATGCGGAGTTTGCTTTTCCTCTGTTATATCTATGGCTGTCGGGCGGTGAGCGTATAAGGTTTGCTCGGCTTCTTCAAAGGTATCAAAGCCGCCTGCCGCAGAAGCAAAGTTGTTGCTGTCCTCATCGTAGCCGTAGTGATTAAAATATTTTCCGTTGGAAGCCTGCACAATGACAATATTTTCGTCATCGGATTTATAATAAGCGACAATCTGCGGCTGCAAATCAGAAGCCTGCTGTTTATCCTCAACAGGGACAAACCAATCGCTTTCCGTTGCCATAATCTCCGCATAGAGCTTTTCGTCCTCTGGGGTGAGCGTTTTATGCTGCTCCAGATAAGGTACAAACACCTCTCGTCCCCATTGCAGGCTTTCTATTTGTTCACGGTAATAATCCTCGCCCTGTTTCTTCCATTCGGGAATAAACGGGCAATTCGGGGACAGAGAGTATTCGTAAAAGTTTTTGATATGGGAGATAAGGTCGCCCTCGCCGTCGCCAATATCAAGCCGTCCTTCATAATGGAAATCTTCGCCGCCGATAGTAGCGGTAATCTCAAAATCGGTCTTATGATACCAACCGACATTATCTTTGCTTTCACGCTCTCTATGCTGCTTTTCGTCCAGAACGCCAAGAAGATAGTTACCCAGAGCAAAGCTCAAATCGGTATATCGGTCATTAAACTGCCTGTCATAAAAGGCGGGGTGTTCCGAAAATCCGATAGAGAACTTTATGCCGTCTGGCTTTTCTTCGGACGGTGTCTGAACACTCTGCTTTTCGGTAACGACTACTTTCAAATGGTCGTTAGCAGGGTTTTCCTTTAACTTTTCCTCAAAATCAGCTCGGCTGAGTTCCTTGCCGAACAATGGAAAGTCGGGATTACGCAGAGAAACAGCGTTTTCATCAAACGCCGCAATCTCATATTTGTCTGCCCCGATATATACAACATCGTCCTCGTGATAGACATAGCGGAGAGGATACAGCTCCATAAGCTCCTGTGAAAACCGCCACGCATTGCTGCGGCTGTAAACATCGGCGGTCTTTCCCTGTACCAAAGCAAGAAAATCAATGAGCTGCTGAACAGTAGAAGGGTCGCCTAAATGATGTTCCATTTGTTCGGCGGTTACATCTGCAAGGTCGGTACGCTCCACATTTTCAAGCAGGTCTTTCTCATAATGGTCTAAATCACGGATAAAATCGGACAGCCGCAAAGCAAGGGTATCTCTCTTATCGGCAGGGGGAAGGTCACGGTTTGCGTCGATGAAACGCTGCCTTGCCATTTTCCTTTGCGTGTCGATTTCGTACTGCGGAGCTTCCTCACTTTCGAGATAATCGGCGTAGTGGTCTTTTTCCTTTTCATTCAGGTAGCGGTCATTCTTTATCAGCTCACGCAGCCGTTTTTCGACCTTTGCCCAAGAAAGAACAAGGTCGGGGTTTGCAGACGAGCCGTACTTTTCAATCGCAATGCCTTTCCCATCGTGCCAAGTGTGTCCCTGCGTACCGTCTGGGAAATAATGCGTGCCGCCGCCTGTGCCGTACTCTTTTTTGAGAAAATCAATATTGCTTTTGCCGTCCTCATTCTTTTGAAACTGACGGTAGATACGGTATTTACCATTCTGAAAGCCGCTTCCTCTTAGGAGAACAGAGTCAATATCTTCCTGAGAAATAACAAAAGCAGAGGATTTTTCGTCCTCTGCTTCAGCTAACATTTCAATCTGTTCTTCTACGGTGGGGAGATTAACTGTGACCTGCTGTTCATCAGCGACATTTAGCTGTAAATCAGCTCGTTCAGTATCGTTTCCTCCGCTTGACTGCGGATATTGTTCATCAGCCCGACCCATTGCATCGGTGCTTTTTCTTTCAGTTCCTCCGTCACGCCCTGCTCCTTGCAAAGCTGTTTTGTCAGAAGCTCCAACCTCGTAAGAGCCGTCTGTTCCACTTCGTAAAGATGTTTGTTCAGCTCGCCCGATGTCAGCAGATTGAGGTAGGTCACTCGTTTGTGCTGCTCCAGATAATCCCTGTGCATCAAAGCGTATCTGCCAAGCTGAATTTCTGGCTCTGTCGGTAATGTCAGGTCGGGAATAAGATAGTCCCCTTGTTTGGTGTATGTGATTTCGCTCATTATGATTACTCCTTTCGGCTTGTTCTCTGCCTACATCATAGCGTGTTTGAGATTGCGGCGCAAAGGTGCGATTTTGACTTTTCTCCGCAATTTGCACATCTCGGATAGTCTGAGAGATTTCCCTGAGTGCCATTTCAGAAATGTCGCTTGTAACAACACCGAGAGCGTTGATAGTGGCGGGAGTATTAAAGTTAATGATTTCCGCAAAATCCTCACGCTCAAATACCGCTTCGGTATCAACACCGCAACGGCTCATCAGCATATATGCTACGCTGTTGACCGCAAGCTGTCGGTAAATGACCTCGATATTATATTCGTCAAGACCCTCTAACAAACTATCCTGCGTACAGGATTTGAGCTGCGGCATATAATCCTGCAAATTATCCTCAACTGCGTTTTTTGCCGTTTCCATCAGCACCGAAGCAAGGTCGGTGCTTTCCACATCGCCAAATCTGTCGGAAAGCCGTTCAATAACTGCCTGCTCGTATCGCTCACTCATCTGCCATATCGGAACAGGGCGGCTGCCGTAATAACCCTCGTGCGTATCGGATATATCAAAATAGTATTTCAGCGTGTTCCTGCGACCTTTTGGGTCGAACACCGCAATGCCTTTGCTGTCTTTGTTTACCCAACGCTTAAACTGCTTGTTCCAAGTTTCAAGCTGTGCTACCGCAACAGCGTCAGGGCGTTGAGCGTAAATCAAGAGCTGTTCATCAAATCGGCATTTATAGTTACGGCAAGCGGCAGACAAAAAACTCTGCCACGCCTGCGGATTTTTAGCAACCGCCACGCCTGTGCGCCGATACAGCTCTGTAATTAGCTGATACTTCGCAGCCATTCTTTACACACCTCCTTATCGTTCTAAATCTCGGTTTTTGTGTTTACGGTCATACTCGCCGCATCGCTCGGCAATCTCAGCGTACATTTTGTTACGCATTTCACGCTCAAAGGCTCGATATTCCTTCGCCTTTTCTGTCGGCTTGTACCATACGCTGTCCTTATCCGCTTTGTCCATCTGTTCGTATTTGTCGTCAATTTGGTCGGTATATTTTTTATAGATGGCGTGAGCAGCAGGACTTTCAATCGCATAGCGATAACGGTCAAGGCTTTTATGACTGCCACGAAGCTGTGCGTATTCATACAGCATACAGACGATTTCTCGGTCAAGTCCTGCCTGTCCCTCGGCGGCATAGATTTCCGAAAGGCTTTTACACCGCCAAGCGTGAAAGGGGGCGGTATCATTTGAACTGTGTGAGGACAGATATACACCGTCTTTCTTTACTGTAATACGATTGATAAGTTCTGTACTCATTCTGCATTACCTCCGAAAAAGGAAATGACCTTGTTTGCCTTGATACTCTTTTGCAGCTCATTGATAATGCCAATGTCGGCTATGGTGATACCCTGTATCGCAAGAATATCGTCCATTGTCATAGCGGCAATCGACTTTTCATCAGTAAAGCCTGCTTCAAAGACCTTACCAAGCACCTTGATTGCCTTTTGGTTGAGTGCCATTTTCAAAACCTCCTATCGTTCTAAATCTTTATGCTTTGGGGCTTTTGTTACCGTCTGCGGCTCTGTGGGCTTTGGCTCATAGGTCGCTCCGTTTTGTTCCATACGCTCGGCAAACTCGCAGATATGGAAAATGTTATTTCCAATCTCGGTATGATACTCGTCAATAAAACGGCAGGGGCGTTCGGTTTTTTCTCCCCACGATGATGTGATGATGATTTTGCCGCCGTCTGGGATACGAAACAGCTCTTTGTAATTTGGGTCGATAAATCGGATACCCTGTTCAGCTTTTTGGATATGCTTATCAAGCCATTCTTTCACAAAGCAATAGCAGTAAAAATTGTAATCGCCCTTAGTCGGATTGCACCGAAACAGAAAGGCGTGTTTTTCCGTATCCACACGGAAACCGTACTCGGTGCAATAGCTTCCTGCAAATGCGCTTTCGGGATAATGCTTTGCAAACGCACTCATATCATAGCGGTTGTGCAAAAGTCCCTTGTCCTCACGAAGCGAATTGATAACCTCGTCAAGCTCTTTCTTAAACTCGTCCGTTTTCCATTGCGGTCTTGTATCAAACCAAGTAGTGTAAAAGCCATATCCAGAAGATGCAAAATCTCCACGCAAGTGTCCGATATTACTTGTCTGTCCCTCAAGCTGCATACTTTGAGCGTAGGTGTATTTCTGTTCGGCAGGGGTTAAGGCTCGTATCTCCATATCAGCGTTCCTCCCGATTTTTCTGTTTTTTCTCTTTCTGCTGCTCCTTGATTTTTGCAAGAGCTTCCTTTGCCCAATCAGGCATACATTCGGGCTTGATTTCTCCTAACACATCGTACCGTTCCCATCTGGATTTTTCGCCTGTGGCAAGGCAAGTACCAAAGACAGCGTTACCTCTGCCGCCTGTTGCTCCATTGCCGCCGTCCGCCAAAACGAGCTGAAAAGCAGGGTGCTGATATTCATACCGTTTCGGCTCTGCATTGATAACGACAACCTTGCCGACAATACTGCTGCTGCGTTTGTCGGGAATACAATGGTCTTTCGTGAACACGGTATTGTCAAAAGCGAATTTGGATAATTCGGATTTGGTTTGTTCTATCTGGGACTGTACTCGCTGAATGAAAATCCCCATAGCTTCCAGATAATCGTCACAACCAACGCTTTCTGTCGCCCACGGCACACCAAACGGATTATGGTAGTCGCAGTAGCTTACAAGGAAAGGGTATTTATCGCTTTTATCTACACCGAAAACAACCTCTTTGTCGCCAATATAAATGCTGTTCACGACCTCATAATTGCCGAGCATTCGTTTTTCTTCACTCATTCGATTGCTCCTTTCGTTTCTTTTCCTCTTTCTGCTCGTCTAAAATCCTGCGGATACAGACATCACAGAAAATAACAGACCCGTCCTTATATCGGGGATAAGGACAGGTCGTGCAGTCATATTTTCGTTTATCGCTCACGGTCATCACGGCTTTTCTGTTTTTTATCGGGCTGGTTGTAGGGCATACGGTATTCTCTTTGGTAGCGTTCATTCAGCTTTTCCCTTGCTTCCGATAACTGATTGCAGTAATATCCCCAAAAATAATCCGAGCCGTCCTTGCAGTACCAACACACATACGGGTTGGGGGCTTTGGCGTTATGACCGATGACAAGCTCGTTGTTCCCGATAGTACAGCTTTCGATGATTTCATAACCGCCGTTTATGCGTTTTTCTTCCATTTCACACCTCATTCCTTAGCGTATTTGCGGTATGCCTTTTCGCCTTCGGCACGGAGCCGCCTTACACGGGCGTTCCCCGCAAGCTCTGGATATTTTGCTTGCAGCTTACGGCGTGTTCTGCCCACGCTCTCAAAGCTCGGCAGACCGAGATATTTATACTGTTCCATTACTTCCGCAAAGGGCATTGCTCCTGCACCTTTCAAATAGGTGTTGCACACAATCAGATAGAGGGTCATATCATCGTTTCTTGCGTCCTCGTTCTTTTGCAGAATAGCCTTTACCTTAGCTTCAATGGTTTTCAGATTTTTCATAGATTGCCTCCATATATGGAAAGAGGGCGGCTTATCAACATAAGCCGCCCTTTTCCTGTCATATCGGGTTATTTCTTCTTTCTGTTTCGGATATTAAGCCATATTGCCGCACCGACGATAAACACTACAAGCACAATGGCGATAATAGTTTTAGCGTCCATAAATCAGTCCTCCTTTTTCTTTTTCTTGAAGCCGACAAAGCCGAGAACGCCTGCACCGATAACGGAAGCAGCCGCAAGGCTTACCCACAAGCCCAGATTAAAGTCATCGCCTGTTTTTGGCGTATCCCTGAACTCGTTGTGCATTTCAACAATAGTAGTAGAGTCTGTTTTGACGGTTGCCTGTTTGTCGGCAGGAAGGATATATCCTGCGGAAGCCGAGTCGCTGACTTCGGACACGGTGTATTCACCGATACGCAAACCCTCAATAAAGATTTCTCCGTTTTTGTCGGTCTTAAAGGTCTGGTCGTAGCCGTCAGCACTTGTCACACGGAAAGAGAAGCCCTCAACTTTACCGTCAGAGGAAGTCTTTACGATTTTGAGAGAGCCTTTCTGTGCGTCATTGATAAAGCCAACGCCTGCTTTGTTTTCTACGGTATAGGTCTTGCCGTTTTCCTCGATGGAAACGCCGTACACGCTTTCATCAAGCACAAAGCCGTCTGGAGCTGTTTTTTCACGGATGAAATACTTGCCGTAGCGCAGCTCGGTCATTTGATAAACGCCGCCCTCAAGCTCAGTCATTTCGCCGCACAGCTCATCGTCTTTATCAAATTCGCCGTTGCCGTTTGTATCGGCATACACCTCAAAGACCGCACCTGTGAGCTTATTGTCGGGATAATCTGCGTCAACCTTAGTCAGTTCAATATTCCCCTTGATAAAGTAGTTCACAAGCTCGATTTCCACGACCTCATCAACCTTGCCGACAGTTACGGCGATTTCTTCCTCGGAGAGTACAAAACCTGTGGGACTTTCAATTTCACGGATTACCCAAGTGCCATACGGTACTTTTTCAAAAGAAAAACTACCATCATCGGCTGATGTGGTAGTTTGGATAGCATTTTCTTTTGTAAACTCCTCTGTACCTGTCTTAAAGATACCGATGACCGCACCGCCCAGAGCGTTTCCGTCCTCATCGGATTTCAGACCGCTTACCGAGCCGTAAATGATTTCATTCTCAATAGCTTCGCTGTCATTGGCGGAAAGATGAACAACCGCCGTGTCCTGACCTGCGTACTCAAAGTGGACAGGGTATTTCTGCTCATTCAGCACATAGGCGGAATTGGTTGACAGCTCTTTTACATAGTAGCTGCCGAACGGAAGGTCGCTATTGACCGTGCCTTTGCCGTTTTCGTCCAGAGAAATAATCTCAATCAGACCATCGGCGGGGATAACCGTACCGTCTGCGGCGGTAAGGTCTGTTTCTGCATACAATCCAAAGGTTACATCAAAGATTTCGCCGTTATTGCCAACACCGTAGGCTTCGTCTGTTTCAAGGCTCTTTACAAGGTCGATTTCCACACGCTGCCTTTCATTGTAGAAGCTCGTTTCGGTTTCGGTAACAGCAATATTCTGACCTGCATACACAAGCTCGACAGCGTGAATTTCGTCATTCAGCACCATTCCGTAAGGAGCTGTGATTTCCTTGACCTCATATTTGCCCAGATACAGCTCTTTTGATTTTGCAGTTCCGTCCGTGCCTGTGGTAATAGTGTCAACAACCTCGCCATTAGAAGCTCTCAGCGTTCCGTCCAGAGTATAAATATCCTCGGCGGCGGTAATCTCATAAACCGCACCTTCAAGCCCCTGTACCGCAAATACGGGCTGATACATTCCGTTATTCTCAGAAACGGAAGTGAACACCTCGCCAGATTTGGAAACGGTAATTGTGCCTTTCTGCGCCATATTGGAGCGAACCACCTCAATGACCGTAATGCCGCTTTCTTCGCCAGAGCCGTCCTGCGTTACATCAAAATAGACAGGCTCGGAGTTTAAGACATAGCCATACGGAGCCTGTACCTCCACGATAGAATATCCCTTTCCGTATTCCAAAGTCTGCGGCGTAATGAGATAACCGTCTGCTGTGGTATAAAAGGTGTCAATGGTCGTCACTTCGGGATAAGTGAAAGTCATTGTTACAAGCTCACCGTTGGGGTCGTAAATCTGGAAGCCTGCGCCTGCATACGGAATGGTAGCACCTGTTTCCGCATCTTTCTTTACGATTTTGATATAGCTTTCAAAATTAGCGTTATTGATAAGATAGCGGTAGGTCTGACCGTCCTTGCTGATAAATACCTCAAAAGGCTTCATCAGCTCTCGACCTTCCCACCCAGAGGTCTGCTCCACGACATAAACACCGTAAGGCAAATCCTTTGTCTGAGCAAAGCCGTTTTCATCACAGGTGAGTATATCTCGCTCGGTTTCCTTTGCTGCGTCATAACTGCCTGCGGCTTTCAAATAAACCTCAAAGGTTGCTCCCGTTTCGGGTGTTTCAATCTGGGTTTCTCCGTCATCGGTGTGCTTGATAATGGCGATATTGCCCTTGATAATCTGCTCAGTCACATCGTTTGCGGTACTGTTGCGCTCTACGGTATAAAGCTCTGGCTCTGCGCCGATATGATGAATTGTAGTATCGAGTAGATAGCCCTCGGACGGGCTGATTTCTCGGATAGTCCAATCATCATCACAGATATAATAGTCTGTTGTAAACTGCCCGTTCTCGTCCGTAGTGTAGGTGTCAATCAGTTCCTCGCCCTTATAGATGCCGTAAACTGCACCTGCAAGAGAAGCGTCGCCCTGTGCCGTGCCTGTTTCCGCATCGGATTTCGTCACGGTCACATTGAACTTTTTGAGAATGTTCGTAAAGCTGCGGCTTGTAACCTTTTCCCATTCAATAGGAGCTGTCTGGCTTTCGGGAACAACATAGCGAATAGCCGTATCTACTTCCTCTACGGTGTAAGGTGTTTCGCCGCTGATTAGGACATTTTCAAATCTTGCCACACCGTTTTCATCGGTAACAGCATACTCATCAACGGGCAAGCCGCTAAGAGATGTGCCATAAAGGTGGAACTTCACACCCTCCACAAGATTGTCCTCAGAGTTTTTGATAATCTCCAGACTGCCACGCTTCAAGGTGTTGTTAAAGGTTACGGTAGCAGTATGACCGCTTACAATCGTTACCCTTTGAACGCTCTGCGGCTCGTATCGGTCAATGGACTGCTCTGTAACGGTGTAAACCCCCGGCATTAGCTGAACATCTACCGTACCGTCTGCGCCTGTGGTAACGGTTTTATTTACACCGTTTCCAGAAATATTGAAGCTAATGCCAGACACAACACCGTCCTCAGAGGTCTTTTTAATCTGCCCTGTGCCGTAGGTTTCTGTGTCGATTTTAAGATAGAAATATACGGGGTCGGAAGCTCCAGAAACCATTGTCTGTTTACCAACACAGCCCCAGATAAGCATTTCTCCGCAATCGAGATTGACATTTTTCTGTGCCGATACTGTTACGGGAGAAGTAATCATCTTATCGCTCGTAAAAGTATATTTGTTGCCGCTTCTTGTTACGGAAATACCGCTTGCGGAAAACTTAATATCGGACAATGTGTTGTTGGTATCCTCAAGCGTCAGGCTGTATTTCTTTGTATCGGGATTGTATTTGAGAGTGTAGGTGTCCGCATTGCTCTGGCTTCTTGCTGCAAAGCTCGGAATGGTATAGTGTTTTGACATCTGCGACAAAATCCAGTTGTAGCATTTCTCGGCGGGTCTGCCTTTCAGGGAATAGTAGTAAGTGTCCCCGTCAATCCCGTTTGCACTCTGGCGGTTTGAGGGGCTTGTGCGGAGCTGCTGCTGATATTCCCAGATAATTGTCTGGGTCGCAAAAGCATAATCATCTACATTTGTGCCTGCAACGGGAGAGGATTTACCCTCGTGCCAGCCGTACATCAAAGCCATCATAATACCGAACTGAGCGTCAGTCGGCAGGTTTTGAAAATACGAGCTGTTCTTTCCGCTTTTGGACACATAGGAATTGCCCGTGTTGAAATCAACGCCAGACTCCACGCAGTAAACCTGATGTGTTCCGCTATTATCTGTCATCAGATATTTTCGCTTGGCATTACCTGCGTTAATGCTTTGCACGGTAATGTTGCCTTTACTGTCATAAACGATAAAGGAATAGGTCGCTTTGCTTCGGTAATACTCGCCGTCAGAGCCGACATAGTAATCGCCAAAGGAAGATGTGCAGCTTTTACCTTCCTCGCTCGTCCACGCAAAGGCGGACATCGGCAGAGCTGTTATCATCATCAGCAAGCAGAAAGCCGCCGACAGGATACGCCTGCCTTTCTTTGTAAACTTAGTTTTCATAGGCTGTTAAACCGTCCTTTCTTGATTTTGGGCATAAAAAATCCCTCTGTCTTTGAACAGAGGGAAAAGCCTGATAGCTGCTCACGCAAAGAGGAAATAAATCGAGTAGCTGCCGTTTCCTCTTGCTTCGCAATAAATATTAAAAGTTGTGATTTCATCAATTCCGTATGCGCCGAGATTTTCGACAGTATGGAATGTGATATAGCGTTCAAGGCTCTGCTTTAATGCTTCGCCCTGATTGTTCTGTGATGCCGTTACAGGTTTCCACCAAGTAGAATTAGTCGGAGTGAGTGAGCTGTCTAAGGCAAGCCCCATATCCAGACCAATGCCGATACAATCTTCCTTGACCGTTTCAATGTCAAATTCATAATCATAGGCGGTTTTAGGCTTTGTATCTTCGGGAACTGTCTGCGGTGGTATCTCCGCAGGCGGCTCTGTTTTCTCTGGCTTTTCGACAGGAGCAGAGCTGCTTTCCGTTACCGCAGGTTTTGTTTCAGATACTTGATTTTTTCCTTGCGATACAGGCTCGTTCTGTTTTGAAGTTTCGCTTTCAACAGGCTCATACTCTGTAACTTTGGCATTGCTTTCAAGCTCAGTATCCGTTTTGGCACTTTCACTTTCTTTACTTTCCGAGAAAAAACTGCTTTCTTTGCTTTCTGTTTCGGCGGCGGCTTCTGTTTCCGCTACAAACTCATAATTATCACTTTCTTCGGGAGCTGTTGAAACATCAGCACAGCCGCTTAATGTCAATATCAGCACAAATAGCATTGCAATCATCTTTTTTCGCATAGCATAGACCTCCTTTGCGGCTTCATTATACGAAAAACCTCAGAAGCTCTCAAAGGTAGAAAATCTTTCAAACAAAGAGTTTTGCATATATTCTTTTTTCGGATAGTCTTGGTAGTAAAAAAGGGGGTGAGGTGTGGAGAGGGGGAAGCCGAAAAAGCGGCTATCCACGAAAACAGGCAGACCTCGCCCTCGGTGTGCGGCTATCGTTCCTGAGCTTTGTTTCGCTGCAAGTGTCGGTTGTAAAACTCCAACGCTTTTACAACAAAATCCGCTTCCTGTCCTTTGGGAACAGATTTAGGAATGAGTTTGGTTATCCTCTCGTCACGGAAAGCAGGCTTTTCCCTTTGGTTGGGTTTTTCTTCCTCCATAATGCTCTGGATAACCTCACCTGTCAGCTTACCCTCCTGCATAAACTTCTTCATTTTGATAGCCTGTGCAAGCGACGGGGTAGCGTCGTTGTAGCTCATAGCTTCAAGCAAGGTGTATTGCTGTTCTTCGGTCAGATAAGAGATTTCAACGGCAGGACGAAAAGCAATCTGCCTTTCATCTACCATTTGCAGGATTTCGGGAACAAGCTCAGTCAGACGGATAAAACGGCGGATTTGGTCTTTACTTTCTCCGACGAGTTCTCCTAATTCAACATCAGAGCGACCCTTTTGCAACTTCGTCGCCATTGGCGACGAAGTTAAATCACTACGCTGTCCCTGCCTGTTCATCGCTTCAAGCCGCATTTTATAGGCAAAGGCTTTCTCACTCGGTAAAATCGTTGACCTCTGTAAATTGCTTTCTACCATTACAATAATGGCTTCATCACGGGTCAGCTCTTTAACCTCACATTTCAGCGTTTCAAGCCCCGCAAGCTCGCAAGCCTTTTTTCTTCTGTGTCCGCTTACAAGCTCATACCGTCCGTCCTCTTTAAGCCGAACGGTAGCAGGGGTCATTACGCCGTTTCGCTTAATGCTCTCGACAAGCTGTTCCATATCCTCGTCCATTAAAACCTTGAACGGGTGGTCGGGAAACTCGTCAATCTGCGATAAGGGAATATCTCTGATTTTACTCAGCCTTGCTTCTGCACGGCTTTCATCTGTCTGAAAAAGGTCATCGTAAGCGGTCAGTTCGATTTTGGTTTCTCTGCTTCTCGCCAATCTCTGCCACCTCCTTTCCGAACTGCTCATAAGCTGCGGCAACCTTACCGCTTTTGTCGTAAGCAAAAATGCTCTTGCCCTCTGCGGTAGCTTCCACCGCACGGATAGAATGCGGTATCTCAGTATCAAACACCTTGATTTTTTGACCGTAGGCACTTTTTACCGTTGCCGTGATTTCCTTAGAAATGTTGGTACGGGGCATTACCATAGTCATTAAAATACCGTCTATCCGCAGCTTGGGATTGATTTGTCGTTTTACCATTGACACAGAGCGAAGCAACAGCTCCAAACCTTTCGCTGAAAGGTAGTGCGGCTGTGTTGGGATAATCACGCTGTCTGCCGCCGCCAGAGCATTTATCGTTATCATACCGAGAGAGGGCATACAGTCGATAAGCACATAATCGTAATTCTTCTTAACCTCATTTACATAGGTTTTCAGAACACGCTCACGGCTCATAGCATTGATAAGCCTTACTTCAAAGCCTGATAACTCAATGTTGGACGGAAGCAGGTCAACGCCCTCGCTGTGGTGTATGATACCTTGCGAAACATCAAAAGATTTATCGTCTATGATGTTCTGCATTACGGTGGAGAGCGTTATGGGTATATCGTCAGGTCTGTTGTAGCCGAGTGCCATTGTGAGATTTGCCTGTGCATCAGCATCAATGAGCAGAACTTTCTTTCCTTGCTGTACCAGACCTACGCCCAGATTGACCGCCGTGGTCGTTTTACCGACACCGCCTTTCTGATTGGTCAGAGCAATCACTTTGCAATTTGACATTTGTGCGTCCTCCTTTCGCATAAATTTAGCCGCTTTGTCAAGGCGGCTATGTAAAAGAGTGAGAGAACGCAAAAAAGCCGCTTACTCTTAGGTGAATAAGAATAAGCGGCTATGTGTGATATGCCTTAGATATGTTCAATTTTCATTTTCTTAACAGGAGCATTGACAACCTTGAAAATCAGCTCATCAACGCAGTCCGTGTATCTGCCTTCCTGTATCAGTCTGTTTTTCAGCTCTACAAGGCTATGTATTACCAACTGTCGCTCGTGGCTATCCAGATATGCGTGGTAGGTTTTATCTTTCATAACGAATACCTCCGTTTCATTTTTCATTATAGATATGTTTAAGAAATTACGCCATTGTGCCATCGCTGCCTGTACGCAATTTTCGTATTTGCTCATTAAACCTCTGGTGCTTGACAGACTTCACGGCAATTCCTATGAAATATCTGCTTACAAGGAAATCCAATAGATACTCTTTAGGGATTTGATAACGCTGTTTGATATAAAAGCATTTCAGCTCTTTTTTACCGCACCAGCGACTAACCGAATTTTTATTGTAGCCCGTAAACTGAGCTACCTGCTCAACCGACATAACATCTGGGTTGTTTTTTAGCAGTCGTTCATAATACTGCCGCATACGGATTAAATCCTCTTGTGTGAACACCTCATCAAAGGACGGAGCTTTTTTATCTCCGCCTTTTCCTTTGTAAAAGCCGTCTGGAGCTTTGAATAGCTCTGGGTAATCATCTCTGTCTTTCAAATACTGAATAACATCAACCGTCTTGATTTTGAAGCGGCGTGTTTTTTTGCCGCTATCTATGTTCGGCACAAGACCGCTTTCCAATAAAAACAAGCAGGTCTTTTTGCTGATATGACAGATACGGTACATCTGGTCTTTGGTTATGTATTCGGGGTATTGCTGCAAAATCTCGTTGCAATATTTTTCTGTAATCATCACTTACACCTCTTTGCGCTTTTTGGTCAACAGCAGAAGAAAGGTGTAAAAGTTCTCTCCAATAGTATTTTGAGAGTGCCTGAAAAGTAGGTGGGAAAAGGGGTTTTGTTCTCTCCTGAGTTCTCTCCGTTCTCTCCAAGTTCTCTCTTTTTTGCTTTTTTTGAGCCATTTTTGAAACCCATTCGAACTCACGGTTTTTTGCCGCTTTTCGCTGCTTTTGGCTCGGATTTTACCTGTAAATAAAGTAGTTTTTCTTGCATTATTTTCTGCTCCTTTCTAACACTTTCCATATCACATAACACATTCGAAATCGAATGACCTTATTGGTTTCCGTATTCCTTAAAACCATTGATTTTACGGGCTTTTTCGGCTATTATGTTTAATAGCATTGAGGTTAGTTCTCTCCGATAGTTCTCTCGCATTTCGAACTGTCGGAAACAGCCGAAGCGGAGAGAAAATCATCTTTTTGCGGACAAGAGCTTTTTCCCTTAAAATGGGGCATTTTTTCTCAAAATCCGCTAAAGTGTGTTGGGAGTAAAACACTCGAAATCAGGTAGTCGCGCAAGCGGCTCGTGGGTTCGAATCCCACCCTGTCCGCCAAAAAAGCCTTTACGTTTTCAAGCGTGAAGGCTTTTCTTTATTTTGTCAACATTTTGTCAACAAAAGTTATTTCAAATCAGGCAAGATTGATGTATAATTGTTTCACAGACATTAATGCAGGCGGTGAAACGTGTGAACTCAAGCAAACATATGATAGTCGCCAACGGGCGGATAATTACCGAAGACATTACCGAGCTGAAATACAACGCCATAACCCAAAAGTATGAGGTAACCTTTAAAAATCAAAAGACATATTCATATAACTCAGAAAATATTCATTGGCTGAAAGACCCAGTAGTTCTGGATCCGCTGAATTATCACATATCACACAACGGGATTTCGCTTTGGGGCATACGCGCCATCTATGTTTTTACCGATATAAATCAGCGTTATTGGCACATTTGCTTTGAGAACGGCTCCGCGCGCGATTACAGTGAAGATGATTTGCAAATAGAAAAGTCTGTTCTTGATGATGAGACCGCAAAAAATGTCCTTGACTATCTTAAAAGGTCGGCGGAACTCTGTAAATTGAAAGCAGAAACCGGAGAGAAGCTTTTGCCGATTCAGTATGCCGGAATAGATTTCATCGACGAAACATCAGTGCTGGCGTATTACTTGAATCCTACTCTTTACACTGCCGCTTTAGCAAAGCCGACGCATCTTATTTTCCCGTTCGGCTGCAATGCGAGTCAGTTCAAAGCCGTAAAGAATGCGTTAGAAAATAAGCTCAGTGTTATCGAAGGACCTCCGGGAACCGGAAAGACGCAAACGATACTTAATATCATCGCGAACATTATCATCTCGGGCAAAACTGTGCAGGTCGTGTCTAACAACAATTCTGCGATACAGAATATATACGAAAAGTTTTCGGAATACGGGCTTGAATTTATTATCGCTTCACTCGGCAGATCCTCTAACAAAACCAAGTTCTTGACATCCCAAACAGATTCATATCCCGATTTCAGCGGATGGTTTTTCCGCGAGGCAGAACAGCCGGAGTTCATTGAAGAAATAGGCAGGCTCTCCGAACAGCTTCAAAACGTGTTTGAGATGCAGTCAAATCTCGCCGAGGCAAGACAGGAGCTCAACCAAATCATCACCGAACAATACCACTTTGAACAATATATCACAGAAACCGATTTGCCGGATCGTTCAATGATAATGATGCGCAGAACGGTTAAATCCTCCGATATTCTCAAGCTTTGGGAAATATGTCAGCGATACGCCGACAACGACAAAAAAATCCCGCTGATTTTCAAGCTGAGAAGCAGATTCAGATTTGGTATGTGCAAGTGGGATTTTTATAAAAACAAGCCCGAGCATATAATATCGGCTCTCCATGCACTTTTTTACAGAGCCAAAGAAGAAGAGTTGCAAAGAAGAATCAGCTCCATTGAAAACTCTCTGAAAAATATAAACGCACACCAGCTTCTGAATGATATGCAGACAAAGTCGATGCAATATCTGAAGCACCGATTGTATATTAAATATTCAAAAAATGAAAGCCGCCCAATTTTTATAGGAGATGATTTCTGGAAAAAGCCTTACGAATTTCAAGCTGAATATCCTGTGATACTCAGCACAACATTTTCATCTCGAAGCAGTTTATACTCCAGGGCTAAATTTGACTATGCAATAATGGATGAAGCCTCTCAGGTTGATATCCCAACCGGGGCGTTGGCTCTCTCAAACGCCAAACATGCGGTAATAGTGGGAGACTCAAAACAGTTGCCGAATGTTATAACTGACGAAGACCGAAAAATCGCCGATGCTATTTTTAAATCTTTTGAGCTCCCGCAGGGCTATAACTTTGCAGAAAACAGTTTTCTCTCTTCGCTATGCAAAGTTATCCCAAATGCTCCGAGGACACTCCTCCGAGAACATTACAGGTGTCACCCGAAAATCATAAATTTTTGCAATCAAAAGTTCTATAACGGCAATCTTTTAATTATGACGAAAGATTGCGGCGAATCTAATGTTCTGTCTGTTATCAAAACTTCAATCGGCAATCATTCGAGAGAACACATGAATCAACGCCAAATTGATATCCTTACAACAGAGGTATTGCCTAAAATAGAGTCCGTTCCCGGCAGCATAGGAATTATTGCACCGTATAACAATCAAGTTAACGAAATAAAGAGACAGCTCCCGGACAATGGCATAACAACAACTACAGTTCACAAGTTTCAGGGACGCGAAAAAGATACAATAATAATGACAACCGTAGATGATAAGATATCGGATTTCACAGATGACCCATATCTTCTCAATGTTGCTATATCGCGAGCCAAGAAGCGGCTCATACTGATAACATCCGGCAATGAGCAGACAGACGGGCAGAATATACGCGACCTTGTCGACTACATCGAATATCAGAACTGTACCGTTACAGACAGCGCATTATATTCGGTGTTCGATTATCTCTACAGTCAGTACACTCAGGCAAGGCAGGACTATCTAAAGAAACACAAAAGAGTCTCCGCATACGATTCGGAAAATCTTATGTACGCACTCATAACCGAGGTTCTGAGCGAAAGCGAAAGAAATGACCTTGATGTCATTTGTCACCAGCCGTTAAATATGATTATAAGAAATCCGCATCTTTTGAGCGATGAGGAATGCCAGTATGCGATGAACAGCTCAACGCATCTTGATTTTCTGATTTTTAATAAGATATCGAAAAAGCCTTTGCTCGCAATAGAAGTTGACGGATATTCATTTCACAAATCCGGTACAAGGCAAGCCGAGCGCGACAGGATGAAGAATTCAATTCTCGACAAATACGGAATACCTTATATCAGATTTGCAACAAACGGCAGCAATGAGAAAGAACTGCTGAGGCAAAAATTAGACAGCATTTCATGAGCTTTTACGTGTCTTCGGATTATATCTAATCTTCTCGACATCTTTTGACAATATACAGAAAACTTATTCAGTTTTTATCCACACCACGAATTTTTGCCGCACCTCTTCCCTCAATTTTGGCGGGCTTTCCCGCTCAGGTCACAGGCAGCACTTTCATTTACCAAAACCGCACCCCGTTTATCAGGCATTGCAGCTTGACAAGCGGGGTGCGATTCACATTTACGGGGGATTACAGAAAAGATCAGGTCAGACTGATTTTGTCTATTCGTTCGAGCTCGTCGCTCGTAAAAGATATTCCATTATTTCTTTGCTTGACTTGTGGGGCAGATTTGAAACACAAAACTACATTACGGTTAACATTCTTTGACGATTAGACGCTTACGGGGTTTTTCATTTTGTCTAAAAAGCCAAGCGCAGCTGACGT
>UMGV01071583.1_pt1 | contig 76528 bp, 45 predicted proteins | sample 1965361 | NCBI WGS metagenome assembly UMGV01 (sample SAMEA4836081, study PRJEB28245) | human gut metagenome | biome: gut microbiome; material: fecal sample | place: Denmark | collected 2008
CGCGTTTGGTGGCCTTAGTGGTATAGTAGGTCAGGTTGAGTCCTGCGCCGACAAACCAGTCGCCCATCTGCTTACGGTAGTTGACAGCCGCGTCAAATCCCGTACGCTTATCTTCGTTGTAGTTGATATAAGGCACAAAGGAAGACTCCGGATAATAGCTATAGAAGTAGCTGGGCATCTGGTTGCGTGCCAACAGTATGCCACCCGTCATCTTGCTCACGAAATAAGAAGCGTCGAACGAGAGTGAGTTGTTGAGCACCGCACCATGCAGATTCACGGAGAACTCCTTGCGTGCAAGATAGTTCAGGTCGGGGTTGCCTCCGCGCTTGCTCTGCTCGGCAGAGTGTCCGGTACCGCCGTTCCAGTCCCACCAGCCACCACTCTGGTACGTGGCGAGATACATATAGTAATTGTCAATGCCCAAATCTGTCTTCAGATTGCTCATGCTTGCGCTGAGTGTCAGATCGTCAAAGCCGGAGTTCTTCATCCAACTCTCATTGCTCAGGCGCCATCCCAGGGTGAGAGAAGGCGAGAAGCCCAGTCGCTTGCTCGAGGGAAGCTTAGCCGACCATGGCGTGGCCAGGGCTGCGTCGACATAGTATCGCTGAGCGTAATTGTAAGAAGCCTGCAAGCCGAGATTGGCATTGCTGGTTCTGTGATAAGTACCCGACTTTGTTGTCTGATAGCCATTGGCCACGAGGATCGCGCTCAGGTTGTGCACACCGCCGAAAGTGCGGTTATAGTCAAAGTGCGCATTGAACGTGATGGTCTGCGCGTCTGTGGAGCCACTGATGTTCTGGACACCCGACTTCTTGTCTACCGTGTTGTGGTTGTCCAGTCCCACGATGACATCCTTGCCATTGATGCGAGCCCATGTCGGCTCATAAGTGGCATAGGTGTTATTAAACGAAGTGGTGTAAGCCGTGGCATAGTCGATAGCCATCATCGTGTGGAAGCTCAGTCCGCGCAGAAGGGCATCGAGTTTGATGTTGACGCCGGCATCGAACTGAAACTGTCGCGAAGTATACTTATATGTGCCGGATGCGTACTGATCCGCGAAAATGTTCGTTGCGTCGAGCTGTGTGCCACCGAGGATATACTTACCGTTGACGATATTAGCAGAGCTCTGGGCCAGACTAAGTGCGCTGAGAGCCTGCGGATCAATCATGTCGATAGGTATCAGGGGTGTCAGACGATTGGGTCGCAGAGTAGCAGTCTGTGCCCAGAAGTCTTTATCGCCCGTGTGATTGGCCCCTTTGTTATTGCTGTAGGTGGCATTGGCATTGACATAAGCATCGATAGAGGAATTGATGTTGATGTCGACATTGCCGCGCACATGCAGCTGGTCGCTGTATCCGTCCTTGGCCTTGCCGAAGTTCATCAGTGTTCCGGCACGCTGGTATTCCACATTAGCGTAGAACTTAGCACGGTTGTTACCGCCCTGGATTTCTGTGGAAGCCTCTGTGGTGTTATAAGCCTTCTTGACATAGTCCGAGCTGTAGAAGTCGATGCTCGGATAGCGATAAGGGTTGAGACCAGATCCATAGTTATAGATCTGTTCTGCTGAATAGAGCGGCTCCAGTCCGTCATTGGCGCGAGCCTCGTTATAGAGTGTCATGTACTCAGCCGACCCCAGATACTCAGGAAAGGCCTTGACGACATTCCATCCCGTATTCAGTCTGACGTCGATGTCCAGTCCCTTGTTGATACGTCCGCGCTTGCTTGTGATCAGGATAGCGCCCTGTGCGGCGCGGCTGCCGTAGAGTGCCACTGCCTGTGCGCCCTTCAGGAAAGTGATGCTCTCGATCTCTTCCGACCGGATGGTTGTAGCCTCGCGGGGCACACCATCAACCAGAATCAGTTGTCCTGTATAGCCCCACATGCCGGCCCCGTTGAATCCGGAGACCATGCCGTTCATGTTGTCAAGGCTATAAGTAGTATAGTTTTTGTCTGTCAACTGTCTGACGTTGACACTTGCCACGCCTCCCATGATGTCTTTCTTGGCCACCTTTCGGAAAGGCATGTCAACGAGCGTCGTGTCGCTTGGCATCTGCGCCTGAGCGGGAACAACCGCCATCAGCGCCGACACCACGGTCAAGGCAGTGCATAATATATATCTTTTGGATTTCATGATGGTACAATGTTATTGTCCGGTGATTGTATATATATATAATAAGGTGTATCTCCTATAAGCACAAACTTACCAGCCTGGATTCTGCTTGAAGTCCTCATAGAGATAAGAGTCGCTTTCCTTGAGTGGGAAGAGATAATGTTTGGTAGAGAAGTCACGCTTGACGATGACTTCCTCTTTCCATCCACTGACCTCCTCGTCACGCGGGTCTTTGGCCGACTTGACACGTTTGAACTCCTGTGAAGTCTTGATATTGTAAGGATATTCGGTCAGGAGCAGCCAGCGCTGCAGGTCGTTCCAGCGGAAGCCTTCGAAAGCCAGCTCCACAGCGCGCTCGCGGCGCACCTCGTCCATGAACTTGTGCTGGTTGGCAGCGTATTTGGCAGCCACATGTCCGGCGCCGACACGGTCGCGAAGCACATTGATGGCTTCCTCAGCAGTGTGTGTGCCATTAGTGCTCTTGTAGTTGGCACCACTGATGGCAGCACCGGCCTCGGCATACATCAGATAGAGATCGGCCACACGCATATAGGGCAAATAGCACTGCAACGAGCCACCCCAGTTATACATACCATCGTATCTGTTGCACTGGTGAGGCACGAGTTTCTGGCAGAAGTAGCCTGTACGGCAACCATCCTGGGAACGTGCCGGATCACTGGAAGGCCGGAGATTGCCACCAGTGTAGAGCTGCAAATACTGATAAGGCTTGTCAGCATCACCCGGTGTGGTATTGACAAACTTGAAACCGTCGAACATAATGTCGTGATAGAAGCGTGGGTCACGGTTCTTGAACGGATGTGTAGGATCGAAGCCAGAGTCAGGATCGTCAAGAGGCAGTCCGTTGGCCATGCCGTAGTAGTTGACATAGTTGGCCGTGGGCTGATGAATCACCACGTCATGCTCCACCAAACTGTTGACCTTCGGTCCCCAAAGCTTCGTAAAGTTCCAGTTAGAGCCATTGGCATCAGGCTCCGGTCCGCGCATGATCGCCTCGCACGTGCCCGGTTGCTTCCACTGCTGGCCTGTCGTGCGGAAGATGTCCGAGAAGTTGGTCTTGGAGTCTTTTGTTGCCACATGGTTGTAGATGTCGCTATATTTATATTCTGCCAAGGCATAAGGCGTGTTGCCGCTTTCCACATCCTTGATGGCCTCACCGAGAGCTTCGGCAGCTTGCTTGGCGAAATCAGTGTTGTATTTATAGGTCATGCCACTCTTGATGGCACCAGTCTGCGCCCCGTTTTCGTTGAGCGGCGAGGCAGCCCAGAGCAGCACCTTGCCCAGATAGCCCAGTGCGCAAACCTTGGTGATGCGGATGTCGTTCTTACCGAGCGTACGCTTACCCACTGTGGTCTTGTCCCAATCGTCGGGCAGCAGATCGGCAGCGGCGCGATAGTCCTCCGCACACTTCTTGGCGCACTCCTGGAAACTCAGTCGCGGCATATCCATCTTCTCGTCTGCTCCGAGTGCGTGGTCCAGATAAGGCATACCGCCAAAGAAGTCCATCAGCTGCTCATGCCACCAGGCGCGGAAGAAAAGCAACTGTCCCTTGACCACGTTCTTCTCCTCCTGTGTGGCATTGGTCATCTTGTCGATGTTCTCCAAGCCGATGTTGCACTTACGGATGCAGTACCAGGCATGCTCGATAGAGTGATCAAATTTGTTGGTCGATGTCGGGTTCAGACCGTCACGATGGAGAAACGACTGTCCGTTGCTGTACCAGTTGCGGTAGTCGCCAAGATCGATATGAGTGGTAAGGTGACTATCTCCGGCACCCGTGTTCATCAGTTCGTCATCGCCCCAGTTAAATGTCGTACACCAGTAGCAACTTTCTTTCTGCGGGATGCAGTTGTATATCTCCTCTACGAAACCCTGGAAGTTGGTGAAGTTCTTATAGGCCTCGTCTTCGCTGACATTTGAGTCCGGCGTTTTGTCGAGATAGTCTGTGCACGAGCCGAAACCCGCAAGGAGCGTCAGCGCGCACGCTAATTTGATAATATGTTGTTTCATGGATTGTTGGAAAATTAGAGATTAAACTTCACACCGAAGTTGATACGCTTCATCGTCGGGTAGGCGCCCACGGCACCTCCCCAGCTTGAGAAGTTAGACTCACGGTCATCGGGCATACGCGTCCAGAGCCAGAGGTTGTTGCCACTGACATAGACCTTGAGGTCGTTGATACCCAAATGGCGTACCCATCCGCCGTGCCAGGTATAGGCCAGCTCTATGTTTTTCAGACGGATGTAGGAGCCGTCACAGAGATACTGTGTACCATAGAGCGCGGCATTGGACATCGGCTGAGAGAGCAGGCGCGGTGTTGTGCACTTGGCACTGTTGTGGTCGTCAAACCACCAAGTGCCTTGGCTGTAGACATTGCACTGCATAGGATCAGACAAGCTGACCATTGTCACGTCGCGCGTCACGTTGGTCACACCATAGAACTGTGCCATGAAACTAAATCCCTTGTACTCGGCACCGATGGTGGCATTGTAGGTGTTCTGCGGAGATCCGGTATAGCCATAAGGCACCACATCATTGACATTGTCGATGACACCGTCGCCGTTGAAGTCCACGATATAGTAGTCGCCGGGCAGACGCTTGCCGTCGTTGGAGTCAAAACGGGGTGAGCCATAGATGTCGTCATAGTTCTGCACACGTCCGCGGTCGAGGTAAGTCGTCGTCTGTCCGATGGCATATCCGGCTTTCTTGCGGTAAGCAGGCAGCATCTCGGGGTCGTCCTTGACCTTGATCTTGTTGACAGCGTGCGTGAAGTTCATGTCGGCCCACAGACGCAGCGTGTTGGCAAACACTTTGTTGAGCTTGACCTGTACCTCATAACCCGATGTGTTCACCACGCCGAGGTTGGCCGTTGGTGCCGTCTGGCCGAAATAGGAAGGCACAGAGCGGTCACTACCCTTGACAAGAATGTCGGTACGATGGTCGTGGAAGACATCGGCACTACCGGTGATCAGTCCACCGAGGAAACCAAAGTCAACACCAAGATTGTATTTCGTCACCTTCTCCCAATGCACGTTGGGATTGCCCACTGTAGACTCGCGGTACCAGGTATAGGGCGACTTGTCTTGGGTAATGTCCATAACCGTATTGCCGCCATAAGCCCACTGGCTCATGTAGAGGAATCGGTCACCGACATTGTCGTCACCGATCTCACCATAGGAGGCACGGAGCTTGAGCATGTCGATGATCTTCTTGTCACGCAGCTTGCGCATAAAGGGCTCGTCGCTGACCATCCAGCCCAAAGCGCCGGAACTGAAGAAAGCGAAGCGGTTGTCCTTGGAGAATTTCTCCGAACCGTTATAAGCACCGTTGTACTCGAAGAAGTAGCGGTCGTTCCAATTATAGGTAGTACGGAACACCCAGTCCTCACGATAGCTTGGGATCACGGAGCCGATGGCATATTCCTGACGGGCGAAGGTGCCCATGCCGGTGACATGATGCAATCCGAAGGAACGCGCCCAATTGAGCTGTACCTGATAGTTGAGGTTGCGCTGGGTATTCCAGTCCTGTACTGTACCCTGCTGGATTTCCCATTTCTTGCCCATGGTGTAGTCAAAGCGGTCATAGTCCTCGTAGGCTTTCTTATAAGTCACCTCTCCGGTCTCAGGGTTGATCCATTTGAGCTGTGGGTCGTTGTATTGGTCTTTGATGCCTCGGTCAGCCTCCACAAAGGTGTTGTCCCACGCCACGGTGCCACGTGCCGAAAGTCCTTTGGTGATGAAGTCGAGTTTCTGCTCCAAGACGAAGTTGGTGGTGATGCGGGTGGTAGTGGTCTTCATCGTACCGTCGCCAAAGGCAATCTGTAAGGCAGAGTTGCTCACGTTGGTAGAGCCGGGAAGGAAGCCCCACGATCCGTCGCTGTATTGTGGCAGGAAGACATCCGGTCCGATGTTGTAGGCACCAGCCCACTGCTGCGACATACCCCAGTCGTCCGTGCCGTGGGTATTGGACCACGGAGTGTTGCGGATGCCGGTGCTGCCGGCGAGACTCATCTGGAAAAGCGTAGTCTTCGTGATGTTGAAGTCAAGGTTGGAACGCATGTTCACACGGTTGTAGCTATAGCTGTTCTTATAGTCACGGCCGTTATTGAACTTCTTATAAAGGTCTCCCTCATTGACAAAGTCAACACTGGCGAAGTAACGCACAAAATTGGTACCGCCGCTGATGTTGACATTGGCGTTGTACGACATACAATAGTCCTTGAACAGGGCCCGCTGCCAGTCTACATTGGGGTAGCGCTCGCGCTGTTCCTGCGTGGTCTGGTTGCGGTAATTGCTGATAAACGACAGCGGCTTGACATAAGCGAAGCTGCTGGGACTGATGTTCAACTCATTCTCAGCAACCTTGTTTCGAGCCAGCATAGCGTCGTAGGAGTCTAACTTATCAGGCAGTTTCGACGGGACCTTCATCACGGCATTAGCCGTGACATTGATGACAGCCTTGCCGACAGAACCGCGCTTGGTAGTGATCAGGATCACGCCGTTGGCACCTTTCACACCATAGACGGCGGTCGCGGAGGCATCCTTCAATACAGAAATTGTTGCCACACTCTGCATGTCCACCGTAGACATGGGGCGCTCGATACCATCGACGAGCACAAGCGGCTCACTGTTGTTCCACGAGGAAGCGCCACGGATGACGATCTTCGGCTCCTCGTCACCAGGCATACCACTGGAGGCTGTTGTCACCACACCAGGAAGATTACCGGTCAACGCGGCTCCGATATCGTTGATACCTGCCGCACGCTCAAGCACCTTGCCCGTAGTCTGGGTGATAGCACCGACCACAGATGCCTTCTTTTGCTGGCCGTAACCGACGACGACGACCTCGTTGAGGTTATGGTCATCGTTGCGCATGATGACTTTCAGTGCCTTTTTTGCTCCGGAAAGCTTCACCGTCTGCGTAGCCATACCGATGTACGACACCTTCAGCGTGGTGTTGCCGTCCTTCACACTCATGACGAAATTACCGTCCATGTCCGTCACTGTACCATTGGAAGACGAACCCTCCATCACGGTAGCGCCGATGATCGGTTCACCCGCCTCGTCTACCACACTACCCTTGACCGTATACTTCTGCTGGGCCTGCACGCCTACAGCAAAGAGCGAAGCCAACGTCAGCGTGGTGGCTAATCGTTGTGTTCTTAACAATAGTCTGTTCATGTTCTCTTCATTATTTAAGCTTTTTATTATTAGGATCACATTAGGATTGGTTTACCTTATTTTTAAGTTAACCTTAATGAATTTTGGCTTAACACGGCGCAAAGGTAACATATAAAAATCTCACAGAGTTTGTAACATGTAACAAACTCTTTGCAAATTATACCATAAAACAAAGAAATAACAAAAGAAAAAGAACGTGTTACTTATTCTTTACCTTACCTGAATGATATCTTCCCACATTGCATCGTGTTATTGCAAAGCTTTCTATCGGCAATAAACATCTAATGATGTCATCTATCAAACATGGTATTTTGTCACTATAACAGGCTTTGCACCTGCCCGCAAAACGAAGCTGCCCGTCCGACTGCGGTAAGAATAGCCACTACACATATCGCAGGAAAGTGGTATAAGGAGAAAAATTTTCTGACAAAAAAGCGTTCGTACGAAGGTGCAATCTAGAGAATGGAAAGACGGGAAAAGCGACTGCTCACAGTCATCTAACTGAGATGACAAGGTCAAACAACTGAGATGATAAGGTCAAACAACCGAGATGACAAGGTCAAACAACCGAGATGACACGGTCAAACAACTTGTTTGATCCCCCCAAAAGGGCATTTTTTGCAATATTTTCAAGGAAAAGAGGTTGCAGAAAGAGGTGGGAGGACATCTCTAAAACCGTAACATACTATACAGCAACGTATTACAAATATTGCTCATTTTTGGCCTTCTTTTGGGACAAGGACACCTTGGCGCAGAAAATCGCAAGGAAAAGGGCCGAAAAATGTCAGTTTATTAAACATTTAAGGGTTTTGCCGTAGGGGTGGGGTTTATCCCCACCCTAGCCCCGCAAGACATATATTTAATTTCAATAAGGAGAATTTCAAATTACCTTCAAGGGGGTTAGGGTGAGGATAAACCCCACCCCTACGTTGCCAACCCAAGGTTACGTTATCCCCACCCCGACATTGCCACCCGCAGGTTAGGCCACGATAAGCCTCCGCAATATCAAAACCGAAGATACCCATGGGGGACAGCAAGGCCATATTCCACCTTTTACTCCAGCTCTTCGTCCTGCGTGATCGTCACCGTCCCGAGTTTGCTGATCTTCAATACCAGCGGCACATACTCGTCGCTCGACTTGTCGGGATTGCCCACACTGGCGGCGAAGACAAGATCGGTACCCTCCGGACGCACAAAGACTATACCCAAGAGCGCACCCGTGCGATAATACTGTTCATCGACCTTGGCTTTGAAGTCAGCTTTTGTAAACTTACGACTGAAAAACTCAGAGCCATTCTGCCGCAGGATGCGTACGCTGATCACATTGTCGTAGTAGTCGTGGCTGCCGTCAGAAGCCTTGGACAGACTCTTGTCGGCATGGCGCTTGACCTCGACAGTATAGATTCCGTCGACCCAGCCTACCTTGCGCGACACGGTATTGTCGCCCATCACACGAGGTCCCTTCGGTACTACGACCTTTTGAACCTTGCGCACGGTCTGCACCTTTTTCTCCTCCTTGCAGCTAAGACACAACATCACTGTCAGGAGCATCAAAGCCAATGAAGCGTATATTTTCATCGTTTTTTGTGTATTTTTCGGTGCAAAGGTAGAAAAAAACTATGAAAAAGCGACAGATTGCACATAGGAATGCAAAGAAAAAGACGCTTTTTCTTTGATATTCCACGCGTTTACACTAACTTTGCAATTACAAACATGTAACAAACCATCAACAAACAGAGAACTGATGATACGAAAAGTCATTGCACTGTTTCTTTTTGTCCTTGTACTGACGGGGTGCCGGCATCAAAATGTCAGCAAGCCGCAAGAGACCGCCACGGACACGACGGCCATGATGGTCTATCAGATACAGCATTGTGCAAAACTATATACACAAGCGTATAAGCTCCGCAAAATCGTTGTCTACGACGATACCGCAGCACTCACCGGACACGTGTTGGGACAGGATTTCAAGGTGAACCTGCCACTGGGCAAACGCCGCATTGCCATACCTATGACGGCCACGGCGCAGGCCTCCATCGACTTTTCCCACTTCTCAGCCACGCAGGTACGGCGCAACGGCAAAAAGCTGGAGATCATCCTGCCTGACCCGCAGGTGACGCTCACTGCCACGACCATCGACCACGAGCAAGTCAAGGAGAAGGTGTCGTGGCTGCGCACACGCTTCTCCGACGAAGAGCGCTCGCGCATCGAGCAGCAAGGGCGTACGGCCATCGTCAAGTCGCTGGAACAGATGAATCTCACCGAGAGCGCTCGCCAGAGTGCCGTGCAGCAGCTCATGCCAATGCTGCGGCAGATGGGATGGAGCGACGACGACGTGGTGATCACCTTCCGGGATGATCTTGGCAACAGTCCCTTTGAAACGCTTATCCGTAAAAACAACTAAGCCATGACAACCAAGCACTCTCTTCTCTCTCGCCTGCTGGGCCGCGCCAGCACCGACCTGCGTCTGGTGCTCATCTCGGCTACGGTCACCCTCGTGCTCGTTGTCGCTGCCGTGTTCCTCATCAAGCGGGCACTGACAGACCAGCACATCGAGGTTTCCCACAACCAGGAGATCAGCATCACTCCCGTCGTCATGGAAAGCATCCGCAACACGGGACAATGGGTCTTTATGGAGATTGCCGACGAAGAGCTCGTCGACACCGTACGGCACGGCTTCTTCGGCGACGACGAGCTGGCACGCGTCTACTACGGCACGCTGCGCCTGGGCTTCGACATGCAACAATATAAAGAGGAGTGGCTCAGCGTGAAAGGCGACACGCTCATCGCTACGCTGCCACCCATCGGACTGGTAGATGATAACTTCCTCGACGAGGCCCGCACGCGCTCTTTCTACGAAAGTGGAAAATGGAGCGAGGAAGACCGCGCCGCCCTGGCCAAGAAGGCAAAGGACAAAATGCGGCAGCGCTGTCTGAGCAAAAGCAATCTCGCATCGGCACGGAAAAGCGCACGGACACAGCTCTGGACAATGTTCCGGGCTCTGGGATTTAAAAACATTAGGATAGAAAACAAGTAACATTGAGGATAGCATGAGTCAAGTCAACGAATTCTTCACGACTCTCAGCGGACTGCTGTGGGGCTGGCCAATGATCATCTTATTGTTGGGCACACATATCTTCCTTACCATTCGGCTGCACATTCCACAACGCTTTCTGTGGACTGCCATTAAGTTGTCGGTCCGACGCGACCCCGGTGCCACGGGCGACGTGTCGCAGTTTGGCGCGCTGGCCACGGCATTGGCAGCAACCATCGGCACGGGTAACATCGTCGGCGTGGCGACAGCTATCTCGCTCGGCGGTCCCGGCGCGGTACTATGGTGTTGGCTGACCGGTGTCTTCGGCATCGCCACAAAGTATTCCGAGGGCCTGCTCGCCATCAAATACCGCGTGAAGACCCCCGACGGCCGCATGTTGGGCGGTCCGATGTATGCGCTGGAGAAAGGCTTGGGATGGAAATGGCTGGCTGTGCTCTTCGCTGTCTTTGCTGCCTGCGCCTCGTTTGGCATCGGCAACACCGTACAGGCCAACGCCATCGCCACGATCGCGCACGAGAGCTACGGCATCAGTCCGGCAATCGTCGGCACCGTCATCACGCTGCTCACGGCGGCAGTGATCATCGGCGGCGTGAAAAGCATCTCTAAGGTGTGCAGCATGTTGGTGCCGTTCATGGCGGTATTCTATGTCTTAGGCTGTATCTATATCCTCTTTGTCAACCACGCCAGTCTGTGGCCCGCACTGGAACTGATCGTCCGCTCGGCTTTCACGCCGCAGGCAGCAGGCGGCGGTTTTGTCGGCGGCACGGTGATCATGGCAGCACGCTACGGCATCGCCCGCGGACTGTTCTCCAATGAGTCGGGACTGGGATCGGCACCTATCGTGGCTGCTGCCGCTCAGACGCGCAACCCGGTAAGGCAGGCTTTAGTATCGAGCACGGCGACGTTCTGGGACACGGTCATCATCTGTGCACTGACTGGACTGGTCATCGTCAGCAGCATCATCGCCTATCCCGACATCACCTTTCACGACGGTGCACAACTGACAAAGGTGGCTTTCAGCAAGATTCCCTACGTCGGCAAGCCATTGCTAACCTTTGGACTGCTGACCTTCGCGTTTAGTACGATACTCGGATGGAGCTATTATGGCGAGCGCTGCGTGGAGTACTTGGGGGGCAGACGATGGATGCTGGGCTACCGGCTGCTATATATTGTCTGTGTATTTATCGGCAGTGTGATATCTCTCGAACTGGTTTGGAACGTAGCTGACTGCATGAATGCGCTCATGGCAATCCCTAACCTGCTCTCCCTGCTCTTCCTCAGCGGCGTCATCGTGCACGAAACACGTAAGTATCTGTGGCGGGGACGACTGGACCGCGAAATGGAGGAGGTGACAGATGAGACACAAAACAAGACGACAGAAAAACAGTAGCTTAGACAGAAAGACTGTTTTCTTTAGACAGAAAGACATAAAAAACATATTTTTCTAAAGACAGACACGGACGATGAATAGTGACGTTTTTAGACAGAAAGACATAAAAAACATATTTTTAAAGGCATAGTAACAGAGGGAAATAGTTCGACTTTGTAGGCAAAAAGACATAAAGACATGTTTTGTAACCAATGTCATTCATGGATATGTTCTCACCTGAATGTCCATGAATTAACCATAAATTTCTCATCAATTAAATCATTCGCTGACTAAAACCGGCGTTGGTTTTAGACATAATAACATAAAGAACATATGATCAAAACCGGAATATGCTCTTCATCTTTCACCTTTTAGACATATAAAAAGGGTGACAGTTTAGGGGCGGGCCGTCCCTACACTGTCACCCACTAAACGGGTGTATTAGAATTGTTTATCCAGCATTTCACTCCCCCTCTCCCCTTGGAGAGGGGGTGAGGGGGGTGAGGCTGTAGTGTAAGCTGGTGAGGCTTCTCTTTACTCGAAGTTCTTATCGTCGAGCATCTCAAAGCCGCAGTAAGGCACGAGTACTTTCGGCACGCGGATGCCCTCGGGCGTCTGATTGTTCTCAATGATGGCGGCAACGATACGCGGCAGTGCCAAGGCAGAACCATTGAGCGTGTGGCAGAGCTCCGTCTTCTTGGTGTCGGCACGACGGAAACGGCAGTGCAGACGGTTGGCCTGATAGCTCTCGAAGTTTGAAACAGAGCTGACCTCGAGCCAACGCTTCTGTGCGCCACTCCATACCTCAAAGTCGTAGCAGATAGAGGAAGTGAAACTCATGTCACCACCGCACAGGCGGAGGATATGATAAGGCAGTTCGAGCTTCTGTACAAGACCCTCGACATGAGCGAGCATCTCGTCAAGACTCTGGTAAGAGTGCTCCGGCGTGTCGATGCGAACGATCTCAACCTTGTCGAACTGATGCAGGCGGTTCAAGCCACGAACATCCTTGCCATAGGAGCCAGCCTCGCGGCGGAAGCAGGCAGAATAAGCGCAACGCTTGATAGGCAGATCCTTTTCGTCGAGGATCTCATCACGGAAGATGTTGGTCACAGGCACTTCGGCAGTAGGAATGAGATAGAGGTTGTCGAGATTGCAGTGGTACATCTGCCCCTCCTTATCAGGCAGCTGACCCGTGCCGTAACCGGATGCCTCGTTGACAACATACGGCGGCTGCACCTCGAGATAGCCGGCCTTGCGGGCCTCATCGAGGAAGAAAGCCTCCAAAGCACGCTGGAAGCGCGCCATCTTGCCCACGTAGATCGGGAAGCCGGCACCCGTGATCTTCACACCCATGTCGAAGTCTACAAGGTGATATTTCTTGAGCAGATCCCAGTGGCACAGTGCGTCGTCGCCGAGATTTGGCATGGGACCGCCCTCCTTGACGACAACATTGTCGTTGGCATCCTTGCCTTCAGGTACAAGATCGTTGGGGATATTTGGGATCTGAAGCAGTTCGTTGGTCATGTCGGCCTGAGCCTTGTCCATGATCTCCTGCAGTGCCTTGTCGGCAGCCTTGAGCTCAGCCACCTCTGCTTTGACCTTCTCGGCCTCGTCCTTCTTGCCTTCCTTCATCAGGCCGCCGATCTGCTTTGACAGCTGATTCTGGTGCTGCTTGTTGCTGTCCAGCTTCTGCTGGCTCTCGCGGCGCAGCTTGTCATACTCCAATACTTTTTCAATAGCTTCGCGGGCTCCGGCGAAATGTTTCTTCTCCAAGCCCTTGATCACGCGTTCAGTTTCCTCACTGATGAGTTTAAGTGTAAGCATATAGCTGTTTATTGATTATATTTCCTTATTTGGGGCAAAAGTACAAAAAAAAACGCTCACGGCAAAATTTATACGAGAAAACGCTTGCAACACCTGTTGATTACAACAAAAAAACGTATCTTTGCAATGACATTATATGGAATATGGTAAGTTTTGATGATTTCGACATTTGTATTGTAAGATAAAAGAATATAAGAGATGGATTACGGAAAAGAGAAAAAGCAACTGGTCCACCATGCGTTATGGGGACTTCTGTTGGCCATCGGATGGGTCTGGATCTGTCCCTCACAGGCTCAGACACCAAAAGGGCATCGCCTGCCTAACGTGGCTGTCGGCATTCACCACCATCATCCCGACTCTACACTCTGCTCCCCGCTGAATATAGGACTTCTCAGCGAGGTCGACACGCTTCACGGTTTCCAATACGGCATGTTTCTCGGTGCTGTGCGCGGGCGGGCCGACGGCTTCATGCTTGCAACCCTTGCCAATGTGGCCCATGCCTTCAATGGGGTACAGATCGCCAGTTTCAACAACATCGTCTTCACGCCGATGAAAGGCATTCAGATCAGCCCCATCACCAACATCGCCATGGGCGTCAGACAAGGAATGCAGTTCTCTTCCATCGCAAACATCAGCTCCGGAAAGATGAGAGGACTGCAACTCAGCACCTATAACTATGCCGACACGCTGCGGGGAACGCAGATCGGCATCCTCAACGTGGCGCAGAGCCATCCGAGGGGCGTACAGATAGGACTGTTCAACTACACGCGAGACCCGGAAGCACGCAAGATCGGACTCATCAACATCAACCCACAGACACGCATCGACGTGATGCCGTATGCCGGAACCTCCACCCGTCTGAACCTCGCCCTGCGCTTCCGCAATCCCCACACCTACACGATGGTCGGCATAGGCTCTCACTTCCTGGGACTCGACGAGGACTTCTCGGGCGAGCTCTTCTACCGCATGGGACGCTACTGGAGCATTGCGCCACGATGGACGCTCGGCGGAGACATAGGATTCGGCCACGTGGAGACTTTTCAAGACAAAGGCGACACGCCACGGCGTATGTACTCGCTGCAGGCACGCCTGACGGCCGACTATGCCATCAACGACAATCTCGGTGCCTTTGTCGCTGCAGGATACGGCACCACAAGACACTATGGATCGCACACCAACTTCCGTTCACGCCCGATCATCGAGGCAGGACTGGCACTGCGCTATCACCACGATCCTGACCATCAGGCTCTTTGGGACGAGGAAAGAAAGCGCGACCGAGAGTTTATGCTCGGCAAACTGGCACTGACACCGGAAGACAGCCTCTACCGATGGAGCGACCCTGACTATACCAAGAAAAGATGGCTGCGCGCGGCGGCAGAGGCGGCTGGCATCAACGTCTTCGTGCATTGCTTCGACCGATTCGTCATGGACGAAGACTTTGCGCAGGTCACCTTCAAGAGCATCGCACACAACTGGCACCACGCCTTCGTGTGGGACAACGATCAGTTCTCGACGAACCTCTTTGCACATCCTTACCACGGCAACCTCTATTTCAACTCAGCCCGCAGCAACGGACTGAACTTCTGGCAGAGCGCACCTTACGCTCTTGGAGGAAGTCTGATGTGGGAGTTCTGCGGTGAAGTGGAGCCACCGGCCATCAACGACGTGCTGGCTACCACCTTCGGCGGCATTTGCATCGGTGAAGTCATGCACCGCGTATCGGCACTCGTACTCAACGACCGCTCACGTGGCTTCCGTCGCTTTCTGCGAGAGGCGGCAGCCTTCGTCACCAACCCCATGCAGGGGCTCAACCGAATCATCGACGGTGACGCGTGGAACGTGCGGCAGGACAAGTACATGTACCACGACTTCAGCCGCATCCCCGTGGAGTTTGCCATGACCGTCGGCGACAGATACATCGCTGATCAAGGCGGTATCTTCCGAGGAGAAAACCAGCCTTATCTGATGTTCGACCTGCACTATGGCGACGCCTTTGACGACAGAAACACGCAGCCCTACGACTTCTTCACCCTGAACGCCTGCGCGGGATTCACCGGCAATCAGCCGCTCATCAACAACCTTCACCTGCTCGGTAAACTCTGGAGCCACACCGTATATGACGGAAAACAAGGAAAGACGATCGTCGGCATATTCCAGCACTTCAACTATTACGACTCGAAACCCGTAAAAGACGGCAGCGACAAGACTCCCTACCGCATATCAGAAGCAGCTTCCTTCGGTCCCGGCATGATGTGGCAATTCCCGCAAGTGGGTAATCTCAAGCGGTTGGAACAGGCTGTCTTTGCAGATCTCATCCTACTCGGCGGTACGAAGAGCGACTACTACAACGTGATCGACCGCGACTATAACATGGGATCGGGATTCAGCCTCAAGTCCAAGACCCAAATGGTCTTCCCTCGCCTCGGTTACTTCTCGCTGTTTGTGGACTATTACCACATCTATACATGGAAAGGATATGAGGGTAAAGACCTGGAGCACACCAATCCTCTCTACCTCAACGCGCAAGGCGACAAAGGCGACGCGCAGTTGCTGGTCTTCAACCCTCGCTTTGTATTCCAACTGAGAAACAACTTCGGCATCGAGTGGCAAGGGGGCTTACTATGCAGATATACCTATTATAGCTATCACCCCAGCGTCAGGGCTCATACCTTCGAAACCAGACTGGGACTGCTCTACAGATTTTAGCAGAAGAGCAAAGGCCTGAAAATAAACATCGGGTGAGCCGCCATCATTGCTGCTCACCCGATGCTTATTGATAACGAAAGGGTAAAAGCCAACTGCTGCTTCAGCAAAGCATCCTTTCGATAAATCGATTAGAAATCATAGGAAAAGCCAAAGGACACAAACTCGTTGAGCATCCAATAGCCAAAGCTCTTGTCGCGATTCACACCGTCGTCGAAGCGGGGATAGGCATAGACCTTGGCCGAGATATAGCGGTTGAACGAAAAGGTGAACGTGTTCTCCCACTCCAGCTCCGAACGCTTATACGTGGTATAGCCATAGAGACGGGTCTGCCACATGAAGTTGTCCAAGATCTTCCACTTCAAGTCACACGTAAACTGCGAGCCATAGTCGTGAAGAGTGTGGTGCCCTTCCTCAAGTCCATTGGCCTGGGCAAGGCTTTGGCGACCTACATACTTGAGGTTATAAGCGATTGGAGCCAAGTGGATGGAACCCGTCAGACGGTTCTTCAAAGCACTGACATTATAGTCCATACCGAGCGAGACATTGAAGTTGAAAGGACTCATAAAGTCAGATTTCACCCTCGGAGAATTGGTATCGTACTTCCGCAGAAACTGTGTTGTGGCGATCACTTGGAAAGTATAGTACCAGTGCTTCGTGGCTTGCAAGCCGAGCTTACCGGTATATCGAAGGAGATCCTCTGTACTCTTGGCCTTGTGGAGCGAGTCTCCCTTAGTCGTCTGTATGCCTAACTTCATCTCCAACTTATTGTCCCAACGCAACTTCTGCTTGTTGTCGTAATGTGCCTCAAGCGTCAGTGAGCCCACAGCGGAATAGTTTCCCTCGCCCCCTTTATACCAGTTGGGTGAGATATAGCTCTGAAGAAACTGTAAGTAATAATCGCCGCCGAAAGTCCAGAAATTGGGTTTAAACACCACCATATCCATGGGCACATACTCGGGCTCCTCCGGTTTGGTAGGCTTGACAACAGTTGCCGGATGCTCCGTAATCGTCGTGGGTCTGAGCACGGGACCTGTTTTCTCCAAGTCGCGCTGCGTTGTCTTCACCGCTCCCGGACGATGAAGATAAACCCAGAGCAGCGACGCGTCGGTAGGCGTCAGCGTCCCGTCGAGAGAGAAAGCGCGATGGGCAACGCCTCGATAGAATGTCATCGGGAGAAACAACGGAGCAGTGGTGCTCTCATACAAGGGCTGTGAAGCCTTCACACTGTCGCGAAAGAGTGAGTCAGAAAACAAACGCAAAGAGTCCATATAAGCCGTCACCAACTTGCCTCGACCCTGCAACAGCGCATGACGATAGGCCACTGAACGCGCAGCCGCCGGCATGGCAGACGACAGTGTCAGAGCGATTATCAACAAGCAAACCGCCGGGCGGAACAGATTATGACTTTCTCTATGCGACATCGTTTCTTCAACTCCTTCTTTCTTTAATGATTCGTTATATTGTCTTAACGTTGCAAAGATAACAATAATTTTTGTTTTTGTTGTACATCTCATAAAAATATGCTAACTTTGCAACATCTTTTATAGATCGAGTAACTCTTTCGTATTCAACAATTAAATCCAACAAAATATTGACAATGGTGGCAGAAACAAAGTACATCTTCGTCACAGGCGGTGTGGTTTCCTCGTTAGGAAAAGGCATCATCTCGTCTTCAATAGGTAAGCTTCTACAAGCAAGAGGCTACAACATCACCATCCAGAAATTCGATCCTTACATCAACATCGACCCAGGTACGCTCAATCCCTATGAGCACGGCGAATGCTATGTGACTGTCGACGGTATGGAGACAGACCTCGACCTTGGACACTATGAGCGATTCACAGGCATTCAGACTACCAAGGCCAACTCTCTGACAACAGGGCGCATCTATAAGAGCGTCATCGACAAGGAGCGCCGCGGCGACTATCTTGGCAAAACCATTCAGGTCGTGCCACATATCACTGACGAGATCAAGCGCAATGTAAAGCTCCTCGGACAGAAAAACCACTACGACTTCGTCATTACCGAAATCGGAGGTACCATTGGTGACATCGAGAGCGCGCCATTCATGGAGGCTATCCGACAGTTGAAATGGGAACTCGGCAAGCGTGCCGTCTGCGTGCACCTTACTTACGTGCCCTACCTCAAAGCCGCCGGCGAGTTGAAGACCAAGCCGACACAGCACTCCGTCAAGGAATTGCAGAGCGTAGGTATCCAGCCCGACATCCTCGTGCTGCGCACTGAGAAGCACCTGCCTGACCAAGTTCGCAAGAAGGTGGCCGCTTTCTGTAATGTCGATCTCGACTGCGTCATCCAGAGCGAAGATCTCCCCAGCATCTACGAGGTGCCGGTGAACATGCAGAACCAAGGCCTCGACGCTGCCATCCTGCGCAAAGTCGGTGAGCCCATCGGCGAGAAACCAGGACTCGGTCCCTGGCGTTCCTTCCTCGAGCGACGCAAGAAGGCCACAGAGGAAGTGCACATCGGACTCGTCGGTAAGTATGACTTGCAGGATGCCTATAAGAGTATTCGCGAGAGCCTCTCGCAGGCCGGTACCTACAACGACCATAAGACGGTCATCACCTTCATCAATTCGGAGTATATCACTTCTGACAACGTCGCTGAGAAACTGGCAGGACAGGACGGCATCGTCATCTGCCCGGGATTCGGACAGCGTGGCATCGAGGGTAAGATCGTGGCTGCCAAATACTGCCGTACCCATGATGTGCCGACATTCGGCATCTGCCTGGGTATGCAGATGATGGTCATCGAGTTCGCACGCAACGTGCTCGGCTATGCCGACGCCAACTCGCGCGAGATGGACGAAAAGACACCGCACAACGTCATTGACATCATGGAGGAGCAGAAAAACATCACCAACATGGGTGGTACCATGCGTCTCGGTGCCTACGACTGCGTGCTCCGCAAAGACTCGAAAGTATACTCTATCTACAAGCAGGAGAATATACGTGAGCGTCACCGCCACCGCTATGAGTTCAACAACGACTATCAGAAGGAATACGAAGACAAGGGAATGATGTGCGTGGGCCGTAACCCGGACAGCGATCTCGTCGAGATCGTGGAAATACCTAAGTTGAAATGGTATATCGGCACACAGTTCCATCCCGAGTATCAGAGCACTGTGCTCAAGCCACATCCGCTCTTTGTCGACTTCGTCAAGACGGCCATCGCCAACCAAAAGAAGAAATAAGTACTGAGAAGAAGTGCGTGTAACACTTCATACATCAAGAATTAGAGAAGGAGAGAATCTGAAGATGGTTCTATAATTCTCTAATTCTTGATCTCCTTTTGAACTAAACATGATTCGGGTCAAAACCCGAGAGAAAAGATTTATGGATAAGAACAACATTATCGGCTTCGTGCTCATCGCGCTTGTGCTTATCGGCTACAGCTGGTACGCGAAGCCTTCTAAAGAGCAGGAGCGTGCACAATTTGTGCAAGACTCCATCGCCCAAGCCAAGCGACAGCAGGCTGAGCAGAACGCCAAGACGGCTGCCTTCAACCGACAGCAGGCTGCCAAGCAGAAGATCGCGGCGGACACCACAGCCCTCTTCCACGCTGCCCTGACCGGACAAGCCAAGGACATCGTGCTGAAAAACAGCAAAGTCGCTGTCACGCTGTCTACCAAAGGTGCCACTGTCACCAAGGCGATCATCAACAACTATAAGGACAACATCACTGAGGCAAACCACGTCACCCTCTTCCAGGGCAAGGATCAGAGCCTCACCTACACCATGGCTGCCAAGGAGATCAACATCTCCACTGCCGACCTCTACTTCGTGCCTTCCAATGTGACAGACTCTACTGTCACCTTCACAGCCACCGCAGCACCGGGCAAGACCGTCACGCTGGCATACCGCCTCGGCAAAGACTACATGCTCCACATGCAGATGGCTGTCAAAGGCATGGAGGGACTCTTCGCGCCAGGCACCAGCACAATGGACGTGAACTGGAAAGACAAGTGCCGTCAGCAGGAGAAGGGCTTCAACTTCGAGAACCGCTACGCTACCCTCACCTACCATAATGTGGAAGGTGGTACCGACAAGCTGAGCGAGACATCTGAGAAAGTTGACGAGGACATCGAGGACAGCATAGACTGGGTGGCCTTTAAAAATCAGTTCTTCTCCGCCGTGATGATTGCCAAGAACAACTTCCAGGGTCACTCACTGATGACGTCCATTCCGCAGGAGAAAGGCTCTGGATACCTCAAGCAATACGAGGCTAAGATGAAGACTTTCTTCGACCCGAGTGGTAAGACACCGTCGGAGTTTGAGTTCTACTTTGGTCCTAACGACTTCCGCCTGCTGCAAAAGGTGGAGAAGGAAAGCACGTTTGGCCACGACCTGCAGATGCAGCGTCTCGTCTACTTAGGATGGCCGCTCTTCCGGATCATCAACCGCTGGTTCACAATCTACGTGTTCAGCTGGCTGAGCAAATGGTTCCCCATGGGCGTGGTGCTGATTCTCATCACCCTGCTCCTGAAGGTGATCACCTATCCGATGGTGAAAAAGAGCTATATGAGTTCCGCCAAGATGCGCGTGCTCAAGCCGAAGCTCGACGAGGCAACCAAGCAATACGATAAGCCCGAGGATGCTATGCAGAAGCAGCAGGCTATGATGGCAGAGTATGCCAAGTACGGTGTGTCGCCGCTCTCCGGCTGTCTGCCGATGCTCATACAGATGCCGATCTGGATTGCAATGTTCAACTTTGTGCCTAACGCCATAGAGTTGCGTGGTCAGAGCTTCCTTTGGATGCACGACCTCTCGACGTATGACCCGATCATCCAATGGCACAGCAACATTTGGCTCATCGGCGATCACCTGAGTCTGACCTGTATTCTCTTCTGCGGTGCCCAGATCATCTACTCGTGGTTCACCATGCAGTTGCAGAAAGATCAGATGGTCGGTCAGCAAGCTGAGCAGATGAAGGCCATGCAATGGATGATGTATCTCATGCCACTGATGTTCTTCTTTATGTTCAACGACTACTCTTCAGGTCTGAACTTCTACTATTTCGTCTCGCTGATCATGTCGGCCGGCATCATGTTCGTGCTGCGCAAGACCACCAACGACGAGAAGCTGCTGGCTATCCTTGAGGCTCGCTACAAAGAGAACCAGGCTAACCCACAGAAGAAGATGAAGGGTATGATGGCTCGTATGCAGGCTCTCCAGGAGATGCAGCAAAAGCAGATGGAGGAGAACCGCCGCCGCCAGGAAGAACTGAAAAACAAAAGAAACGGAAAGAAATAGTGCCGCTATATATAATAATGAGTAACGATGAAGATCCCGGCATGAGGCCGGCGTCCGATTTCGTTACTCATTTTTCACGAAGCAGCCTGCTGTTTGGAAATCATATACTGACTTGAGAAAAGCAGGAAACTACTTCTTTCCTACATACAACTTACTCCCATGAATAAAGCAATAGCAATGGTGCTGGGTGCCATGCTTCTTGGTACCCCAACGATGAAAGCACAGACGATGATTGAGAAAAACAACATCACGCTCGCCAGCGACCAGATGACGCCAGAGGCCCTGTGGGCCATGGGGCGCATCGGCTCGTATGCTGTCTCGCCCGACGGCAAGACGCTGGTCTACCAGGTGAGCTACTATAGTGTCAAGGAAAACAAAAGCCACACGATGCTCTTCGTGCAGCCGCTGAAAGCCGGCAAGAGGATTGCCAAGGCAACAGCCCTGACGAAGGACAGCAAAAGCGAGACAGACGCCGCATGGATTGAGGGCGGCAAGAAGATCGCCTTCCTCCGCGACGGACAGCTGTGGAAGATGAATGCCGACGGAACTGACCGCGTGAAGATGACCGACAGCAAGATCGACATCGAGGGATTCCTTTTCTCGCCCGACGGCAGCAAGGTGATCCTCATCAAGAGTCTCCCTTATCACGGAAGCATCCAGAAAAATCCTGATGACCTGCCAAAGGCTACCGGGCGTCTCGTCACGGATCTGAACTATCGTCACTGGGATCACTACGTCGAGAGCATGCCGCATCCGTTCGTAGCCAACGTCAATGGCGACAAGGCTGACGACGGTGTTGACATCCTCGAGGGACAACCCTACGAGTGTCCGATGGCTCCTTTCGGTGGCATCGAACAGCTGGCTTGGAGCCCCGACTCCAAGCAGGTGGCCTACACCTGCCGTAAGAAAGAGGGTGTGGAATACGCTATCTCTACCGATGCCGACATATACCTATATAATATAGATACGCGCGCGACCCGCAACCTCTGCAAGCCGGAAGGATACAAAGAACCGAAGATCGACCCGACAAAGACCATGCGCAACCAGGCCGTCAACCATCAGGCTGGTGACATGCAGGTGGGTTACGACGTCAACCCGAAGTTCTCTCCCGACGGCAAATACATTGCCTGGCAGAGTATGAAGAACGACGGCTATGAGAGTGACCGCAACCGTCTCTGTGTCATGGAACTTGCCACAGGCAAGAAAAGCTATGTCACGGAGAAGTTCGACTCCAATGTCGATGACTATATCTGGAACAGCGACAGCCGCACGCTGTACTTCCTTGGTTGCTGGCACGCCTGCGTGAATATCTATCAGACCGATCTCGGTGGCAACGTCAAGCAGCTCACTGACGGCTGGCACGACTTCGGTTCACTGAAACTCTTGGCTCCCGGTAAGCTCATCGCTACGCGTCACTCCATGGCAGACCCTGACGACATCTATCAGGTCAACATCAACAAGACTGAGAAGAAGAGCGTTGCGATCCGTCTCACCGCTGAGAACGACCACATCCTCGGCCAGCTTGCCAAGCCCACCATACAGCAGCGCTGGGTGAAGACAACCGACGGCAAACAGGAACTGGTATGGATTATCCTCCCCCCGCACTTCGACGCTACCAAGAAATATCCTACCCTGCTCTACTGCGAGGGTGGTCCGCAGAGTCCTGTCTCACAGTTCTGGAGCTATCGCTGGAACTTCTCCATTATGGCCGCTCACGGCTATGTCGTCGTAGCACCTAACCGCCGGGGCCTCCCCGGCTTCGGTTCTGAGTGGAACGAAGAGATCAGTGGCGATTGGACAGGCCAGTGCATGAACGACTATCTCAGCGCCATCGACGACGCAACAGCCAACTTGCCTTATGTCGACAAAGACCGTCTGGGCTGTGTGGGTGCCTCTTTCGGTGGCTTCTCCGTGTACTATCTTGCCGGTCATCACGACAAGCGCTTCAAGTGCTTTATCGCTCACGACGGTGCTTTCAACCTGGAGTCGATGTACACAGACACCGAAGAGGACTGGTTCTCCAACTGGGAGTATGACGACGCTTACTGGAACAAGGACATGACAGCCAACGCTAAGCGCACCTACGAAAACAGTCCGCATAAGTTCGTCGACAAGTGGGACACGCCTATTCTCTGCATACATGGCGAGAAAGACTACCGCATCAATGCCAACCAGGGCATGGGAGCCTTCAACGCCGCACGTATGCGTGGCATCCCCGCCGAGCTGCTCATCTTCCCCGACGAGAACCACTGGGTACTCAAACCACAGAACGGTATTCTGTGGCAGCGCACCTTCTTCAACTGGCTCGACCGCTGGCTGAAAGACAAGAAATAAATCGCAATCAATTAAAAGACATATCAAACGACATCCGTGAGAGAAGCAAGGAGGGTTCTCTCACGGATTCAGAAACAGAGAGAATTCTATTATGACAGAGAAAATTCAACGTATCCTCAGCGACAGCAAGGGCGCCCGGTGGACAGCCCTGTTCATTGTCGCATTCACCATGATGACCGGTTACTTCATCACCGACGTGATGTCGCCACTGGAAGTACTTCTTGACAAGCCCGTAGCAGCCGGTGGTCTGGGATGGACCTCAGACGACTATGGTTTCTTCGCCGGCAGTTACGGTCTCATCAACGTATTCCTGCTCATGCTGTTCTTTGGCGGCATCATCCTTGACAAGATGGGTATCCGCTTCACAGGAATCATGGCTTGCGGTCTGATGGTGATTGGCGTATTCATTAAATACTATGGTGTGACGGGTGACTTCGGCGACAGTCGCTTCACCCTGAGCTTTGTCAACTTCTCCCTGCCCATGTCTGCGGCAGTAGCCTCTCTGGGCTTTGCCATCTTTGGCGTGGGCTGCGAGATCTGCGGTATCACCGTGTCGAAGATCATCACGAAGTGGTTCACCGGTCACGAGCTTGCGCTCGCCATGGGCATTCAGGTAGCCCTCGCCCGATTGGGAACGGCGGGTGCCATGATGGGCGCACTGCCCTTTGCCAAAGCTTTCGGCGGTAAGGTTGGTGCTCCGGTGCTCCTCGGCCTGGTGCTGTTGGTGATCGGCTTCCTGTCCTTCATCGTTTACACGGTCATGGACAAGAAGCTTGACAAGAGCGTAGAGGAAGCCAAAGGTGAAAAAGAGTTCGAGAAAGAGAAAGAAACACTCGACGAGGAGACTGACGACGACTTCCACTTCCGTGATCTGAAGTACATCTTCTCCAACCCAGGCTTCTGGTGCATCTGTCTCCTCTGCCTGCTGTTCTACAGCGGTGTCTTCCCCTTCTTGAAGTTCGCAACCAAACTGATGATTGCCAACTACGGTGTTTCTGAGGATATGGCTGGTAGTATCCCGAGTCTGATTCCCTTCGGTACCCTCTTGCTTACACCGCTCTTCGGCTCACTCTACGACCGTATTGGCAAGGGCGCCACGCTGATGCTCATTGGCTCGGCCATGTTGGCTGCCGTGCACTTCATCTTTGCTATCCACATCCTGCCCTATGGTTGGTTTGCCGTGATCATCATGATCATCTTGGGTGTCGCCTTCTCCTTGGTGCCATCTGCCATGTGGCCGAGCGTGCCAAAGATCATCCCGATGAAGCTTTTAGGGTCTGCCTACGCCATCATCTTCTACATTCAGAACATTGGATTGGCTCTCGTGCCTATGTTCATCGGTAAGGTCAACGGCGCAGATCCGAGCTACACCACGAGTATGAGCATCTTCTGCGGCTTCGGTGTGGCAGCTGTCGTCATCTCGCTCCTGCTGATCGCCGTAGACAAGAAGAAGCATTACGGACTGCAGGACGCCAACATCAAGAAATAAACTTCGACCACACTCTATAAAGAGTCGTAAGTCTTTCTATTAGAAGCATGGGACTTGCTGTTATCTGCAAGTTCCATGCTTTTTTATTTTCCGCTTATTCTTTTGGTGTATTTCATATTTGCCATCATTACTTTTATTATTCTAAAAGCAGTACGAAACGTTTGCTACATAAAATATTTTTTGTAGCTTTGCAAGGACGAGAACGTGCTGAGACATCAACAAAAAATTTAAGCCATGAAATATCCCATAGGAATACAAGACTTTGAAAGCCTACGAAACAATGGATATGAGTATGTCGACAAGACAGAACTCATATACAAGCTCGTGCAAGAGGGGACTTATTATTTCCTAAGCCGTCCTCGCCGATTCGGGAAATCACTGCTCATGTCCACACTTGCAGCCTACTTTAGCGGCAAGCGGGAGTTGTTTCATGGTTTAGCTATCGATAAACTTGAGAAGGACTGGACGGTTTATCCTGTGCTGCATCTTGATCTCAACACCGACAAATATGATTCACAGGAAGTATTGGAAAGCCGTTTGAACCTCTTCCTCTCGCATTGGGAACAGCAATATGGAAGAAATCCCAATGAGGTCACGTTTGCCCAGCGCTTTGAAGGCATCATCAGCCGAGTAGCCACAAAAGAGGGGAAAGCAGTCGTGATCCTTGTCGATGAATATGACAAGCCTATGTTGCAGGCTATCAACAACGACAAGTTGCAAACAGCCTATCGCAATACCTTGAAAGCCTTCTATAGCGCGCTGAAGACGCAAGACAGATACATCCGTTTCGCTCTTCTGACCGGAGTGACGAAGTTTGGTAAGGTCAGCGTGTTCTCAGACTTGAACAATCTGACCGACATCTCCATGGACGAGAGCTACGACACGCTCTGCGGAATCACCGAGGAAGAGATGCACCGCTATTTCGAAGAGGGCATTCAGAAGCTCGCCGACCGCTACGACATCAGCTACGAGGAGGCTTGCGCACGACTGAAAAAACGCTACGACGGCTATCATTTCGTGGAATATGGCACGGGCGTCTACAATCCCTTCAGTCTTCTGAGTACCTTCCGCGCCAATAAATTCGGCAGCTTTTGGTTTGAGACAGGCACGCCGACATTCCTCGTACAACTGTTGCAACGAGAGAACTTCTATCTTCCTGACCTCACGCAGCAACAGGTATCTGCGGACATGCTCAACTCCATCGATGCCATGGACCGCAATCCGATTCCAGTCATCTACCAAAGCGGCTACCTGACGATCAAGGATTACGACGAGGAGTTCAAGGTCTATACGCTCGGCTTTCCCAATGAAGAGGTGGAAGAGGGCTTCGCCAACTATCTCCTACCTTACTATGCTCATACCGGCAGCGAGGGAGCACCGATGTATGTCCGCAACTTTGTGCTTGCTCTGCGCAACGGCAAGCCTGAAGAATTTATGAAGCGCATGCAGGTGCTCTTCGCCGACACGGACTACAAGATCGTAGGCAACGCTGAACTGTATTTCCAAAATGCGTTCTACATCGTCACGAAGTTACTTGGCTTCTACACCGAGGTGGAGCGCACGATTTCCGACGGTCGCATCGACATGATCGTGAAAACAAAGGACTATATCTACATCTTCGAGTTCAAATACGACCAAAGTGCGGACACCGCCTTACAGCAGATTGAGGACAAAGACTACGCCAAGCCCTTTGCCACCGACGGCCGCAAGATCGTGAAAATCGGTGTCAACTTCTCACGGGAGCACCGCTGTATCGATGAGTGGAAGATCAAGGAATAGAGTCAAACAAATGATTTGGGCACCATAAAGCCCCAAGAAGAAACAACAGAAAACATGACAGAGAGTACAGAAAACAACACCCTGATCAACTTATTCACCGAGGTGAAGGACACCGTCATCCGCCGCATACGTGGCAGAAAGAAGGATGTGGCCCTCGTGCTCTCCAGTGGAGGCGCACGAGGACTGGCTCATATCGGTGCCATCGAAGAGCTTCTTGACCGCGGATACCACATCCGCTCCATTGCCGGGACGTCGATGGGTGCTCTCGTTGCCGGCATGTATGCGACCGGAAACCTCGAGACCTTCAGGGAATGGATGAAGAGTATAGACAAGCGGAAGATTAGGGAATTGACAGACTATTCCCCCAGCCTGGATCATCTGGTCAAAGGCAAACGCATCATCGACGCGCTTAAAACCATCGTTCCCGATACCGACATCGACACACTGCCCATTCCTTATGCCGCCATCTCCACAGACTGGGAAAGCGGACACGAGGTCGTCTTCCGCCACGGATCCCTTTACGAGGCCATCCGCGCAAGCATCTCTCTGCCTGCCTATTTCGAGCCCATGCATCTCGGCAACAAACTGCTCATCGACGGGGGCACCACCAATCCACTGCCGCTCAACCGTGTGGAAAGACATAAAGGCGATTTGCTTGTCGCCGTCAACGTGTGCGGCCATGACTACGAAGGTGAACTGGAACTGAAGCGCACCGCCGAACGCCAGCGCATGGCATCCTCACGTACACTGCAACTGCTCAACCGTATCGTACCAAAAGGATTGAAGCTGGACTTCAACTACTACACCTTGCTGAACCGTACCGCCAGTATCATGATCCACCAAAACGCACAGCTCATGCTCCGGCTCTGTCCCCCGGATATCCTTCTTGACATCCCCATGCGCAGATTCAGCGGTTCTGACTACGACAAATCTGAGCGTCTCATCGCCATCGGACGTTCCAAGATGAAAAAAGTCCTTGATGACTATGAAGAATGACGAGACTGTAACAATAAAACATTTATCACTCCCCAAAATCAAAAACATGAAGAAAAACATTGTATTCGTTATGGCCGCAACCGCTATGCTGTTTGCAAGCTGCGGAGGAAGCAAGACCAAAACGGCTGCCGAGGCTACGGACTCCACAGCAACTGCCGACAGTACAGAGCAAGTAGACACTACAGCACTTGCACCAGAGACCAAGTCCACGCTCAATGCGCTGACCGCTCAAGCCTCAAGAGCTATTGAGAAGAAAGATCCCAAACAGGTGACGACAGCACTGGCTGACCTGGCCGCCACCTACAAAGCACTGGTCAATGCCGGTAAACTCAACGATGCCAAGACTTACGGTGCCGCCATCAAGAAATTTGTCAAGGACAATGAGCATACGCTCAAGAGCGTAGCTGCCGACAATACGACCATCGCCGACCTGATCACAAACATTGAGAACCTGCCGACAGCTGCTGCCACAACCGCTGACGAGGCAAAGAAAGCCGTGGCACAGGATGTCGTGAACCTCGCCTCTCCTTACCTGCAGAAAGGAGCCGCCGCTGCTGCTACGGCTGAAGCTGCCGCCGCTGTGCTGAAAAATGCGCCCGCTGCTGCCAAAGCCGCTATCGAGACCGCTCCCGCCACTGCCAAGGCGGCCGCTGAGCAGGCTGCCAACCAAGCCGTCAACAACGCCAAGACGGCTGCCGAGAACAAAGTCAACGAAGAGGCTAACAAAGCAGCTTCCAAAGCCAATGAAGCTGTGACAAAAGCACAGAACAAGGCTGCTGAAAAGGTCAACAAAGCGGCGTCTAAGGCTAATGATGCCGTCAACAAGGCTGCCGGAAAGGCTCTGAAAGGACTGGGGCTGTAATCATTGCTCCATCTTTACGCGCCACAAAACCGACAAGCCCCCTTTCCGCAACCATGCGGCAAGGGGGCTTGTTGGTTATATATATAATCTTGTTGGTTATATATATAATAATGTGTCGTCGCTTATCGGATTCTGTCCATCGAACGGACAAGATCCTCGTCAGCCTTAATGCCTCGATAAGCCAGAACGAAAAGAATCAAAGCCACAAACGGCAGACATCCGGCAAAGCGCGGATGAAACGTGCCCATACCCTTGAAAAGGTGAAGGACACAGAAAGCGTAATAGCCATACCACACCAATGTCAGCACGATGTTGGCCACGCAAATCTTCATCTGCATCTTACGTTTCTTAAACAGAGGGATGCAAGCCAGTGTCAGCGCACCCGTGATCACCAAGTCGACGAAAAGAAGCGGATGAATCTGATAGCCACCGTTGGCGTAAAGTCCCACATTATAGAACAGTGCAGGAACGCCCATACCCTTAGGCTCGATGGCTCCCAACGGCAGGCAGAGGCAGACAATGATGGCTGCCAGTGCCAACAGCAGGAAAACAGTTTGCTTGCGTTGTATCATCAGATCAGATCATCTTTACGCTCGTTGTCGGCGGGCACCTCGTCAGCTGGATTTCTCCAGTAGATCTTACCTTCGATAAACTCCTGTGTTGCCAGCAACGACGGCTTGGGCAACTTCTCGTAATAGCGACTGATTTCAATCTGCTCGCGGTTCTCAAAGACCTCCTCCAAAGAATCGTTGTAGGAAGCGAACTCCGAGAGCTTCTTGCTCAGGTCTTCCTTGATCTGAACAGAAATCTGGTTGGCACGCTTCGAAATGATGACCACACTCTCGTAGATGTTACCAGTCTCTTTGCACAAGTCCATCACATTGCGGGTGACGGTGTTAACCGGAGCATTTGATTTTCTATAATCCATTCTATCTATTGTATTATCTTTAGTTGATTATCTTGTATTGACGTCAATAGGCGGACGGGCTTCAGTCCTTCGCCGTACTGGTTATCTTCTTGCACTTGGCAATATATTCTTCTGCCAGCTTGCGATCCTTCGAGTCGGGATACTCGTTGACAAAGCCGTAGGCTTCATCTTCGGCATCCTGGAAACGCTCCATCTTCTTCGCCTCCACGCTCTGCTGGGCCAGCTCGTACTTGCTCTTCATGATCAGCAGGGCGAAGTCCTCGCGCCGCTTGGTATAAGGATAGTCCTTCAAGGCGTTCTCTGCCGTGACGATACAAGCCTCGTAGTTGTTGCCTCCGTCAGAGCAGTTGCCGAAATAGGTTCCGAGGTTGTAATACAGCCGGGCAGAATAGAACTCCTTCTCCACCAGCTTATCCTGCAAGTCGAAGAGGCGTTTCTGGGCTGTCTCCTTCATCTTGGCGTCGGGAAAGAGATCGAGATAGGTCTGAAAAGCCGATATAGCCTGCACCGTCTGGCTCTGGTCGAGACGGGGCTCGGGCGTAGACATGTAGAGACTTTGACCGACATAGAAGTAAGCCATCTCGGCAAAGTAGCCACGGGGATAGCTCTTGGTGTACTTGCTGAATGTCTCGGATGCAGTCACGTAATCACGGCTGCAATACTCAGCCATGCCCAACATATAGAGACATTCCTGAGCGTCGCGGCTACCCTTTTCCGGGACGATGAGATCCTGGAGAAGCGTTGTGGCACGCATGTACTTGCCCTCAGCAAAGCACTCCTTGGCGTATTCGTACTTATAGCGGTAGTCTGTTGACTTATACACTCGGTTGAACTCTTGCGCGCAACTGGTGAACAACAAGGCAAAACCCAATGTCAGGAGACACGTTTTCTTCATATCTACACTTTTGAACTGCAAATTTACATATAAATATTTTATTCACAAAGGCATAGAACATTTTTTAGCATAAAATGTGCGTCCTATGCTATAAAAGTCGTATATTTGCACTTATGAACTTCCAACTAACTTCAAAATACAAGCCAACAGGCGATCAGCCTCAGGCCATACGCCAACTGACAGAGGGCATCGAACACGGCGATCCCGCTCAAGTGTTGCTCGGCGTCACCGGATCAGGCAAGACTTTCACTGTCGCCAACGTCATCGCCAACGTCAACAAGCCCACGCTGGTGCTCAGCCACAACAAGACGCTGGCCGCGCAACTCTATGAGGAGATGAAAGGATTCTTCCCCAACAATGCCGTGGACTACTATGTCTCGTACTACGACTACTACCAGCCCGAGGCTTACCTCCCGGCTACGGATCTGTATATCGAGAAGGATCTGGCCATCAACGAGGAAATCGACAAGTTGCGCCTCGCCGCTGTCAGCGATCTGCTCTCGGGTCGTCAGGATGTCATCGTGGTGTCGTCGGTGTCGTGTATCTATGGCATGGGCGGTCCCGTCGCCATGCAGGAAAGCATCATCGACATCAAAAGAGGACAGAAAATCGACCGCAACGTGTTTCTGCGCAAGCTCGTCACCGCGCTCTATGTCCGCAACGACATCGACCTGCAGCGTGGTTGCTTCTCGGTGAAGGGCGACACGGTGAACATCGCCATGGCCTATAGCGACAACATCCTGCGCGTGACTTGGTGGGACGACGAGGTCGACAGCATCGAAGAATGCGATGCTGTGACCATGCACACGCTTCAGCGCTTCGAAGACTATCACATCTATCCCGCCAACCTCTTTGTCACCACGCAGGAGCAAACCAACAGTGCCGTGAGTCATATCCAGGACGATCTCGCCAAGCAGATCGACTACTTCAAGGAGATGGGCGATGATCTGAAGGCGCAACGCATCAAGGAACGCGTAGAGTACGACCTGGAGATGATCAAGGAACTCGGCCATTGCTCGGGCATAGAGAACTACTCCCGCTATTTCGACGGCCGCGAGCCGGGGCAACGGCCGTACTGTCTGCTCGACTTCTTCCCCAAGGACTATCTGATGGTTATCGACGAGAGTCATGTCAGTGTACCGCAGATCAACGCGATGTACGGCGGCGACCGTGCCCGCAAGCAAAACCTCGTGCAGTATGGTTTCCGCCTTCCGGCAGCCTTCGACAACCGTCCGCTCCGCTTTGAGGAGTTTCATGAGATGATCCACCAAGTCATCTATGTCTCTGCCACACCGGCCGACTACGAGCTTCAGGAGGCTGATGGTGTCGTCGTGGAGCAGCTCATCCGCCCCACAGGACTCCTTGACCCAGAGATAGAGGTGCGGCCTTCGGAAAACCAAATCGACGACCTGCTCGACGAGATCCTTACACGCAGCCACCGCGACGAGCGCGTGCTCGTCACCACACTGACCAAGCGCATGGCCGAGGAACTCACCGAATACCTGCTCAACCACGGCGTGAAGGCCAACTACATCCATAGCGACGTGGCTACGCTCGACCGTGTGCAGATCATGAACGACCTGCGCGCCGGTGTCTATGACGTACTTGTCGGCGTGAACCTTCTGCGTGAAGGTCTCGACCTTCCGGAGGTTTCTCTTGTCGCCATCCTCGATGCCGACAAGGAGGGATTCTTGCGTTCCCACCGCTCACTGACGCAGACTGCCGGTCGTGCCGCACGTAATGTCAACGGCAAGGTGATCATGTATGCCGACACCATCACCGAAAGCATGCAGAAAACCATCGACGAGACAGCTCGAAGAAGAAGCATCCAGCTCAAATACAACGAGGAACATCACATCACGCCAAAGCAGATCGTCAAGGCCATCAAAAGCTCCATGCCACAGGCTAAGAGCGAGGAGACGAGTATGCGCCGAGCCACAGACAAGCCGATTGCGTACAGCGGACCGGAAGAAACCACTGAAGTGGCTGCCGACCCAATCATCCTGCGCATGACAAGACCGGAGTTGGAGAAGAGCATCGCCAACACCAAGGCACTCATGGAGCAGGCTGCCAAAGATCTCGACTTCATACAAGCCGCACAGTATCGCGACGAGATCGTAAGGCTCGAAAAGGAGTTGGAGCTAAAAAAATAATGAGAGAGACAGGGACTAAAACGCCCTGTCGTTTCTCTCAAACGCCCTATCCTCTCTACAACTTCTATGACATCTAATGCTTCTATCATCGGGGATAAGATCATGGGAACATCCGAGGCTCTATAACTTTCTATGGCATTTATAGCGTCTTTCATCTCTATATCTTCTATACCAAACAAACGTTAAAACCCACACCCCGGCTTTGTAATACCACATTATTTCGTAACTTTGCAATAATATAGACAAACATTGGATTATGAAAAAAATCATCATAGCGTTGTTGGCCTTCCTGCCCCTGACTTGCATGGCCCAAAACACATGGGAAGCCCCTACTGTAGACTCTACACAGATCAAGGCGGAGCAAGCCCAAAAGGCAAAGGCTGAAGCACAGAAGAAATTGGAAAATGCCAAATATCTCGCCGGGGCCGTACCCGAAACAGACGGGAAAGTAGTCTTCACCCTCGACCGCGATGTGCCCGGAAAGACCGCTGACCAGATCTATTCCGCCGTCTTTGCTGCCCTGCAAGCACTCACACAAGAGCAATGCGAGTTCCCCAACAGCAAGATATCCGTGGTCAACAAAGGAGAGCACACCATTGCAGCACGATACAAGGAGTGGCTGGTGTTTCAAAGTTCCTTCCTCTCGCTCGACCGCACCGTGTTTAACTATACGATCATCGCCAAGGCTACCGACGGCCACATTCACTGCACTCTGGAGCGCATCTCCTATCAGTACGAGATGGACCGCGGAGATTCCGAGGGCATGTCGGTCAAGGCTGAAGACTGGATCACGGACAAATATGCGCTGAACAAGAAAAAGACCAAACTGCTCAAAGGCAGCGGCAAGTTCCGCCGAAAGACCATCGACCGCAAGGACAACATCTTCGGAAAGCTCTGCCAAGCCCTGCAGATCAAATACTGATCCCTCCTCACCCAATATACCCGCGCGTCACCCCCCATGCCACTTACCCTTCCACAGGTTGGCAACCATAAAACAAAAGATTGACAGATGGACGACAACACACAAATCGAACACCGCAGCAGGCTCGAGCCTATCAAACAAAAGGGACAATATCCCGTGTTGCGCAACTGGCTCAACGCCATCTTTATGATTGGCGCAATTATCGGCGTTGCCGTGTTCTATTGGTCCGACGATACCGTCGGCACGATCATCATTCTCGCTTCCATGGTTTTCAAAATCATCGAATGCGGTTTAAGATTCCTGAAATGAAGAAGATACTCTCGCTGCTCTTCCTTCTCGCTATCCATTTCTCACTGTCTATGGCGCAAAGTACCTTAGACAATGACAACTTCAACCAAATCGACGAGAACGGAGACATCAGCCGCAGAAGCGGAAGAAACAACACCGACTCGCTCGGATCGGACAAGGAGATTCCAAAGGGAATCTATGTCTGGACCATTGACGAACGCTTTGGCGACCGCACGCCCGCACCCCTCGACACCATGTCGCACATGTTTCCAAACACGGTATTCGCCACAGGACTTCGTGGTGAATACAACACCACGGGCAACCTCGGATCGGCACGGCAGGCACGCATCTTCATCGACCGAAACAGCCAGGGACAGTTTATCTTCACCCAGCCCTACGACTATTTTGTAAAGCCCGTCAGCGAGTTTCACTTCACCAACACGCTTTCACCCTTCACCAACCTGACGTACAACAATTGCGGCGACCGCACCAATGGTGAGGATCACTTCACGGCGAAGTTCGGCGTCAACGCTGGCAAGAAACTCGGCGTCGGATTCAACTTCGACTATATCTACGCCCGTGGCTATTACGACAGTCAGGCGGCATCGCATTTCAACTATACCATGTACGGCTCCTACCTTGGAGAGCGATACCAGGCCCACCTTCTCGCTTCTACCAACCACGAGAAGGTGACCGAGAACGGCGGTATCACCAACGACGACTATATCACGCATCCCGAGGCCTTCACCGACAACTATGCCGAAAACGAGATCCCGACGATGCTCACGCAAAACTGGAACCGCAACGACAACCAGCACGTCTTCTTCTCCCAGCGCTACAGCATCGGATTCAACCGCAAAGTGCCTATGACCGCCGAAGAGATTAAGGCGAAGAAGTTTGCCATGGCGTCCCAAAAAGAAGAACAGGAAAAGAAGGACAAGGAAAAACTCGAGAAAGAGGCCGCAAAACGTGGCGCAAAACTCTCTGAGAAGGATCTCAAGAACAAGAAAAAATTTGCCGGAAGACCCGACGACGCCAAGATCGCTGAAGGTCCTGCCAAGAACGACTCCATCGCCAAAGGCGGGCGCATCAGCGTCAGCAGCAAGGCAGTTGCCGACAGCCTCATCGCTGCCGAGAAAAAAGCCAAGGCCGACACCTCGTGGCTCAAAAACGAATACGTGCCGGTCACCAGCTTCATCCATACCATCGCCTTTGACAACTACCGACGCATCTACGAGGCTTATCAGACTCCCGGAAACTATTATCTCGACAAATACACAGTAGCCGAGAAGCTCTCCGGCGACTCTATCTATGACCAGACCAAGAGTTGGACACTGCGCAACACGTTTGCCATCTCGCTGCTCGAAGGGTTCAACAAATGGGTCAAGACGGGGGCAAAGATCTTTGCCGAGCACGAGCTGCGCCATTTCACGCTTCCCGACTCTGCCGGCGTCAGTTCTTGGAACGAGAACGCACTGAGCATTGGCGCGCAACTCAGCAAGACACAGGGACAGACGCTCCACTACAACGTGACCGGACAGCTCGGCGTGGCAGGCATCAACGCCGGTGAGATACACATCAACGGCGGCGTGGACCTCAACTTCCCGCTTTTCAAGGACACGATGACGCTCGCCGCCTCGGGATTCTACGCCCACGAGAAACCCTCATTCTACTATCGCCACTATCAGAGTCGCCACTACTGGTGGGACGATGAGGACATGAGCATGATCGATCACCTCCATCTGCAAGGACTGCTCAACTACCAGAAGACACGCACGCAACTGCGCTTTGCCTTCGACGAGCTACACAACTACACCTATTTCTCCACGGGCTACACCACCGAGAACGATCAACGCATATATAATAAGGTGGCGGTCAACCAAGCCAGCTCGCCCATCAGCGTGTTCACAGCCGAAGCACGGCAGAACATCACCTTTGGACTCCTCAACTGGGAAACCGTGGCCACCGTGCAGAAATCGACGGATGAAGACGCACTGCCCCTGCCTTTGCTGAACGTCTACACCAATCTCTATCTGAAGTTCAAGATTGCCCACGTGCTGAAATGCGACTTAGGCGGCGACCTCCGCTACTTCACCGAGTACAACGCACCGGAATATGTGCCGGGCATCGGACAGTACGCTGTACAGGCCAACGACAGCAAGGTGAAGATCGGCAACTGCCCGATCATCAACGTCTATGCCAATTTCCACCTCCAGCACACCCGTTTCTTCGTGATGATGAGCCACGTCAATGCCAGCATAGGCAAGAAAAACTATTTCTTCGCTCCCCACTATCCGCTCAACGGCAGCGTGCTCCGCTTTGGCATCAGCTGGAACTTCTTCAACTAACAGCGAAGTAAAGCAAGATTAAAGATATTGACAAAAACACATCACCGCGTAGTTTCATTCTAGAGAAGTCCCTACGCACTGTACACGGGAAAATCGGCTTTATCCAAGCAAAAAAACGATTTTCCTTTGTCAGAACACTGGTTTGACCTTGTCATCTCAGTTGTTTGACCAGATGAAACAACTGAGATGAGCGGGTCAAACAACTGAGATGACAGCAAGAAAAAGGTACTTTGACGCGAATTCTATATGAGAATTCCATCGTCAAAGTACCTTTTTTCATGGTACAGAAGCACAAAGTATGTATAACTTGCTACAAATCAAGGCTTTACAGAAAACTGTCTAAAAATCGCGAAAATCAGAGCAAGGTATGGTTTGCTTCAGAAAATCGCAGCCACGCAGGCGGAAAATTGTCAGTTTATACAACAATCCATACCATCCGACTTCATTTGGATCAGGTGATCGCTTTTGCCCAAGTTTTCACCAACCTTTCCTTTTCGTAACGATTCACCGAATTCTTTTCGGTTGATAGCATCCACATTGTTTTGGTGATATTACCTTGTTAACGGTACCGCATGCGGTGAGACCGTTGGGGCAGACGATGTCACGACCACTGGAGAAGTCCGTAAGTAGTTATTCGTTAGAAGTAAACTTTTGCAGCGTTGTCTTTTTATTTTTCTGTCTTTCGAAACAAAATTGTTGAATAGCTACTCTTTTTCGTCTCGTTCACCAGTATAGATTTTGTCAATTCCATTTATTTTTGTAACTTTACAAACGTAAAGATCCCATTACATGAACTGTTACCAACAACTGAGAACTATATGGATTTTAACGCTATTGCTGGCCGGCTTCCTCACTGCCCGCGCGCAGGACGAGGTGCCACACTTCTTCCGACTGACCTACAACAACGGACTGTCGGACAACAAGGTCAACTGTATCCTTAAAAGTCACGAAGGATACATTTGGGCAGGCACGCCACAAGGCCTCAACCGCTATGACGGCTTTCGCATACGAGTCTTTTACGCCAACCCCCGTGCACCCCATACGCTACCCGACAACAACATTCTCAACCTCTACGAGGATGCTGAGGGGCAACTGTGGGTCAACACGCCAGCAGGACACTGCCGCTTCAATCCTAAGACAGAACAAGTCAACAGAAACACTGACCAATGGTTGCATCAGCACCATGTCGGCGGGCATTTGCTGAAAATGGACACTGACGGGATGCACAATCTCTGGATTTTGTCGACCAGCCCAAATAAGCTCTACTACTACGATTTCCGGCGCCGTCACGCGACAGTGATGAAGGTGAGCCCACGACAGCTCAACAATGTCACCTCCATCCATGCCGAGGAGAAAGGATTATGTCTGGTCTACAGCAACGGTGCCATGGCGTGGATCGACCGCAATAGCGGTAAAGTCTCGTGGACCGACCACTACATCCCCACCCACGACGCCACGCCCAACCAACATTATCACACCATCAGCGACCGGCAGGGCAACCGATGGGCTTGGGCAGAAAACAAGGCCTACTGCTATCAGCGCAGCATCCACGCCTGGCGACTCATCTACGACAGACCGGTCAACGACGTGGCCTTGGACCACGGGGGGCATGTGCTGCTCGCCACAGACCACAACGGACTGGTCATGCTCGACAAGAAGGGAAAGGAGTTGAATCATTGGCTCAACCTCCCTACCGACTCCCGCTCGTTGTCGGACAACACGCTGCAATGCCTCTATGTCGACGATCACGACGCCCTGTGGATCGGCTTCTACCGCATGGGCATGGCCGTGCGCGCCACACAGCACAGTCTCTTTAAACTCATTCCCCTGGGCGATATCTGCACGATGACACAAGGACGCGACGGATATATCTGGCTCGGCACCAACGACAACGGCATCTGGAGATATGATCTGAAGAAAAACCTCCGGCACATCTCTCCCGCACAAAGCGGACTCTCATCCGAGGTCATCGTCGCAGCCCTGACCGACAAGGACGGCAGCCTATGGTTCGGATCCTATCAGGGCGGACTCGCCCACCTCAAAGACGGCAGATGGACCACCTACCGGCAACACAACTCCCAGCTTGCCATCAACAGCGTATGGGCGCTGGCACAACTGCATGATGGAAGTATCGCCATCGCCACGCTCGGTGGCGGACTACAGATCCTGGACTGCCAAAGCGGTAAGTTCACCACCTACAACACCCGCAACAGCAACATCACCTCTGACTACCTCTCCAGTCTGTCGGTGGCTGCCGACGGCACCCTGGCCATCGGACACTCACAGGGCATCTCGCTGCTCCGCCCGGGAAAGCACAGATTTCAGAACATTGGACAGTCTGGAGACCCGAAAGGCAACAAACTCACAAGTCTGTCTGTCAACCAAGTACTCTACGACACCCATGCCCGACTGTGGATTGCCAACACTTCCGGACTAAACGTCCTTGAGCCCAACGGACAACAGCTCAACGAGGTGAACCTGCAAAACCAAAATTCCCATACCGAGGTCTGTGCACTCGCCGAGGACCACTACCATAACATCTGGGCCAGCACAAGCGACGGACTCATGCGTATCTCCGTTCGACAAGGCAAAGACGACGACCAATTCCTTGTCACACCTTACGGTCATGCAGGTGGCTTGCAAAACCGATTGTTCAACAAACGGTCCATTCTCTGCCTGCGCGACGGCCGCGTACTTGTGGGTGGCATCGACGGCATCAACATCGTACTGCCCTGGAAAGCCCGACAGCAACAAAGCAAAGCGCATCTGATCTTCAGTGGTCTGACGCTCTTTGACCGTGTCGTGGGCGTGGGTGACTCGATCAATGGACACGTAGTCCTCACGCAGTCGCTCAACAGCCTGCGCAAGCTGGTACTCAACCACGACGAAAACACATTTGCCATACAACTGGCCACGACGCTCGCAGGACAGCAGACTCAGCCACAGATACTCTATCGCCTTCGTGGTGAGGAAAAACAGTGGTCTGTCGCATCCGGCAATGATCCCTGTGTGCATCTGACCAATCTCTCTCCAGGAAAATACACCTTGGAAGTCAGACTGACCGATGCCAACGGCCTGCCCTCACAGCAGATTGAACAGATGAGCATTGTGATCCGACAACCATTTTACCTGCAGCCATGGGCACTGCTCATCTATCTGACGTTGGCAGCCTTGGCTGTTTGGAACGGACGCAGAAGGTGGAGACTACGCAGAACGAATGAGTTGGAGAAAATGGAACTCAAGAAGCAAAAAGAAATCGAAGAGGCCAAGATGGTCTTCTTCACCAATATCAGCCACGAGCTGCGCACTCCACTGACTCTCATCATTGCGCCCATAGAGAGCATGATGAAGCAAAACTACGACACGGCAACGCTCCATAAGCTTCACCTCATCAACCGCAATGCACACCAACTGCTGATGATGGTCAACAAAATGCTGGACCTCAGACGCATCATGCGAGGAAAAGAAAAGATTGCTCTCAGCACGGGCGACCTGATCACTTTCGTGCATGAGCTGTGCGAACCGTTTGCCTCGCTGTCAGAAAAAGCCATCACGCTGACGTTCCATACCGACGTGGCCCGACTCACACTGGCGTTTGACAAAGGTAAAGTAGACAGGATGGTCACCAACCTGCTGTCAAATGCCTATAAGTTCACACCACAAGGTGGGCGCGTCGACGTCACCGTCAGCCTTGAGGACCATCGCCAGGTGATCATCAGCGTGGCGGACAACGGGCCGGGAATCAGCGACCAGGACAAGGCTCATCTCTTTGAGCGCTTCTATCAAGGAGAGGATGGCAAGGAACAGATGGGCAGCGGCATCGGACTCAACCTGTCATGGGAATATGCCAAAATGCTTGGCGGAACCATCAAGGTGGAGGACAACAAGGGAGGGGGCACACGCTTCACCATCGTGCTGCCGGCAAAAGATTTGCAAGTGGAGGGAGACGGATATGTCCAGGCCTTGGGCAACGCCGGCATGGCGCAAGACTCTTTTGCTGTTTGCAACACTGCCGACAGTGAACGATCTGACACTAATGAGCATCAGCCCACACTGCTACTCGTCGACGACAATCCCGACTTTCTCAACTTTCTCAAAACAGAACTGCAAGCCTCCTATCGGATTCTCTGCTCAGAAAACGGCAAGCAGGCACTCGATGTCATCCATCATGAGATGCCCGACCTGGTGATCACCGATGTGATGATGCCGGAGATGGATGGTAACGAACTGTGCCGGCAAATTAAGGGAAACGACCGGACACATCATCTGCCCGTGATGATGCTCACCGCAAGACTGGCCGATGAAAATGAAATCGAGAGCCGCGAATGCGGAGCCGACGACTATATCAAGAAGCCATTCAGCATGGACCTCTTCAAACTGCACATCGACCAGTTGCTCAAACAAGGACGCATCGTCGACAACGGCAAAGTAGATCCAAAGATCAGCAAACCAACGATCACACCACAGGATGAGGTTTTTATCGACAAGGCGACACTCTACGTTGAGGAACATCTCAGCGACTCGGAACTCACCGTGGAGCAGATGAGTGATGACCTGGCCATGAGCCGTGTGCAACTCTATCGGCGACTGGTCGGCGTGACGGGCAAGACACCAAGCGAATTCATACGCCTCGTACGACTGCGCCATGCTGAACGATTGCTGGTGCAAAGCCAGTTGAGCATCGCTGAGATCAGCTACAAGGTGGGCTTCTCTTCCACCCGCTACTTCTCGCGATGCTTCAAGGATCTCTATGGCTACCTGCCTTCGAAATACAAGAAGAATGCTGAGTGATCCCATTTACGAACATTCGCTGTCTTGGAGTTTAAAACTCCGCTACGCAAAATAAAGAAGAACCAACGAATATAAAGAATATATTATAGGTAACTCTCTGTGCGATTCTAAATCTATCAACACTATTCTTTATATTCGATTATATTCTTTAGTCCATCGAAGAAAGAGCATTATAAGCCCAAGTGATGTTCGTGGACTATATACAGGGGATGAACAAAAAAGGAGAGTAACCCGTGGGCTGCTCTCCTCTATCTCTTTTCTTTGGCTTACCGCCAATCGTTTACTTCTCCAACAGTGCCTTGAACTTCTCCTCGAACTTGTCCTTAGAGGCTGCACCGACAAACTTGTCGACGAGCTGACCGCCCTTGAAGAACAGCACGGTAGGAATGTTGCGCACGCCAAACTCCATGGCGATGTCGTCGTTCTCCTCTACGTCGCACTTGCCGACAACAAGCTTGCCGTCGTATTCCTGTGCCAACTCTGAGATGATCGGAGCCACCATGCGGCAGGGACCGCACCATGTTGCCCAGAGATCTACTACCAATGGCAGCTCGCCATTTTTATAAGTCTCGAAATTCTTGGTTGTAATTTCTACTTCCATTGCTTTACCTTTCTATTTTGTAACGTGATTAATTTCTGTTTGCAAAATTAAGCAATAAAGTTGAGAATCCCAAACTTTTCAAACAAAAGATAAAACGGCTCTAAAAACCTTAAAAGGCACACGCGGGCAAAGAATCCGACAGACACTGCACGGAAGAAGACTGACGCGACACGAAAGAAGACTGACGCGACACGAAAAAAGGCTGCCGCGGCAGTGACAGCTGCCATCTCTACGTCCAAGCCCACGCAGAGATGACAGCAGTGGCCGCGCAAGCGCACACTTAGAAGGTGACGAGACGTGAGCCGTCGGGTTGCTCAGCGATCGTGACCTTCACGGCATCGCCGGGCAGGATGTCCTCGATGAGCTCCGGCCACTCCAGGAAGCAGAGCGCACCACTATAGAAGTAATCTTCGTAGCCCATGTCGTAGACCTCCTCCAACTTCTTGATGCGGTAGAAGTCGAAATGGTAGATGAGCTCGTCGGTCGTGGAAGAACGATACTCGTTGACAATAGCGAATGTGGGGGAAGTGATGACGTCCTCTACACCCAACTCTTCACAGATAGCTTTGATGAAAGTGGTCTTTCCCGCTCCCATCTTGCCGTAGAAGGCAAACACGGTGTGCTCGCCCATGGCTTTGATAAACTCACGAGCCGCCTCGCGGATCGTGTCCAGTGATTGAATCTTTATCTCCATAATGATAAATCTATGTTCTTTTCTTTGTTATATCATATATATAAGGTATGCGGCATGTATTGATAAGTTACACGGTATGTATATATAAAGGTACACGGTAACATTTATACATTATTATTTATACACTCTACATTATACATTATTTAGTTGAGCACCAGCGTCATGTCCTGCCGCCCGTCGACATACTCGACAAGTTGCTTGCCCACTTCCACGCGCTTGGTGGTAGCGCGAAGGAGCAACTTGGTGCCCGTCTCCTCGTCGTCGACATTGAAGTAAAGCTCTGTCCTGCCCGGTTTCTCCTCGACCAGCGAGAGCAGGTCGCTGACCGTTGCCTCGTCGAGAGCCTTGCTCTTGACCGAGATTGTCAGCCGGTTGATGCGCGTGTCCTTGACTTTGGCGAGGAACTCCACGCTCACCACGTTGAAACTGTAGTATTGGCTTGTCGGGAAACGCTTGAAGCACTTGGCAATGACATACACCGGCGAGCCCTCCTTGAACCATCCTTGCCAGCGCGCCCAATCGTCGCCGAAGAGAGCAAGCTCGCCCGGCCCCTCGAAATCTTCTATAGTTACTATACCGAAAGGCTCTCCACGCTTGTTGTAGCGCGTGTTGACTTTAGTGACCATTCCACCGAAAGTCAGTTCACCCCGCTGTGAGAGTTCCTCACGGTTGTCGCGGTTGCCGACTTCTGCGCAACTGGTATTGCACAGATGGCGCAGTACGATGGCGTATTCATCCAGCGGATGTGCACTGAGATAGATGCCGACGAGCTCCTTCTCCTTGCCCAATCGCTCGATAGAGCTCCACGGCTCTGCCTTGGGCAACGGCGGCGTGGCCACGGCAATATCGCCGGCCATGGCCCCGAAAAGCGAGTTGGCAGCCTGACTCTTATCCTCCTGGTATTGCTGGCCAAAGCGCACGATGAGGTCGAGGAAAATCTCCCCTTTGGCGTTGGGTGCCAGATACTGCTCACGCTGATTGCCGAAACAGTCGAAGCCACCGCTGAGTGCCAGACTCTCAAAAGCCTTGCGGTTGACATCCTTCAGGCTGACACGCTCGGCAAAGTCGTAGATATCTTTATAAGGTCCGTTGGCTTCCCGCTCCCTGACGATGGCGGCGGCAGCGCCGGCACCCATGCCCTTGATGGCAGAGAGACCAAAACGGATCTCACCATTTTTGTTCACACCAAACTGCACATAGCTCTCGTTGACATCAGGCCCCAGTGTCGGGATGTTCATCGACTTGCATTCCTCCATGAGCTTGGTGATCTCGCCGATGTCGCTGTGGCGGCGTGTCATCAGGGCAGCCATGTATTCTGCCGGGTAGTGAGCCTTGAGATAGGCGGTCTGGTAGGCCACCCAGGAGTAGCAGGTAGCGTGAGACTTGTTGAAAGCATAGGAAGCGAACTTCTCCCAGTCTGACCATATCTTCTCCAGCACCTTCGGGTCGTGACCGTTCTTCTGACCGCCTTCGAGAAAGAGCGGCTTCATCTGGTCGACGATTTTCTTCTTTTTCTTACCCATGGCCTTACGCAGGGCATCACTCTGTCCACGCGTGAAGTTGGCCAGCTGACGCGAGAGAAGCATCACCTGCTCCTGATAGACGGTGATACCATAGGTGTCCTTGAGGTATTTCTCCATGCAAGGAATGTCGTAGGTGATCGGTTCCTGACCGTTCTTGCGGGCAATGAACGAGGGGATATAGTCCATTGGTCCCGGACGATAAAGAGCGTTCATAGCGATCAAGTCCTCAAAGACCGTCGGCTTAAGCTCACGCAGGTATTTCTGCATACCGGGCGACTCAAACTGGAAAGTACCGATAGTGCGTCCCTGCTGATAGAGTTTATAGGTGAGATCATCGTCGATCGGGATGTTGTCGAGGTCGATGATGTCGCCCGTCGTCTGCTTGATGACCTTACAAGCCTCCTTCAACTCAGAGAGCGTCTTGAGTCCGAGGAAGTCCATCTTGATGAGTCCCGTGGACTCGATGACGTGTCCGTCGTATTGCGTGACAGCACATTTCAGTCCCGGGAAGTCAGGGTCGTCGGCCGTGGACACGGGGACCCAGTCGCTGATCGGGTCCCGGCAGATGATGAAACCACAGGCATGAAGGCCAGTGCCACGGATGGTACCCTCGAGCTGACGGGCATATTTGATGGTGTTGCGCTCACGGGGATCGGGCGAAGCCATTGCCTCGCGCAGCTCCGGCGTGCACTTGATGGCATTCTCGAGGTTCATCTTCATGCCGTCGGGCAGTCGGTCGGGGATAGCTTTCTTCAATGCGTTGGCCTTCTCCAAGGGGAGTTTCTCCACACGCGCCACGTCGGCGAGGGAGTTCTTCGTGGCCATACTGCCATAGGTGATGATGTGGGCACAGTTCTCGTGCCCGTATTTGTCCATGACCCAACGGAGCACCTTGCCACGCCCGTCGTCGTCGAAGTCGGTATCAATATCCGGTAGGTTGACACGATCGGGGTTGAGGAAACGCTCAAACAGCAAGTCGTATTTCAGCGGGTCTATCTTGGTGATGCCCAGACAATAGGCGACAACAGAGCCGGCGGCAGAGCCACGTCCCGGTCCCACCCATACGCCGAGGTCGTTGCGGGCGGCATTGATGAAGTCCTGCACGATGAGGAAGTAGCCTGGGAAACCCATCGTCTTCATCACATGCAACTCGAAGTTGATATGCTCCTTGACGTTATCGGGCAGCGGATCGCCGTAGCGTTTCTTCGCTCCGTCATAGGCGAGCTTGGCCAGATAGTCGGCCTCGAACTTGATGCGGTAGATCTTGTCATAGCCGCCGAGTCGGTCGATGACGGCCTGCGCCTTGTCGGGAGGCAACGGATTCTCGCCGTGCTCATCGGTAGTGAACTCTTTGAAGAGTTGCTCCTCGGTGAATTTCTTGTGCCATTCCTCTTCCGTACCGAAGCTCTCAGGGATGGGGAAGAACGGCATGATGGGTCCGTGGTCGATACTGTATATCTCTACCTTGTTGAGAATCTCCTGCGTGTTGCGCAACGCCTCGGGCACATCGCTGAAGATGTCGTTCATCTCCTGCTGTGTCTTAAACCACTCCTGCTTGGTATAGAGCATACGGGTGGGATCATCAAGATCCTTTCCGGTGGCCAGACAGAGCAGGTGGTCGTGGGCCTCAGCGGTGTCCTTGTCCTCGAAGTGACAGTCGTTGGTACATACGAGCTTGATGCCTTCTTCCTTTGCGATCTTCATCAGCACGGCATTGGCACGCTGCTGCAAGGGGAAGGTATCGCGGTTGGCACGGATGTTAGGGTCTTTGACCTCATGGCGCTGCAACTCGAGATAGTAGTCATCACCAAAGACCCGGTGGTACCAGCGGGCAGCTTCCTTGGCCCCCTCTATGTCGCCTTTGAGAATCTTGGCAGGCACCTCGCCGGCAATACACGCCGAGCAGACGATCAGATCCTCGTGGTATTTCTCCAAGTCGTAGCGGTCGGTACGTGGCCGATAATAGTATCCGTCGGTCCAAGCACGGCTGACGAGCTTGATGAGATTCTTATATCCGTGGTAGTTCTTTGCCAAGACGATGAGGTGATAGCCCGACTTGTCGCCGGCCTCCTTGTTCTTGTCCTCCTTGTGATGGTGCGCCACATACATCTCACAGCCAAAGATAGGCTTGAACGGCTCCAGTCCGTCGGCCTTGCGCTGCTTGTTGACACCGGCACAATAGTCCGAGAACTCCTTGATGCCATACATCACGCCGTGGTCGGTAATGGCCATGCCCTTCATGCCGTCCTTGATGGCTTTATCGACCAGGTGAGGCACCTTGGACTGACCGTCAAGTATAGAATAATGAGTATGTACGTGCAAATGAACGAAATCTTCCATCAATTCTTCTCTTTGAAAGTAAAAAAGCTTATCATGTGCTTAATCCGAGTGTAAAGTTACGCCTAAAAAGCGAGACAGCCAAAAGTAGCGTATAAAAAATTTGTAGGAGTGATAAAAAAGAATTAACTTTGCAAGCAACTGAAAAGAAAAACCGAAAACTCTCTTAGAGCAACCATGGGAAAAAAGATACAGAAACTAAAGAAAATACGCATACACCGTGAAGGCAATGACACATTGCTCTACGGACTCATCTTCATCATTGCCGCCGGTGCCGCCCTGTGGTACGGCTTCGACACGAAATGGCCGTTTTGGCTGTTCATCCTCGTCTTTGGTGTTGTCTATGGCATCGTCTTTAATTTCTACCAGTGTCCGGTGAGATACCTCAACGTGGAAGACACCGACAAGATCGTCGTGGCTCCTGCTGACGGTAAGATCGTGGTGATCGAAGAGGTAGAGGAGAATGAGTATTTCCATGACAAGCGGTTGATGATCAGTATCTTCATGAGTCTCTTCAACGTACACGCCAACTGGTTCCCAGTCGACGGAAAGGTGAAGTTTGTCAAGCATCAGAACGGCAACTACCACAAGGCTTGGCTGCCAAAGGCCAGCGAAGAGAACGAGCGCGCTGACACAATGATCACGACAGAGCACGGTGTCGACGTGCTGTGCCGCCAAATTGCCGGTGCTGTGGCCCGCCGTATCGTCACCTACGCCAAGGAGGGGGAAGACTGCTATATCGACGAGCACTTGGGATTCATCAAGCTCGGCTCACGTGTGGATGTCTTCCTGCCATTGGACAGCAAAGTGATGGTGAAGATGGGACAGAAGACAACGGGCGACCAGACAATCCTCGCGAAACTCGCGTAAGTAACAAACAAAGTGCTGTGCATGAACGATCAGGCTGACCGTGCACTTTCTTGCCCTTTGCCTGTATGTCGCTGAAAGCCATTGCCTCCATGTATGAAGGTATATGGATCGTGTGCGACACGCTTTGAGCATCGAAAAATATTCAGGAACTTCAATAGGATTATAATCAGTATTCACTATGAATATCAAGAAACATATCCCCAACACGCTGACTTGTTGCAACCTCATCTCGGGCTGCATCGCTACGTGCTTTGCTTTTTTCCACGACCCGGAACTGGCATTGCTGTGGATTATCATCGGGGCCGTTTTTGATTTCTTCGATGGTATGAGCGCGCGTCTGCTGCATGTGCCCTCACCAATCGGTAAGGAGTTGGACTCATTGGCCGACGATGTCACCTTCGGCGTGGCTCCCTCTACGATGCTGTTCTCCCAGCTGCTCGTGATGGACTATCCCTCTTGGCTTCAGCCAGTGAGCGACTATGTGGCTTTCGTGGCTTATGTCATGGCAGCCTTTTCGGCACTTCGTCTCGCCAAGTTCAATCTCGACGAGCGTCAGACCATGGGATTCATCGGACTGCCGACGCCTGCCAACGCTCTCTTCTGGGGTTCGCTGATCCTCAGTGCCAAGTATTGGGAGACGCTGTCGCCTTATATGTCCGTGGCTCTCATCGCCCTCATGCTCGTCAGCTCATGGCTGCTCATCGCCGAGATACCGATGTTCGCACTGAAATTTAAGCACTGGGGATGGAAGGGCAACGAGCTTCGCTACTCCTTCATCATCACTTGTGTGCCGCTGCTGATCATCTTCCAGGAATACGCTTTCGCCATTATCATCGCATGGTACGTGGTGCTCTCTGTCATCAGTGACGCCAAGAGTGCCACAAACAACAAGTAAACGGTAAAGAAAGTGTATCGGGGATTATCTACTATCGCATTGCTTTTGTGCAGCAATGTCTTTATGACCTTGGCGTGGTATGGCCATCTGAAACTGCAACAGGCACACATCAGTAACCACTGGCCACTGATCGGCGTCATCGTCTTTTCGTGGTGCATCGCCTTCTTCGAGTATTGTTGCCAGGTACCTGCCAACCGTATCGGCTTCCAAGGCGACGGCGGACCTTTCTCGCTCATACAGTTGAAAGTGATCCAGGAGTGTGTCTCGCTGATCGTCTTTGCCGTTATTGCGAACATACTCTTTCAGGGACAGAGCCTTCACTGGAACCATCTCGCGGCCTTCGCCTGCCTGATAGCGGCGGTGTACTTCGTGTTTATGAAATAACAGACTTCGGTTATGAAGTTTACAATAACACAATAACACATTATTATTATGGAAATAGGAGACAAACTGCCGGAGTTCCTGGGACTTGACCAGGACGGCAACGAAGTGAAGCTGAGCGACTTCCAAGGCAAAAAGCTCGTACTCTATATCTATCCACGCGACTCCACGCCGGGATGCACCAACGAGGCTTGCAACCTGCGGGACAACTATCAGTCGATGCTCGCAAAAGGCTATGCCGTCGTCGGCGTGAGCATTCAGAGTGCGGAGAGCCACAAGAAGTTCATCGCTAAATATAGCCTGCCCTTCCCCCTCATCGCTGACACGGACAAGAAACTCGTGGAGACGCTCGGTGCCTACGGTGAGAAGAAGATGTACGGAAAAACCACGATGGGTACGTTCCGCACAACTTTCGTGACCGACGAGAACGGTGTGATCACCGAGATCTTCCGGCCGAAGCAAATCAAGGTGAAGGAACATGCACAACAGATCTTAGGCTCTGAAGCCTAAACAAAGCAACGGGAGGGAACTTACCCTCCCGATATTTGTTTCTATACAACAAAGAAAGGTAGCAAGACCATGGAAGAGAACAAAACAAAAGAATTTGAGGAGACCTTTCATAAAGACCTCGCCTCGTATCTGGAGGCCCACGATCTCATCGACAAGCACTTTCCCGAAGCTCCGGACATCGAGGCACTGTGGGCTACCATCGGCGAGAGTTATCTGCCCGACGCACTGCGCGAATGGAACCACTACCCCACCGTGGCACTCGGATGGATGATGTATATCGGCATGGCGATCGCCTACTATTGGGACGAGGATTGGGAACGCTACAGCCATGTCCCCGACCTCTACAAGATGATGATACTCAACACTGACTTTGATCATCTCGACGACTACATCCGCCAGCAGGTTCTTCATCTCACGCCCGAACAAGGCGAGAAGCTACAGCAAACCGTCGGCGAGTGCGCCGCCCGCACCTACAACACGATCAGCCACCTGCATGTGGAGCCCGGCACGCCAGACGCTTTTCGGGTCTTCATCGCCGCGCTCCATGAGATGTACTTGATGGGGGCTGCCATGGAACTGAAGTCTTTGGGCTACCACATGGAAAAATGTTGATGGCAAGCCAACTCTCGATCCTGCACACAGCACTGATGCTATTCATCGTTCACTACAAAACACGCTACACCTTATGAGGTATGTACTCTCTCTTGCCCCCGTCGTCTTCCTGATGGCGTTTCTTGGCATTGTCATTCACGTCTACGGAACAGACGCGCTCTCCGGCGGCAGCCAGCTGGCACTGATACTCTCTACGGGAGTCTGCGGTTTGATCGCAGTATTAGGCTTCCATATTCCATGGAAGACATTGGAGACAGAGATCAACAAGTCCATCGGCAGCGTGGGAACAGCTATCGTCATCCTGCTGCTCATCGGCCTGCTCTCCGGCACATGGACTGTCAGCGGTGTGGTCCCCACGCTGATCTACTGGGGCATGAAGATCATCAATCCCTATGTCTTCCTGCTGTGCTGTTGTGTCATCAGTGGCTTTGTCTCTGTGATGACGGGCAGCTCCTGGACCACCGTGGCAACCATTGGCATTGCTCTCATGGGCATTGGCAAGGCACTTGGATTCAGCGATGGTTGGACTGCCGGAGCCATACTCTCCGGTGCCTATTTCGGTGATAAGATGTCGCCACTCTCCGACACTACTGTGCTGGCATCCAGTGTGGTGGGCACACCACTGTTCACACATATACGCTACATGACCATTACCACTGTGCCTGCCGTCGTCATCGCGCTGATCGTATATGCCGTCGCCGGACTCTTCGTAGCCGGTCATTCTGCCATCGACACCTCTGCTTTCACCCTGGCCCTACAAGGCAAATACAATCTCTCGCCATGGCTGCTCATCGTACCCGTAGCCACCGCACTGATGATCGCCCGCAAGCTTCCCGCGATCATCGTGCTCTTCGCCTCCTCTGTTTTGGCCGGACTCTTTGCCATCTTCTTCCAACCTCATATTCTCGCTGAGGTCATCGGTGCCCACGACACCACCGCACTGACACTCTTCAAAGGCGTTATGCTCAGTGGTTTCGGTGCTACTGCCGTACACACCGGCAACTCAGCTTGTGATGCCCTGCTTGCCACCCGTGGCATGCAGGGCATGATGGGCACAGTATGGCTGATCCTCTGTGCCATCTGCTTTGGCGGCGTCTTGAAGGCCAGCGGCATGCTTGCCAACATCATGCACTTGCTCCTGCCCCTGACGCGTACACGCTTCGGGCTGGTCGCCTCTACCGTCGTCTCGGGCATCTTCTTCAACACCACCGTCGCCGACCAGTATCTCTCTATCATGCTCAGCGCAAGTATGTACAAGAGCATCTATGACAGGGAAGGCTTCGAGCCGCGGCTGCTCAGCCGCAGTATCGAGGACTCCAGTACGGTGACCTCGGTGCTCGTGCCCTGGAGTACTTGCGGCATGACACAGTCATCGGTGCTCAATGTGCCGACGCTGACCTATTTGCCTTACACCGTCTTCTGCTATCTCTGTCCGCTGATGAGCATGACGATCGCTGCCCTCGGCTTTAAGATTTACCGCAATGTTAGCAATACGGCAAAATAAGCTTCGCCATTCTTTGCTAACTCATCTCTTTGTTATATCTTTGCGCCAGTAAAGTAATGATATATGAATGAGAAAAGACAGTCCGGTCTCTGTACGCTTCTGCTTGCGTCGCTTTTGATCGTGATGCTGGCTGGATGCCGACGAGAGGAGCACACGGCTCAGCCCCGGCGCTCCGTCTATTGCTGGCAGACAACATTCGCTCCCAACGACTCGACTGTGGCGGCCTTCATCCGTCACCAACGCATCACACATATCTATCTGCGATACTTCGACGTGGTAATGACCAACGGCACGCCAATGCCCAACGCCAGTGTCAATGTGGTGGGGCGCGTGCCCAAAGGAGTGACGGTGACACCGGTGGTCTACATCACCAACGACTGCATGAAGGCAATCGGACAAAACCATACTGAGGCAACGGACTTGGCCAACAAGATCCTCAGGCGCGTCGGACAGATGACAAGCACTCTGCAACTCGGACCGGTCAGCGAACTGCAGATCGACTGCGACTGGACCATCAGCACACGACGCACCTACTTCGATTTTCTCTCTGTCCTGCGGAACTTGGCACACGAGCAACACTTGCAGCTGTCGACCACCATCCGCTTTCATCAGCTCACACAGCCCGTGCCGCCTGCCGACCGCGGCGTGCTGATGGCATATAACACCGGCGACGTGCGCGACATCAGCAACCGCTACCCCATACTGAACATTGCCGACGTGAAGCCCTACCTGCGTTATCTCGCCACCTACCGCCTGCCCCTATCCACCGCCTACCCCATCTTCTCCTGGCGTGTGCTCTTCCGTGGCGGCCACTTCGTCGGCATTCTCCACAGCGACGACGACTATCCGATACTTCCGGGCGACAAGATCGTCCGCCGCGCTGCCGATGCCAGACACATCCTCGAAGCCCATCAGACCATCAGTGAGCTGCGACCCGATGCCCACGACGAGATTATACTCTATGATTTGCAAACCAATAACATAAAAAGATTCCAAGTTTCTGATTATGAAAAGATTTATCATCGTTAGCCTCCTGCTGATGTCTGTCAGCAAATCATTGGCTTGCGTGCCGGAGAAACCTACGTACAACTATTACCTCATGTGCGTGGAGCCGACACAGCAACAGACCGAGAGCAAACAGCTCAAAGCCATCAACGACTTCTGGAAACAGTATACCAACGGTCGTGTAGACAGCTACATCAACGGTTGGGACCGTGTCTCTGAGACCGACGCACCCACCTTCATCATGACGTTGGCACGGCAAAAGCGTGACAACGAAATGGTGCGCTATCTCGGCTGGCTCAATAAATATCTCAAGATCAGCCGTGATCTCACCAACACCTGGGAATATCCCACCCGCAAGCAACTGCTGCAACGCAGGCAAGGACTCACGCAGATGCTCGCTGCCGCAAAGGCTTATCGTGGACGCCGTCTGCTGGCTCAATACCGCCTGCTCGCCATGCGCGCCAATATGCTCTTGGGCTACAACACCCAGAACATCAGCTACTGGAAGACCACGGCCTCCCGTACACCGCAGAGCGTCTACCGCGACATGATGGAGAACATCTATGCACGCGCACTGCTCAAGACCGGCAAACAGCGTGACGCGCTGGAGATCTATGCCCGTCAAAACGACCAGCAGAGCATGCGATGGTGCGTGCGCCACTACCGCAATCTCAGTGGTATCAAGGCCATCTATGCCCGCGATGCCAACAGCCGTGTTCTACCCTATCTCGTACAGGACTTTGTCAACAACGTGCAGGAAACGCAGGATGTATATACCCGCCCGTCGGCTTTCATCCCGGATGCCGACAAGGCGCAGTGGACAAAAAAGGAATATACCGAGGCCATCGAGGAAGTCGGTGCCCGCGCGATCTATCAAGATGAGGCACAAGCCTTCATCGCCTTCGCCGCACAAGTACTGAAAGAGGGCAAAACCACAACGCCGGCTCTCTGGCACGAGGCCACCGGAGCACTGCAACTGCTCCTCGGCAACTACAGTGCCGCAAAGACTGCGCTTGCACAGGCCATCACCGCCGAAGGCACACAACGCATGCACGACAACGCCCGCGCCATCGCGGACATCAACAGCGTCTACACCGAGAAGATGGACGAACAGCAGCAAAACCATCTTATCAAAGAGATCGAGTGGATGCGCAGCATGAGCAAGCTGACAGAAGCAAAGGACGATCAGGGCATCACCTATGTAGCGGATCCCTATTTCGCCAACATGCTGCAACGCATGGTCTACAACCATCTCGTGCCCGAACTGCAAAAGCAGGGCAATGGTTTCCTCGCCCTCGCCATGCTCGCCAATATGGACAACCACGACAATGACGGCACGCTGCCAAGCATAAGAAAGCATGTGCCCACTTACTATCAACCGGCTAATAGCTACAACGACCTGCCGGACTGGTCGGGTGACTACTACGATGCTTTACAACATCTCACCGTCGACTCACTCAAACAATACGTCGCTTACCTCCACGCAACGCATACCGACAGTCCGCTCGCTGAGGCAGCCTGCAAAAGCAGTTACTTGAGCGACGATTACTACAACGATCTCATTGGTACACGTCTCATGGCGATGGGACGCTTTGATGAGGCAATACCTTATCTGAAACAGGTGAGCACCGACTTCATCTACAACTCGAATATCTGTGGATACATCGGTCGCCGCAACTATCAGCAACCGCGCTGGTTCGTGCATCAGGTCATCGCCGACACGTTGCAAACCGGTCCACGCTCCGTTGCCATCACCGGCAACCAGAAGCTCACCTTCTGTCAGGACATCACCAACTTGCAACACCGATACCAAAACGCAGGCAGCGACACACTGCGTGCCCGCCTGGCTTACGATCTCGCCACACGGCTCTATCAGGCCAGCTACGAGGGCGACTGCTGGTATCTCACTCATTACGACTGGAGTTGCATGGACACTGTGCGCACCGGCGACCATGATTTGATCCTCGATGCCATCAACTATCTGGACGAGTGCTCACTCAAAGGTGACAAAGACCTGCAGTTCCACAGCCTCTACGCCTTGGCTTTCATCCGTCGTGACAACGCCGCCGAAGGCTATCCCTTCATCTATCCGGACGAGAAAATCAACTTCCAAAAGCAGACAAGACAGTATAAGGCTTTAACACAACTCGACAACTTCCTCACGCTCAATCCCGCCTATCAGTCAAACCGTTACGTCTCGCACTGCGATGTGCTGAAGAGGTTTCTCGAGCAGTAGCCCATAATAGTCATTAACAATAGTTATGAAAGGTTAGTCGCATATTATTTGGCTATTCCGAAAAAGACGCTTAACTTTGCATTGTAACAATATAAACACAACATGTGGCAATGCCACACAACCATTAACATCAAAAACATTATGAAAGAACTGAAAGGAACAAAGACAGAGAAGAACCTCCAGGAGGCTTTTGCTGGTGAGAGCCAGGCACGTAACAAATACACTTACTTCGCATCCAAGGCACGTAAGGATGGCTACGAGCAGATCGCTGCTATCTTCGAGGAGACCGCTCAGAACGAGAAGGAGCACGCTAAGCTGTGGTTCAAGTATCTTGAGGGCGGTGATCTCAAGAGCACACGCGAGAACCTCAAGGCTGCCGCTGACGGCGAGAACTACGAGTGGACTGACATGTACGCCCACATGGCTAAGGAAGCTGAGGAGGAAGGCTTCACAGAGATCGCCTACAAGTTCCGCGCTGTCGCTGCCATCGAGAAGACACACGAGGAGCGCTATCGCAAGCTGTTGAAAAACATCGAGGATGCCCTCGTCTTCAGCCGTGACGGAGACGCTATCTGGGTTTGCCGCAACTGCGGACACGTTGTTGTCGGTCCTAAGGCTCCCGAAGTATGCCCTGTCTGCAAGCATCCGCAGAGCTTCTTTGAGCTCAAGGCTGAGAACTTCTAAGCAATAACAACCTTAGCAAGACCCAAGAGTCTTGATAGGCATTCGCTATAAAGCAGTGATCATCCATCGATGGTCACTGCTTTTTTATTTATAACAGCAACCAGCGTCAACCACGTCCGTAAAAAGGAAACACTAAAAAAGGAGCAACGACATCACGTCGTCACTCCTTCTCAATTACTTACTTAAAATTGCTTATTAGGAATTCCTTGCCGACATAACTCTTTATGTCTAAGCACTACTGAAGCTCCCGAAGGAGCAACAGCATAGATTCCTTTCGAAAAATAGGATTATAATTAGTTCCAATTAGGCGAGTTCTTCGTATTTGAGTCCCCACACATCAGCGACAGGTTTAAACACCACCTTGCCTTCAACGATGTTCAGGCCTTTGCGCAGGGCCGGATTGTCTTCGCATGCTTTGCGCCATCCCTTGTCGGCCAGCTGCAAAGCGTATTTCAATGTAGCATTGGTCAGTGCCATTGTCGAGGTGTTTGGCACAGCACCCGGAATGTTTGCCACACAGTAGTGCACGATGCCGTCGACGGTATAAACCGGTTCGGCGTGTGTCGTCGGATGGGAAGTCTCGAAGCAGCCGCCCTGGTCGATGGCCACATCGACCAGCACTGTTCCGGGCTCCATCAGGCTGAGCATGTCGCGCGTAATCAGATGCGGTGTCTTGTCACCGGGGATAAGTACCGAGCCGACAACGATATCCACGTCTGCCAACTCCTGCCGGATATTGTGCTCTGAGGAGTAGAGCGTCGTCACATTGGCCGGCAGCTCAATGCTCAGTTGACGCAGTCGGGGCAGAGAGATATCCGTGATCACCACGTCAGCACCCATACCTGCTGCCATGCGAGCAGCTGCCTCACCGACAGTACCACCGCCGAGGACGAGCACCTTTGTCGGTTTCACGCCGGGCACGCCACTGATGAGCTTGCCCTTTCCGCCCTTCGTCTTCTGAAGATAATAGGCTCCGTTGAGAATAGCCATGCGCCCGGCTACCTCACTCATCGGCCGCAGCAACGGCAGACTGTGGTCGGCTTCCTCCACGGTCTCATAGGCCAGACATACCGCGCCACTCTTGATCATTGCCTCAGTCAACGGCCGGTCGCTGGCAAAATGGAAGTAAGTGTAGACCAACTGATCCTTTCGGATCAGCGCATATTCCGGCTCGATGGGTTCCTTGACCTTGATGATCATCTCCGACTGGGCATAGACCTCCTCTATGGTCGGCAGTATCTCTGCACCCACACGCTCGTAAGCCTCATCGGAAAAGCCACTGCCCTCTCCAGCCGTATGCTGTACGAAGACATGATGACCGTGTTTGATCAACTCAGCGACACCCGCGGGAGTCATGCCTACACGACTCTCGCCCTGCTTAATCTCCTTTGGAATACCAATTCTCATCATAGGACATTAGACTTTAAGGATATTAATGTTGATAACTCATCGACGGTTTTCACCGTTCTTTCTACAAAAATAAGAGATTTACAAATAGGTTGGGTCAATTACAAACTGCTTTTTAGTATATTTAACGCACAAGATACTGTAAACGAACTAAGTTCCGTTAGCATATCATCTCTTTGAGATGCCAACATGTGGATATATCGCGATAACGCTTAGGTATATAAAAAAAGCTCTCACAAAACCTGTTCCTAATAGAATCGGTTTGTGAGAGGCTCTTTTTCTCTTTTCATACACCATCCCAAAACAATCTTTGAACTTTATTCTCTCCACCTCTCAGTGGATTGGAGAACAAAAAACGGATGATTCTTCAGACAATGCCTTAGTCTTTTCTCAAGTCATTGATGAAGGTGACTGTCTGCGCAATCATAGCGACAGAAGCCGTCACGACAATCATAATCGTTACCATGTCTTAGTTTTCCTTTCCAATATCTTTTGTTTATTATTTACGCTGCAAAGATATTGCCAAAGAAGGAAAGAATACACATTCTTCGCTCCGTTTTCTATTTTTATCCTTAAAAGTTGATACGCGTCAAGGCGTTGTACACAGATCAACAACTATAACCGACGCATATACCAAAAACACACATCTTCTGACACGTTTTACACTCCTCTATATATACCCATCTTACCATGAGCATACATAACTTGCCCACTCGTCACGCAACCGTTAAGCCAGGTAGACAAAAGACAAAAACAAAAACGCCCGGGGCAAATAGCCTCGGGCGCATTCTCTCATTTTTTCAGTTCGAGCTAACGATTACTTAGCCTGAGCAGCAGTTGTGTCTGCAGGAGCTGCAGCAGAATCAGTAGCAGCGCTGTCAGCAGTGTCAGCAACAGCTGTTGTGTCAGAGTCAGTTGCAGGAGCAGCGCTCTGATTCTTATTACCACAAGATGCGAAAGACATAGCTGCGATAGCTACGAACATAAAAACTAATTTCTTCATTTTCTTTGCTTTTTAAATCTGTAAAACAATCATTTGTTTATTAACAACGATGCAAAGGTACGCATTTTTTCAATACGTTGTTCTTTTTTTAGCAACTTTTTTATGCTTCTCGTGTAACTTTTTTAAAAAGGTCTGATAATCAGGATTTTACAAACTGCAAACAAACGTTAACCTCAGCATTATTCTCTTTTGATGATACCCTCAAAGCCGCATCATTCGTTAGTCTCATCACTCTGTGTCACCACACTACGGCTTTTCCTCCCTTGTACCTTTCTCCTTTCATTGCTCCAACATCGTACCACATCTGACACTCGTCTTTATCTACACCTTATATATATAACGCGCGCGCGAAGCGAACGTCCTTCTAATGATGTTCACTTCTCCAGTTCCCTGCTTTCGAAAGTTGAATTCTGTAAACTGTAACGTCGTCGCATCAAGCCCCGTTGCTCCACAGCATTCTCGCATCCAGACCCGTCCCTTTGAGGACTCTTTCTTATGCTCTCTTCTCTTTTCCTTAATATGGAGGGAAACAAAAAAGGGGGTGGACTGCAAAAGCCACCCCCTGCCGGCTATTGAGTTATCTGGTTTCCTATTGAAGAATTATGCCGGCATATAGGAATTCCTAATAGGTTGTATATCAAAGAAACATACGTAATCCAGTAAACTCAATTTTAACTTTAATTCTTCGTTTACAAAAATAGGAAAAAATCTCCAATGTTGTCACTTTGTTAACCTTCTTTAACCACATTGCACTTCCCCTATACATATACTTTTTATAACTTTGCCACACAATATACACGATCGAAAATGAAGAGATATATCCATTGCCTCATCCTCACATTGCTGTTGCTCACGGCATTGCCAAGTTATGCTGTACTCAAGGAGCGCGACATCAGCAGTTCGCTATCCATCTTGCGTCAAGAGCTCAACACCTATCGCCATGACCTCGACAAACAGCAAAACGACCTGCGAATCCAGCAACAGATGGTCGTCAAGGAGCTGATCACGGTGGGCAACCAAAGTCAGCAAAACGCTCTGATGCTCTATTCCCAAAAGGAGGGCAACATCTTCGACCTCACCTATGCCTGCCATGCCGCAACGGAACAGTATCGGCAGTTTCGCAACAATGCGGCACCCTTCCGCGACTATATCACCAACACCAACACCGAAGTCAGCCGCTACGACAGTTTGATCAGCGACTTGAGCAACATGTACACCGGTGCACTCTCGCCCAAAGCAAAACTCGACCGCAACGTCTGTCTGACACTTGCCATCAACATCCGGCGCACACTGGCCGACAACAACGACCAGATGAAGCAATATATCACATTGTACAACCGTACGGAAGAGGGGCTGAAAAACCTCAACGACTATGCCAACATGCGCTACAGCGAGATACAACGGAGCATCTTCAACAATGGTGGCGAGAACTATATCGCTATCCTTCATGACCTTAACAAAGAATACCACCTCACGCTCTCTTCCGTGCTGATGAAATACCGGCCGGTGCATCATGCGCTCTCGGAATGGGACGGAAGGATCATTTTAGGTTTCTTCGTTGCCCTGTTCATTGGCGTGCTGATTGCCACAGGTCTGAACTATCTCATCATCGGTTTCATCTTCACCTACCTTGTCAAGCACGGCAAGATCGACTTTTTATTTCAATGGTTCGATAAACGCAAGGCGAGCATCCAAACCTCAGCGTCTTCGAGAAAAGACGAGAATCCATCCAAAGAACAGGAAATAGACTTGAGGATGGTTCAGAGCAAGGCTTCCTTTACTGCCAAGCGCCGCACGATCATCGCCACGTCGACGGTGATCACCTTTGCGCTGTTACTGGGCTTGCTACGTCAAACCGTGGCTCAGAACTTCTTTGTCATGGCCACCGGCCTGCTCATGGAGTTTGCATGGCTGATGGCAGCCATCTTGCTTTCCCTGCTCATCCGTCTGGATGGCGTACAGATCAAGAACGGACTGCGCATCTACGCCCCCGTGATGACCGTGTGCTTTCTGGTCATCGCCTTCCGCATCATCCTCATCCCCAACACACTCGTCAACCTCATCTTCCCCCCGATGCTGCTGGTCTGTGCTGTCTGGCAGTGGCGTGTGGTGAAGCACTACCAGAAGCGGTTGCCCAAGAGCGACGTGTTCTACACCACGATGTCACTCATCGTATTTGTCTTCAGTGTGATCGCGTCGCTCATCGGCTATACGCTGCTCTCCGTCGAAGCACTGATCTGGTGGACCATGCAGCTGACCTGTATCCTGACCATCACCTGCTTATCATCGATGCTCAAGGGCTATGGCAACGATCCTCGCCGTCTTTTCTTCGACAAAAACACGTCGATCACGCGCACATGGCTCTTCCGTTTCTTCTACTACGCCCTGTTGCCTATTTCCGGCGCACTGTCCATCATTCTGTCGATCTATTGGGCTGCCGACGTGTTTAACCTCAGCGACACTACCCTCCAAATCTTCAGCATGCGTCTGATCGACACGAAGAACTTCACCTTCTCCATCTTCAAGGCTGTACAGGTGGTGATTCTCTTCTATCTCTTCTCCTATTTCTGCCACACGTCGCTCAATCTGCTCCATCACCACTTTGCACAGAGTGAGCACGACCACGCCATAGAGGAGAACCGTCGTGAGGACCCTCAGGCCGTGGTGAGCCGTACAGCCATGTGGCGCAACGTCATCCAGGTGCTTGTCTGGGGTATCTGGCTGATGATCTCAATGAAGATCTTCAATATCGACAACTCGTGGATCGTGGCGATCTCCGCCGGTCTGTCCACAGGTATCGGTTTCGCTATGAAGGACATTCTGGAGAATATCTACTACGGCATCTCGCTGATGGCAGGACGTATCCGCGTCGGTGACTATGTCAGCATCGACGGCACACGCGGCACCGTACGCAATATCTCCTACACTTCAACGATGATCGAAGCCCTCGACGGCAGCATCATCTCGTTCCAAAACTCGCAGCTTTTCACCAAGAACTACAAGAACCTGACAAAGAACCACGGCTACGAGCTTGCCATCATTCCCGTCGGCGTGGCATACGGCAGCAACGTCGCTGAGGTGAAGGAGCTGGCCGCTGCCGCCGTAAAGCGCATCGAACGAAAGAACTATATCAAATATATCAATACGGTCTTTGTCAACTTCGGTGACAACTCCATCGACTTCAAGGTGCTCGCATGGGTTGATTCCCGCAAGCAGATCTACGCTACAGGTGAGATCTACGAGGCACTGTACAATACACTCAACGAGCATCATATCGAGATACCGTATCCACAGCGCGACGTGCACATCAAAAGCGACAGCACCATGACGCTGAAAGATACCCCGAAAGCGTAACGAAAAGAAGGGAGAGCTACTCAACAGAGTACATCACCACTATATAAATAATGAGGGAGACGACAAACGAATGTCGTCTCCCTCCTTATTTATATACAGCAGGTAAGCTTTCAGGGACACAGCCGAAGCAGACACAGGTCCAACATCGAGGTCCCTTCATTCTAACCTCTGCCCTTTATAGCTTCACCACAACGCGGCTGCCATTGTACTTGACCAGTTTACCTTTGACCGCATGGTCGATGTCAAGGCCTTGTGCATGTGTCGGACTGACAAGGATGACGTTGAACTTACGGCTCTTCAGCATACCATTGAACGTACCTTTGCGGGCACCGATGGTCAGCGTATGCTGGCGCTCGTTCCATGTCATCGGGATGGTGGCGTAGCGTCCTTTCTCGTAGTTGTAGTTAGTATTCTCGTCCTCATAGAGCGTGAAGCTACCGTCACGGCCGGCAAAGACATAGAGATCGATGGTCTCCGCCGGCTTCTCGTCACTCCATTCCATTTCCGGTCCCAAAGGCAACAGGCTACCCTCGGGCACAAAGACCGATATACGCTCCAGCGGCGCGTCGGCCGTTATGGTCTGTCCGCCATCGTAGTGCTTGCCTGAGAGCAGGTCATACCAACCACGCTGAGCGGGCAGATAGACCTCACGGCTACGTGCCTGGTACTTCGCCACGGGGCAAGCCATGAGCGAGGGACCGAACATCCACTGGTCCTTGACATTGTAGACCTTATCGTCGCCATTGAAGTCCATCACCAGCGCACGCATCATCGTGTAGTCACTGAAGTGCACGGCACCGGCAAGCGAATAGATATAGGGCATCAGACGATAGCGCAGGCGGTCGTACCATACAATGGCCTTGTAGGCAGGATGTGACTCCGGCGCGATGTTCCACACCTCACGCAAAGGCCACTGGCCATGCGTGCGGTAGAGCGGAATGAAGCATCCGAACTCATTCCAACGGGTCTGCAACTCACGCCACTCCTTCAAGTCCGCATTCTCCTCACCGGTTTTGTCATAGAGCTGTTGGGCTTTGACATATCGGTTCTCCACCGAGAAGCCACCCTGATCCATGCCCCAGAAGGGCAGTCCGGCCATGTTGTAGTTCAGTCCGGCTGTCATCTGCGCGCGCATGTCTTCCCATCGTGTGCCAATGTCGCCGCTCCACGTAGCTGTGGAGAATCGCTGTTCACCGGCGAAGCCACTACGGGTGAGCAGGAAGACACGCTGGTTGGGGTTTACCTCGCGCTGTCCGTTGTAGATGGCATCGGCGTTGACGAGCGAGTAAGCGTTGAAATATTCCGTCGTAGAGCCCAAAGCAGTCGGTCCGCTCAGTGCTTTGCGATACCACATCGGCGTACAGTCGCGCACATTAGGCTCCGAGGCGTCCATCCACCAAGCATCGATGCCATGGTGATATTTGGTATAGAGATTCTCATCCATCTGCCGCCAGAACATCTTGCGGGCACCCTCGGCATAGGCATCGTAGAACGAGTTCATATATCCGGGACCCACCCAGTCACGGATGGAATCAGCGATACACTGATGATACATCCATCCTTTGGCATCGAGTTCCTGATAGTTCTTCGTGTTGGGGTAGAACTTTGGCCATACCGAGATCATGAAGCGTCCGTGCATTTGATGTACGCTGTCGAGCATCGCCTGCGGATTGGGGTAGCGCGAAGCCTCGAACTGGTGACTGCCCCATTGGTCATCGGCCCAGTAGTTCCAGTCCTGCACGATGTTGTCAACAGGGATATGGCGGCGACGGAACTCCGCGAGCGTCTGCTCAATGTCGCCGCTGGTCTTGTAGCGCTCGCGACTCTGCCAGAATCCCAAAGCCCACTTGGGCAGCACCTGCGCCTTGCCCGTGAGCGTGCGATAGCCGTGGATGACCTCGTCGACAGTGTTTCCGGCAATGAAGTAATAGTCGAGATCCTTGGCCATCTCGCTCCATACGGTCAACTGCTGCTGACGTTGCTCACTACGTGGAGGTGCTACTCTCAGTGCGCAATACGACACATCGCCGTCGGGCAACCAGTCGATGAGCAGCTTCACCTTCTGTCCGGCCTTCATCGGAACGTTGAACCGGCACGCATTGGGGTTCCATGCCTGACGCCAATGTTCGGGCACTACCTCCTTGCCGTCGACGTACACTTTGGTATATCCGGCGTAGTAGAGATTGAAATGATAGTTGTTGTCAACAGGTGCCTCGAGGTATCCTTCATAGGTCACATGGGCATCGTTGAGCTTGAAACCGGCAGGCAGATGGCTCACGTCGCCATCGCTGTTGCGCTTCAATGCCAAGGCCGGCAGGCTCACCTCGTAGCAGATGCTGTCCTCAGCGCGTGTGATGGTCTTGCCGTCGCGGTCGGTATAGGTACCGGTGAGGTTTCCTGCCACTCCGTTCTTGTCATAGAGACGGAAAGCGCGGTTCAGGGGCAGGTTCTCACCGGGGTTGCCGAAGCGGCAATAGCTGTAGCTGTCCCACAGGATGCCATAGCCTTTGTTACTCACCACAAAGGGCACGCTGACCTTGGTGTTGTACTGATAGAGTTCCTCGTTCAGCCCTTTCATGTTCAGCTCGTTGGCCTGGTGCTGTCCGAGTCCATAGAGTGCTTCGCCTTTGTTGTCGGCGAAGCGCAACAGCCACGTCCATCCATGCTTCTGCGCGTCAGTGAGATGGCTGTCCACCCCAATCTCGCGCTCAGGCACCGTATAGGGGAAGAGCTGTTTACCGCCGGTGTCCTCAGCGAGGATCTGCTTGCCGTTCTCGTCGTAGAAGCGGACGAGTCCCGTCTGCTTGTCGACTTTCGCCACTACCGCCGACGTGTTGATCTTCACGTCGCGGCTGTCCTCCGTTACCGAGTAACTGAAGGCAGGCTGTGGCTGTTTGACGATGATAAGACTCTGCTTCTCGGGGAAAGCCTTCTCGCGGGTAGCCTCCACACGGATGATCTTCTTGCCGATGACCTGCAGGCGCACCCATTGCGGGTCGTTAGGACCGGGATGGGCTACCTCCACAGTGACAAAGTTGCCGCTGCGCGTAAACGACGCCGCTGACAAGCCCATGCTGGAGAGCAGCATCAGGGCGGCTATCAGATATTTGTGATGAATGTGCATAATGGTATTTAGATGATGATTGTATTGCTATTGCTCAAGGACAAGCACTCAGTCCTTGACAAATTTCTTACCTTGAAACAAGTAGATGCCCTTCGGCAGACTGGCCTCCCGAAAATTGCTCACATGGCTTTTGACGACACGTCCACAGAGGTCATAGACGTTGCCCCCACTACTTTTCCCAGCGGAAACGAGGCTGATATCCGTCGTCGGTGGTGCCGGAAAAATGCTCTCATAGTCTTCCTTCGCCTCACCTACGCCTGCTGTGATGCCGCTTAAATCATACTGATCGAAGACCGAACCGTCGCGACGATTGATAACGGTCAGCGTGTTGGAGCCGGTGGCGTTGGTGTCCCACACAAAGGGGATGACACCGTCCTGCATGGCTTCAGCAGTGATCAGCCGATACCAATATTGTCGGCTCTCATCATGCTTGGGCTGATCACCTTCCGAAGTCGTTAAGGTGCGACGGATGGCACCGTACTCCCCAAGGATGACGGGATAGCCCTTGTCGACAAAGGCAGCGTTGAGACTGGCGAAACTGTCCTTGATCGACTGCTCGTCCTGCCTGGTAGAAATCTTAGTAGCTCGCTTCGAACCGTGTCCCACCCAATAGTAATAGGCCGTCTGCGCATCCGTGTTCTGACAGAAGTTATACGGGTCGTAGCTGTGGATCTCTACCATCAGCCGGTCCTTGGCCGTGTCGTTGATGCGGCTGGCATCGAAGTGCTTCACCGTGTGTCCGATATTTGTCATCGGTCCCTGCACCACGAGGACGCGTTTGGCATTGTTGCCGCCCGTAGCACGGACGGCGTCTACAAAGACATTCTCGTATTCGATCAGCCGATCTGTGAACTTCTTGAGATCAGCGTCGGACGGACGCCACTGGTTTCCCAACATCAGCGTGCCTTTGGCATCCGAGCTTCCACCACCCACGCCCGGCTCGTTGAGTCCGGCAAAGATCACGCGCTCGTCATAGTCCTTGAGCGCATTGGCGATGTTGGTCCACAGTTTTCGGAGCTGTTCCTTCTTTGCGCTGACATCGGCATCCGTGGTGAAACCGTCATACTCCAGCCAGCCGCCGTCCCAATGGTCGTTGATGATGACATAGAGTCCGGCGTTGATACAGTAGTCGATGATCTCCTTGACACGGCTCATCCACGCCGGATCGATGGTCATCGCCGCCTTGTCAGCAATATGTCCCATCACCCACGCACAGGGGATGCGCACGCTGTTGAAGCCCTGCGCCTTGACGGCATCGAGGACCTGCTGCGTGGTCTTGGTCGGTTGCCACGCCGTTTCGGAGGCTGTACCGGCGGCGGCTGTGAAATTGTTGTAATAGCTTCCGGCCTCCAGCGTGTTGCCGAGGTTCCATCCGGGAGCCATATAGTGTGCCATCTGCGCGGCGGTGAGATCCATCGTCTTCATGCCGGGATGATCCTGGGCAAAGGCAGTGGTGAGAGAGCCTGCAAGGAGCAGGGCGAGATAGAGTTTCTTCATACAGATCAAATCAAATTATCCTATTACAAGTATATGGATGGACTGGCAACTATTGATAACGCGCCAGTCCATTCCATATTATTCATTTTCTGAGATTAATGGAGCTTCCCGGGAGTCTCCACGCTGTTGATGGTGACCTTCACCTTTGTGGGATCGACGAGATCCTTCCACAGGTTGTAGAGCTCAACAGACCACACCACAGCACCATGGCATTCACCGGGCAGCGTAGCAAATACCGAGTAGGAGCCGTCGCCCGTGACCGTTGTGCGTCCAAAACTGCTGCCGCCCCAGTAAGAGGGACTCCAGTCGGGGTCGGCATAGCTCAGCTCTGTCTTGTAGTTCTTGGCGGCACCGGCCTTGAGATTTCCGTCAATGCCCTTGATCGTGAAGTTGACAATCATATTGCCGGCGAAGTGGAGGCCAGAGGCGTCCACGCCATTCTGCTTGGTACTGCCATACTCGCTGTAGATCTCGATGCGTCCGTCGGTGCCTTTGCCGTCTTTGTTGACAAACTCAGTCTTGGAGAAGTCCATGCCCACGGTGGGGTCGGTGTCGAGCGCAATGTTCACGATCTCAGCCTTCACCTTCGACGCATCGACGAGGTCGTTGTCGAGATTGTTGATATCGATACAGAAGACGACAGCACCATCAGCGGTCGCACCACCTGTCTCCATCCAAACGGTATAGGTACCATCACCCGTGATACGGGCATCATACTTGTCACCAGTGAGCCCGGACCAGTGAGACGGATCCCTGGAAGCGTCGGCATATTCCAGTCCTGCAATATTTTCCTTAGCGGCTCCACTCTTGTAGTTGCCGTCGAGTCCACTGATCTTGAAGGTCACAGCCATGGTGTTGCTGAAACGGATAGAGGTGGGATCGATGACGGCATTGCCTTTCGTCTTACCGTACTCGTTGTAGATCTCAATGCGTATACGCCCGTTTTTCTCCAAGTCGCCGATGTCGAGCTTACCCGATCCGTTTGGCTTGATCTCGGAATATGGACGTACAGTGCGCAGGCAGACGCCATAGTGTCGCAGCGAGTTGCCGTTTTTCACGATGCCATTGCCGTCGAAGGTCAGCGTGTTGGCATAGTTGCCGTCGACCTTGCTTGCAGTTCCGGTCCAGTAAAAAGCCTTGCCGTCGTTGATGATCTCCTTGCCGTCGCGGTAACCGGTATAAGGCAGGAAGATGGAGTTTCCGTTGCCGGCAGTGAAGCGGATGCCTTTCACGCCATTGACGGTATCGAAGGTTTTCTTGGTCTTCTCGAGGAGTTCCTTGACCTGATCGAGTGTCGGCATCTGGGAATAGAACGGGAACGAGCCGTCGATGTCGAGATTGTTGGTGAGGTCGAGTTCCGTGTTGGCGATGTCACCGGTGGAGTAGTCAGCGTTGTCCTTGGAGTACTGTTCGGCAGTCTTGTCGCCGTATCCGAAGTAAGCGCCCACGCCTTCCTCGCTCTCCGCGCCAATGTTGCACTTCGCCCACGTGACGCTGAGTCCGAGATCTACGTATTCCATCGTCTGCGTCTTAGTGGTGAGTTGCTTCACGGGACCGTATACATATCCGTCGCCTACCTTTACGAAAGCCTTATAATAATAGGTGGTGCCGGGCAGCAGCCCGCCCACTGTGGTGAGATCAAAGTCGCGCCCATCGGAGAGCAGATCTTTGCTCATCCCTATCTTCATGCCTTTCTCCACCGTGCCGAGGCCTTCGAGTCCGGAAAAAGAGGCTGAGAAGGTAGCCTTGGTGTAGCTGATGTCAGTGGCGTCGAGTGTCTCGGCTTTGGCATCCGTGGCGACAAAGGTCTTCACCTCACCATATTTATATACCTTGTTCTGCAGGCAGACATAGGTGGCATAGTGGTAGGTAGTGCCGGTGTGGAGACCACTGAGACTGGCTCGGATGGTGTCGGCCGACAGTGAGCCGCGCACCTTGGTGCCGCCGGCGGTGGGATCGTCGGCTGTGGAATACATCACGCCGACCTCATAACTCGACGGATCGGCAGAGGAGAGATCATCGACGGTGCCATCGATGGCAGCGCTGACGGCCGTCACAGCGGCGTCGCCCGTGGTGATGGAGGTGACGATCGGCGTGGTCGACACCGAGTAGTTGTCATCGTCGGAACAGGAAGTGATGATGAGCGAAGAGGCCAGCAGTGAAGTGGCCATCATCATCAGTCCGGGAAAATATTTCAGTTTCATAATAACTTGCTTTATAGTAACACTATCAATTGATGCTGGACCGTCAGCTGTTCCTCAAGCTGTGGAGGACCGACGACTCACGTCGTCTTTGTCCTCCCGAACTTGATGAATGAAGCCTAAATCCAATATCTATAAAAAACAGAGCGGTCCTTATTTGTGTGAACCACGTGTGGCACGATGATGCGCTTTGGCATTGTCTGGTTTGACAAACGGCGCGCCAGTGTCCATCTTCACATCTACTGTCACCGAGAACGTCTTGGAGAAGCTGCATTGAGCGGCAAGTCCTGCCGAGGCTCCCCAAGGATTGACGATATAGCGGCGTGCAGTAGATTCCTTGTCACCGACTCCCCGGTCAATGGTAGCGTCGTCGAAAGCAACGTCCTTGCCGTCGGCCTGAATACTCTTCACCACGACATCGCAGTTAGGATGGTCACCGAGCAGTTTCTCTATATCGAGATAGACACCATAGACATTGTTGCAACTGCCGTTGATGGTGAAGGTATAGGTACCGTCAGAGCCGTCTTTGACAAAGACGTCGTCGCTCTGCTGGAAGGTCCAACCCGCGTCAAAGAGGTGCAGACCACCTTTGTAGGTCTTGGCCACACCAGCGCGCACGACAGTCCACTGATAGCCCATGTACTGATAGAACTTACCCTGATCGTCGTACTCCCGTGCTCCCCACACGATATTGTCCAGTCCGCCGGTCTGCGGATTGCAGTTGGTCTCCTGGCTGAATCCGAGGATACGCAGACTGCTTTCGTTGGTGGTCATCACGGCGCGTCCGTCCTTGCTGATGGCAAAGGTGGGCAGAGCGGGCGTGAAGGAGTAGATGCCATCCTTACTCAGCGTGTAGGTGCCCTTGGTCTCGTTGCCGTCGGGAGCGGTGAACGTGTAGCTGTGGTTGCTGCTGTTCATCACGATGGTGACGTCCTCAAGGTTGTCGATAGCGTCGAAGGCGGTCACGCCCTTGGCCTTGCCGTCCTTGGTGTACCAGTCAAAGCCGGTGAGCTTGTAGGTGATGATGCGGTCGTTCTTCGGTTCCACGAAGTCCATCCAACCGTCTTCCATGGTTGGGAAGACCTCCACCTCAGGAGCCTCGTAGTGGTCGGCATAGTCTTTCGATACGAAGTTGAAGCAGAGCCACCACTTGCCCTCGCCGGAGGTGTCAGGGTTGCGAAGAATGGCGAGACGCAGCTGGTTGTTGGTCAGCGTGACGATATGGATGTCTTTTTGCCATCCGACAGCGTCCTGACGGTCATCCCATTTGGGTGAGTGAAGCAAAGGAACGTCGGTCAGGTTGAGCTTGTGATTGTCGAGATCGAGCAGATAAGTACCTTTCTGAGCCTTGGCAACGCCACTGGGATCGTAAGTCACACTCTGCACGTTGGCACCATCCTTCAAGTCGAAGGTGATGGAACTCTTCATGAAGTTGCCCGACTCATCCTCGTGGTTGGCAGCGGGATCCCAGTTGCTCGTGAAGTTGTTCCACTCAGCATTGGTGGCCGAGGGATCGCCATAGGATATCTCTCCCGAGCAGAGCCCATAGTTTCCGTTGTCGGGAATCCACGTCTTGCTCTGTCCGACACCACCGGTGAGCATGGTGTAGAGCTCGTTGTTGACAAAGTCGGCACAGAACTCATCGACGGTGAAGTGAGCAGTGTCGCCGTAGACATAGCCGCCGCGTGTGTTCACACCGAAGAGCACGTCGTAGGTGCCGGGAAACGGAATCTTCAGCGTGACCTCTTTCTCCTGAGACCGGCCTTGTGGCTCAATCCAGTTGACCTGATAGCGGTCGGCCATCTGACTCTTCAAATACACGATGTTGGGGTTCTGGTCGTCGTGGGTGATGGTATAGGCCTGTCCTTCGACGAGATCAGCCGGCGTGACATCCTTGTCGCCGAGGTCGTAGTCATCGGGCGAGCACGCTGCCATGCCGAAGAGCATGAGTGCCGCCGCTGCTAAGGCATAGATATAATGATTGATTTTCATAAAGCGTTTTCTGTTTAGTCCATTCTTTGTTGATGGTGAAAGAAAAATGTTTGCTGTCCCAGGATTACCATCCGGCATTCTGCTTGAGCAGGTTGTTGGAGCGTTGGATCTGAGTAAGCGGAATCTGACAGAAGCCTCGTTTGCTCTTGATGTTCTCGGCCTTGATGGTCACCGTCTCTTCCCTGCCGCCGGAGATGACTCTCTCTCCACTGGCGGCAATGGTGTTGGCAGCCACGTCGATGCCCTGGCGGAGCAGATCCCAGTAGCGGATGCCCTCACCAACGAACTCGAGCTTGCGCTCTCTGAGGATGTTGCTCTCCGTGGCAGGCAACTCGCGGTAGCCGTTGCTGAGCGTGCCGTCGCTCTGCGTGAAGGCACGTTTGCGCACCTCATTGAAATAGGTCTGAGCCTTCGGCGAGCCGAGTTCTGCTGCCATCAGCAACACGTCGGAGTAGCGCATGAGCACGTAGTCCTGGGGCTGGGAGATCTGGAAGTCACCCGCCATGAGGCCCTGATAGTAGTGTGTCATCGACCAGGAGCCGTCAGTGCCCTTGGTCCACTTAGAGCGTGGCGTGTATTTCTTGATGGCAAAACCAGTGTATTCGCGCTGGTCAGAGGCCACCTTTTTCCAGGCATCGAGCTGCGTGATGCCTTCCTGGGCCATGTTGATGATGGAAGCACTCTGCCGGCTGTCGCCGGTGGCGAAGTCGCTCCATGTGGCTGTGGTCACCGTGGCGCCGCCCCAGCCTTGGCCGTAGGGCACACAGATCGTGCCGCCGGTGCGCATACCAAACATCACAATGGAGCGGTTGCCGGCACTGTTGCCGTTGTAGTCACCGGTATAGTTGAACTTCATGCTCAGCACCGTCTCGCTGTTGCCGTCGCCGGCATAGGTCGAGTCGTTGGTCCAGTTGCCGGCAGCGTCCTGCACCCAGTTGTCGCTGGCAGCGGGCCAGAGGTTCTTGAACTGCGGCACGAGGCTGTACTCGCCGCTCCCGATGACATCTTCCAAACCGGCCAAAGCCTTGGAGGCAGTCAGTCCGCCAGGCATCTCCTTGCGCTCGTTGTTGTTGTAAACGCCGTCGTAGAAGAGATAGACACGGGCGAGCATGGCCTCAGCAGCATACTTGGTGATGCGTCCGTCGTTGGCAGCAGCCTGACTCTTGGGGTAAGCATTGGCCGGGATATTGTCGGCGGCGTAGGTCAGATCGTTGACGATGAGCGCATAGACGCTGTCGGGATCGGCCTGAGGAACATTCTCGTCGGTAGGCGTAGTGAGCAAGGGAATATGCTCGAACATGCGTACCATATCGAAATAGCACAGTGCCCGGATAGCACGTGTCTCGCCGAGGATGCGGCCCTTGACGGCGTCGGAGCTCCACGGCGTGCCCTCGGTCTTGAGCAAAAGCTCGTTGCAGTTGTAGATCGCCTTGTAATAGTATTCCCACAGATCGTTGTAGATGTTGGTCTGTGAAGCGTCCTGGCTGATGTCGAAACGGTCGACGACCTGGGAGTTGCGGCCGTCGTTGGCACCCGTACCGCCGAAGCACTCGTCGCTCATATACTCTGCTGCCATCTGGAAAGTAAAGGTCGGACCGAGTGACACGATGCCCTGCCAGCCGTCGTAGCAACCGATGAGGGCGCGGTCGGCGTCGCTCTGGTTCTTATAATAGTTGCCCGTAGATGTCTCTGTCTTTGACGAGACATCGAGGAAATCATTGCCGCAGGCTGTCAAGCCCAAGGAGAGCAGTGCCGTGGCGGCGATGGTGAATATCTTGGTTTTCATTGTCTTCTGAGATTAAAGGTATTAGAACTTGAGATTGATGCCGACCAGACAGGTGCGTGGCCGTGGGTAGTAGCCCAGATCCACACCGCTGACCCATCCGTCCATACCATAGCCCACCTCGGGATCCATGCCGTTGTAGTGCGTGAAGGTGAAGGCATTTTGCACCTGGAAATAGAGGCGCGCCTGCGAGATGTAAGGCGTATGGATGAGCTTGGCAAAGTCGTAGCCCAGCGTGATGTTGCTGATACGGAGGAACTTGCCGTCGTGGATGAAGAGATCAGAGAACTGGTAGTTGATGTTGGTGTTGGTCACGCGTGGGATCTTGTTGCTCGTTCCCTCACCGGTCCAGCGGTCGAGGATCTCTGTGGTGTAGTTGGCGGTAGTGGTACCCACGTTGCGATAGCTCTGCACGATCTTGTTGCCGGTCTCGCCGTTGGCGGTCACGGAGAAGTCGAAGCCTTTGTAGTCGAAGCCCAGCGAGAAGCCGAAGGTGAAGTCCGGCATACCGTTGCCGAGGTTGACCTTATCGGCATCGTTGATCTTGCCGTCGTGGTTGATGTCGTAGTATTTCACGTCGCCGGGCTTGGGATCAGCCTGCAGCACACCATTGCCGTTGGCGATCCAGTCTTTGATCTCCTGCTCGTTCTGGAAGATGCCGGCAGTCTTGTAGCCCCAGAAATATCCGATGGGCTCGCCGTTGCTGGCGCGATAGAACTCCGAGGAGTTGTCGTAGAGCTGATTGGTCTGCCCGTGGATGATGCCGTCCTCGTTGGGGATGTTGCCCACCTTGTTGTGGTTGTAGGCACCATTGACGTTGACGAAATAGTTGAAGTCGCGGCCGATGCGGTCGTTCCAACCGAGACCTACCTCAACGCCGATGTTTTTCACGTCACCACCATTAATATATGGTGCACCTGTTCCTGCCGTGGCGAGGATAGGCGGCTGCACGAGCCAGTCCTTCGTGGTTTTGTAGTACCAGTCAAAGTTGACGTTGAGCTTACCGAGCACACGGGCATCGAAACCGAAGTCGGTCTGTTCAGAGGTCTCCCAAGTGATGTCTTCGTTGGCGAGACGCGTCACGCGGGCGCCCCACTGGTCGGCTGCTGAACCCTTCGTCGTACCAAAGTTGTAGTAGACATTGTTGAAGGATACAGGTGCGGTATACATGTAGTTACCAATGTTTTGGTTACCGACCTGTCCCCAGCTGCCGCGCAGTTTGAAGTAGTCGACGACCTTTGCCAGCGGCTTCCAGAACTTTTCGTTGCTCATCACCCATCCGGCGCTCACCGAGGGGAACCAGCCAAAGCGGTGACCGCGGGCAAAGCGGCTGGAACCGTCGCAGCGCAGTGTGGCCGTTGCCATGTAAGTCTCTTTGTAGTTCCACGACAGACGGCCGAAGTAGCTCACCATGCGCTCTTCGTCCCAAGGCGACCCGCTGGCGCTGAGTCCTTCCTCCTGCGACTTGGCGGTGCCGTTGCTCACCCAGGCATACGGCCAGGTGTCGAAGCCCTCACGCAGGGAACCGTTGGCGGCATAGAGGCTACTGCCTTTGGTGCGGTAGGCCTCAGTGCCGAGCATAGCGTCGAAGAAATGCTTGCCAAGCGTCCAGTTGTAGGTCAGGGTGTTGGTCCAAGTGATGCCAAAACCGTCGCTCTTGCTCTGGTTGGCCGACGTGCGCGTGTCGTTGTAGCTGTAGACCGAGAAATGATAGAGCGGGTTGAAACCGCGGTAGTCGTTGGAGTCGTACTTCACGCCGAGCGTAGAGCGGAACTTCAGATTCTTGATGAACTGGAACTCAGCGAAGACATTGCCCGTAAAGGTGGCGTTTTGCGACTTGTTGATGTTGCTGACCATCATCACGCCGTAAGGGTTGCCGTCGGCGTTGTACCACGGGCTGTTGGTGGTGTCGTTGTAGGGACTGCCATATACGCCGTTGTCGCTGTAGACCGGTGCCAATGGCGAGGTGCCGAAGGCGGCGCGCAATGAGTTGTTGTATTGGTTGCCGACGTTGAGTCCGCGCTTCTTATAATAGATAAAGGAGACCTGCTCACCGACCTTGAGGAAATTGTCGATGACGTTGTACTCGGAGTTGACACGGAAGTTGTAGCGGCCATAGTAAGAGACATCCTTGCCGCCGACGATACCTTCCTGGTTCATATATCCCAGGCTCATGGCGTAGTTGCCACGACCACTGCCGCCGGTGATGCCGAGGGTATAGCTCTCGGTTTGTGCGTTGTCCTTGAACATCTGGTCCACCCAGTCGGTGTCGTAGATCTGTCCGGTCGTCGGGTCTGTGATGCCCCACGTGGTGACGTTGCCGTCGGCGTCTTTCTGCGTGTAGTAGCTCTTCCAGTTGTAGACCTGGCCGCCGGAGTTGATATTCTGCTCGTCCATGATGGTCATATACTGCTGGGCATTGAGCATCTTCACCTTGTGGATGGGTTTCTGCCAACCCTTGTAAGCGTCGAAGCTGACCACGGCACGGCCGTTCTTACCGCTCTTCGTGGTGACGAGCACCACACCGTTGGCCGACTGCGAACCATAGATGGCGGCAGAGGCAGCGTCCTTCAGCACGTCGATGCTCTCGATGTCGGCAGGATTGAGCGTGGCGATGTCGCCGCGGATGCCGTCTATAATATAAAGAGGAGAAGAGGAACCGGTGGTGCCGATACCACGGATGTTGACCTTGAGTCCCTCACCCGGCTGTCCCGACTGCGAGATGATGGTCATGCCGGGGGTCTGCCCTTGCAGTGCCTGCAGAGGATTGGTGGTGTTGAGCTTGGCCACGTCGTCGCCCTTGACCTGAAGGGTGGCGCCGGTGACGAGCTTTTTCTTCTGCACGCCGTAGCCAATGACCACGACATCGTTGAGCGAGTTGGCCTCTTCGGCAAGCTGAATGGTAAGGTTGTTGCCTGCCACCTTCACTTTTTGCTGCACAAAACCAATGTAGGAGACGAGAAGCGTCTGACCGTCATTGGCCTCCAAGGAGAAGTGTCCGTCGAGATCCGTCACAGTACCTGTCTGCGCGCCGACGACCTTGACCGTCGCTCCCGTGAGCGGCTCGCCATCAGTGGCTGACTTGACCGTGCCTTTCACAATCTTGGCGTAGAGGGCTGAGCCTTGCAATACGCCGATCGCCGGAAACAGCAAACATGCTATTAGGGCAATTTTGCATAAGATAGATTTACGCATGGTTGGTTTAGTTTTAAATGTATAATAATTGATGTAGGTATGACTACCTGGTGTCGAACGTTATTAGGAATGACACTGCAAAATTAAGTTTTTCCCAGTGAAATAGCCTGCAACCATGTTACAGAATAGGTACACATATGTTACATATTTGGCATTTATAGGTCCACGGAAGTACAGATATGATGCAAGAACAGCATAAATATGGGGGCGACACCAATATTTTCACGCTTGCATTTCACGGTATCAGCAGAAAAGCGTAACTTTGCGAAATGAGAGAATAGAACGGACGGAACAACAGATTTCGCCACAACACATATTTATACACACATGGATTACAAGATGATCGTGCTCGATCTCGACGGCACACTGACAAATAGTAAGAAGGAGATGACACCCCGCACACGCGACGCACTGCTGAAAGCAGAACAGCAGGGCGTGCGCATCGTACTCGCTTCGGGACGTCCCACCTATGGCATCACGGCTCTCGCCGAGGAGCTGGACCTGAAGACCTACCGGGGATTTATCCTCGCCTTCAACGGCGGACGCATCACCGACTGCGCTACGGGCAAGGTGGTCTTTGACCAACCCTTGAGCCCTGAGGTAGTGCCACCACTCTACGAGGCGGTCAAGAAGCATGGCATGGAGATGCTCACCTACCAGGACGAGATGATCGCGGCAACGAAGAAGGCCAACAAATATGTCCTCCACGAGGCATTTATCAACAAGATGCCGGTGGAGGAATACACCGACTTCATCCATCAGGTCCGCTACCCCATCAACAAATGCCTGGTCGTCGGCGATCCTGCACCCCTGCACGAGCTTGAGCTACAACTGGCCGAAACGTTCAAAGGCGTGATGGATGTCTATCGCTCGGCAGGTTTCTTTCTGGAGTGTGTGCCGCCCGGCATCGACAAGGCGCACTCGCTGGAGCGGCTCTTTGAGCTCACAGCCATTCCTCGGGAGGAGGTCATCGCATGCGGCGACGGCTACAACGACCAGAGCATGATACGCTTCGCCGGGCTCGGCGTGGCCATGGCCAACGCTCCCAAAGACATACAGGACTCGGCCGACTACATCACCTACAGCAACGAGGAGGATGGCGTTGCACACGTGGTCGAGAAGTTTATTCTGAAATAGATTTGTCGGGAAAACTGACATTTTTCCGCCCGCATACAGCCAAAATTCTGCGCCAATGCCTCCTTTGCACCGAATTTCGCGAATTTCAGAGGTATTTTTACAAACGCTTATAAATCAACAAGTTATAAGTATAGGCGCATTTTTTAAGTTCTAAAGACATCGCTTCCGCCCGGCAATTTCAAAGGAAAACTTATCAAAACACTGTTTTGTACCGCTCATCTCAGTTGTTTCTATAGATGAAAACACTGAGATGAGCCGATGAAACAAGTTGTTTCTTCGACTCATCTCAGTGTTTTTTTAACGGCTGGCTACGATTTTGTGGTTCAAATCGCCATTTCTTCTTTTTTTTCCTGCCTTCGTTTTTCTAGAAGGCAAGTGCACAGGAATGTCTTTTTGTAATAATTTATCACAGTGCCACCCATTTGTAACTGTTCAGCAAATGCAGGTCGACGCAGTAAATGATCACTCCTAACTTTTAAATTATAAATAGTTATCAACTACGCCTGCGGTATTGACATCAACCACCGTAGGGACGTTAACAGGGGGAATACCACAAAAGCAAAGTGGATGTCATCCGCCGTAAGGGCAGGGTTCATCCCTGCCCTAACCCCGCAAAAGGCATAAAAAATGTGGCACAGGAGGATGGAATGATTACCTTCAAGG
>UMGV01023803.1_pt1 | contig 74964 bp, 78 predicted proteins | sample 1965361 | NCBI WGS metagenome assembly UMGV01 (sample SAMEA4836081, study PRJEB28245) | human gut metagenome | biome: gut microbiome; material: fecal sample | place: Denmark | collected 2008
ATCTACTCTTCCTTTATAGAACTTATTTATTATGTTAATTACCTGTTCTTTTTCTCTAAATCTGGCATTAGTTATTATTATATCTATTATTTCATCTATTTCTGTTTGTGTTGCTTCTTTCAAAAGAAGATTTAAATAATATTCATAATCACTGGGATAAATTATACGATTAGCAAATTTAATGTAAAATAGTGAAAGCACATCTCCTGGTAAAACCCTTAATATATCTTGTGAATACTTAATAAGTGAATCTTTATCAATATGACCTTCTAGTGCTTTTCTAACTAAACTTCTTAAGTTAGCTATATCAAATGCCTTACCTTCAGCTTGAAGTTTTTTATATTGTTCTTCAAAATCTAAGGCCTTTTCCTTAGTAATTATAGCATCACAACTTAAACACTTATATTCAGTTTCACTTTGTTTTTCTAAATAATGTGATCCACATCTTGTACATATTAATGATTTTGTTTCTTCCATGAGTTTCACCTTTCTTTGTGATTAACTTATTTTTATAAGTATATTATACACTATTTTATGTTTTTGTCTACAAAAATCTTCAAGTTAAAACTTCTTTTAAAAAAGGCCAGTGGCCTAATTTAATTTGTTTATAATCTTCTATCAATTTCATGTTTAATTTTTTTAAAGTGATTAACCATTTCTTTAACTTCTAGCCCTAAGAATTTATAATTAATTTTCATAGCTACTGTTTGGGGAATTTCAATAGGCACATTTATTGTCTTAAGATTAGTAAATATTATCGTAAATAAATCTATTAATACTTTTTCCTTTTCTTGATAGTCATCATCTAAGAATACTTTTTTATAAAATGATTCAAAGTAATTGTATGAAAACATTTCAGTAACAAATAGTTTATCCATAAACATTTTTTTATAAACACTTCTTGGAACATCACTTATTACTCTTCTAAACATCTTACATGTTTTTCGGTCTTCATAAAAATTATCTAAAATAGTTAATAATATAACGTGTATTATTTCTTGATATTCAGGAGCATATGTTCCTTGATTTTCTTCATCATATTTTAGTAAATAATTTCTAAAGGCATCCATTTCTTTACAATTAGGATAAAGTAATCTTTTTATATTTTGATCAGTATCTAGAAATCTATCTTCAAGCATTGCAAGATTATAGAGAAGATGTTCTTCCTCACCATTTATTTTTCCAAATTTCATCTTGTAAAGTGTTAAAATAATATTCTTTAAAACATATTCATATTTTTCATAATTGTCTACAATATCAATGCTATTAATTTCGTAAACATATCGATAATTATCAGGGAGATTGCCATCAAAAAGATTATTTTCAACAAATATTCTTAAAGCTTCATCATAATAATCACCAAGTGTTTTTTTGTAATTAAATGGATATCCACAAACTTCATACATTTTCTTCACATTTTCTAAACCCAACACTTTTAGATCAAGAATTAGCTTAATTAATTCTAGTCTATTTACGGGTTTTTCTACGTCTTGTCTTCTAGTAATAATTGTTGTGAATTCATCAATAACTTTATCTATTGATTTTTCATCAGGATACCTTTCAAATAAAGCACCTTCTTCTTTTTTTAGCTTTTCTATTATTCTTAATAACTTACTTATGTTTGCCATTAGTGGAACCCCAAACATTTTTCTAAATATTCTTCTGAATACTTACAACATTTTAAAAAGTTATTAATATTTTCTTTGTTATCTGTTGTGTAATGCCAATTATTGATATAAAAATCAAAAGCTGCATCAAAAGAATATGATAGTGGTTGTAATAAAATATGAGCTGCATTCAAAAACCTTCTAATTTGTGTAGGTGTTAGCTTAAAGCATATTGCAAGAACACATATTTGATTTTTATCATAAATATCAAAATCAGTAGATTGATTTTTAATTCTATCATATGCACTTTCAGGAATTTTTGTTATTTCACAAATTTTTTTAGGTGTCAAACTATTCTTACTTTCATATATTTTAAGTAATGAACCAACACTACGAATACTAGATGCTCCTAATCCAGTATTAACATAAACTCCATGTTCTATATCATGAAAAGATACGCATGAATAATTTGTTATTGGGTTGCATAACACTCTAATTATTCCGTTATCTAAGTATTCTTTAAGTGCTTTAAGCATTTCATTCATACTTTATTACTCCTTTCTACTTATAAATTATTAATTATATTTTCTAAGTTATTTAAATCTACGTCTTGTATTTTGTATAATTGTCCATCTTTTATCTCTACAAGAATACCTGCTGGTAATACTCCATATACTTTCTTCTTTGTAAGTGAAAATACTTGAACAATTGATAAGTTATCGTTAATAACCATATCTGGATACAATATCATTACACTTCTTCCATTAGCACATGGCTTAATTATAAAATCATCTTCTGAACATTCATATTTAACCCCTACATTTTGTGCTAGTTGGGTAACTACAGTACAGAATAGTTCTTGACTTTGAATCATTTTTGAAAACACATCAAAATTTTCTAAGAATAAACTTGGTAGGTATGATATTTGCAAAGTCAAAAGAACGTCTACTAAACCATCATTTTTAGGTGCTTCTATTTGTGGTCTTTGTTTTTCTTTATATATTTCTTTTGAATTCAATAAATTCTTTACACATATAAGTCTAACAGCAATACTTAATTCATCAACTTTGATACTACCAACACCTACAACATTATCCATTCTTCCTGTTTGCGAATAAATTGACACTTCAGATTCTTGAACGTGACCACTGCTCATTAATCCTATTGCTTCACCTTTGGAATTAATTAATGGTCCACCACTATTTCCATGGTCGATATTTAGTGTTGTACGAAGCAATGGTACAGCGTTTAGCTTTTTCCAACCTTCACTAAACTCCATATCATCCAAGCGAGATATCATACCCTTTTGAGGAGATAATCCTCTTCCAACAGTGTTACCAATAGTATATACTGTTTGCCCAATTGTATATTGTGGGTTTTCAGCAAGTTTAACTGCATGAGGTTTTAAACGTTCATCATCATTAATCTTTACTACAGCCACATCATTTACTTGATCAAGTTTTTCTGCTTCACCGATGTAAACTGCATCCTTACCTAAATAAGTAAATTTACAATTTAACTTATGTCCAAGATATCCTTGGCCATCCAAAACAACATGAGCATTTGTAATTACATTGCCATTTCCAATGTACCAACCTGTTCCTTGGTACATGCAATTCTCAACTGTCCAAACAATCTCACAAACACCTTTTCCGATTGTATTTATTAAATCTATACTTTTCTTTTCTTCAGAAACTGTTTCTTCAATTTCATCATTTGAATACACAGTTCCACAGAACATACATTCTACATATCCAGGTCTTCCAGTACATGGAACGTACTTTTCGCCAGAACATACTTTACATTTTTTAGGCATAATGTTTCTCCATTTATTTTTTATCATCAATCATATCAATGAATTGATTATAAGATTTTTCTTTACGATTTTTTTCCACTTCTTCGTCTACTAATTTATCAGCTTGCTTTTTGATTATTTCCTCAACTTCTTTGTCATCATAGTAACTTTCAAAAGGTTTTTCTTTGAATTTATCTGACACAATAGCTAATCTTCTTTCTGCTTTTTTAAGTTCTTTAAGAGCTTTGAGAAGTTGTTTTTTCTTAGCTTTAGCTGCTTTTAATTCTTCTTTTGAAATCTTAGATTCAATAGTATTATCACATTCACTTATTTCATTTTCTAACTTACATATGCTCGTTCTGAGTTCCTGAATATCGGATTGAGTATATGTATTTTCACCTATTTTTATTATCATACATTAGTTATCAGAATCATCAAGCATATTAGAATATAACTTGTATTGATCTTCTTTACGATTCTTTTCTAAATCGTTTTTAACACGTTTCTTACGTAATAAGTTAACTTGTTTAGCAAAGTCTTTTGATGTAGAATTAGCACATTCATTAACTGTATTTTCAATATCAGATTTTTTAACAACTCCTAAATACTTGTCATTTAAGAACATTACCTCTAACAATCTCTTAATTGTATCGGCTTCACTTTTTATATCATCATCAATTTTTTTACTTTTCATATTATAATATAAATCATTAGGGTCTAATTCGGCTTTTTGCTTTTTTAAATTCTCTATTTTAATTTTTGCTTCGCACATGGCTTTATCAACTTCCCAGTTTTTGCAAAGTTGTTCAAATTCTTTACCCTTACAAACATTTGATTCATCATTACGATACGTAAACATTTCCACAAGTAATCCCTCATATACCTTTTGAGATCCAGGTATTTCAGTTTTTACAGATGCAATGCTCTTAGATAATTCGTCTATTTTTTCATCCATTTCAATAGTGGATTTTGTAACTTTAAAGTATGGAGCACAAAGTCCATTATCAACGATTTTACTTGATGATGGTGAATCAAATAATCCAGGTATTTCAAGTAATCTTTCTCTAATTTTTATACGATATAAACGATCTTCTTCTTTATAATCTTTTCCAAATAATCCCATTTTATGCCTCCATATTGATTCCTTCAATGTTAATTTCTTCTAACTTTAAACCGAATGTAGCTAACTTACTAGTTAATGTATCTTTTAATACTTGCTTTGCAGTTGTTGCATCAACAACTTCTGGTTTTGAAAATGCTTCTGGAATTATTGGATTAATTCTATCTCTAATTGCCATTGCATCAATATCTCTAGTTTCCACGTTAAATTCCTTTACTAAATTTTCAAGTCCTTGGAAACTTCCCATAATTGTTACTGCATAATTACCATATGAGTTTAAAACTTTTCCAGATTTACCAACTCCATATTTACATTCAATTTTATTATCTACTTCTACAAATGTATAGATGTCACATCTTTTTCCTCTTTCTTTTTTGAATTCTTCATATGTTCCTGTTTTTAATGTATCATAATATTTATTGTCCATATACACAAGTGCACGATATCCTTTGCTGACAATTATTTTTGTCTTCTTATCTATTTCAAATGAATCCATTTTATAACAAAGCACTTCAACATTGTTAGCCATCTTTTTTCCAGTTACATAAACTTCCATAGTTTTATTTCTCCTTTAATTTATAACATTATTATATCATAATGTTTTATTTAATGTTTTAATATCTTCAAGTTGAAAATATTATATTTTAATTTCTATATAATTATATCATTAATTGGTGAAAAAACCAACAAATTTTTGAAATTGTTTAGATATTTAATAAAATAAACATGGTTTATCGATTTTTAATCCTTACTCATATAAATACAAGTTTCACAATTTTTAATTCTATTACCAAAACAATTTAAATATATTGGCTTTTACAAGGTATAAAGTAATAGTTATAATATTTTTTTGTAAACGAAAAATAAAAAACCTTATAAGTTATAAAACTTAAGAGGCATTAACATGAATTTTTAATAAAAAATATCATATATATTATTGATAGCTTTTATTATATTTTTCTTCTCACTATTTTTCCCAATTGCTTTAAAATAATCAAATAGTTTATTAACTAGTTTATCGATTCTTTTATCAATTTCAGCGCTTTTCAAATTTAAAAATTCATAATCGCTTTTTAGATTTAAACCAACATACAATCTATGGCCTGTTATTATTTCATTATAATAAATATCTTCTATTGTTATTATATTAGTCATAACATTAATGTCATTTTTTTCTAATGCGCTTCCACAATAAGAGCATCTTTTAAAAAGTTCATCAACATTAAGATTAAATACTGGAGCATTACAGTTTTCACATCTTTCTCTTTCCATTTTATCCTCCTTATTTATTTTCTTTATATTATTATTTTCTTTTATTAACTTATTTATTCATTTTACAAAAAAAAATACTAAAAATAACTATTTTCTTTCAAAAAGTTTAAACACTTTCAATTAAAAAAACTTCTTAATACCATTTATAGTATCAAGAAGTTATTCTATTTACTTCACATGTTTAGGAGTCTTTGTCCACAACTTTTTAAGGAGTTCTTTGCCCTTAATAATACTTTCACAATCATCTCTATGAAAATCTTTATATGTAAAGAATATTGTTCCTAAAACATTATCTAAGTTTTGATTGTACTTTAATTGATTAGGAATTTCTTCTGGATTTGCCCAGGCACCATCTTTGCTATAGCGATAAAAAGCTTGGCCCATGTATAGTTTTGTATTTGTTTTCTTAGCTGCCCAACTCCACCAGTCAGCTAAATCCGCATATCTAACTAAACATTTTTCATTGTTTTTATCATCAAGTTTTGTGCTATCCATATCAAAATAATTTTGAGGTACTACGTAGTCTATCCAGCCTTCTTCCATCCATTTATAAATATCAGCATATAGGCCTTTATAGTTTGTTAGGCATCCCGAACTATTATTTGATCCAAGTTCCCATGCACCTTCATCATCTTTGCTTTCATAGAACTTTGAATTAGTTCTATAAATTCCAAATGGACTGATTCCAAATTCAACTTTTTTATCTAGTTTTTGTAATTTATCATGAATAAGTTTTATCATTTTATTTACATTGTCACGACGGAAATCACTAGTTTTTTCAAAGCCTGCTTTTTTCTTCTTTTCTTCTTCGTTTTCATCGGCGATATCCTCATATGGGTAAAAATAATCATCGATGTGAACTGCTTTAATATCATATTTACTAGCAATTTCAATTATGCTATCGCTAACAAATTCCATAACTTTTTCATTTGCTGGATCTAACAAAAGTTTGTTTTCCTTTGTTAGAATAGTGCATTCAGGATGAAGTCTTGCAAAGTTCGTTGGGGCTAAAGTTTCTAAAAATTCTTCTTTAGTCATATTTGCTTCTTTAATATTTACTCTTCCAGCTCTGTATGGATTTATCCAAGCATGCACTTCTATGTCATTCTTCTTTGCTTCATCCATAAAATAACCAAAAACATCAAATCCAGGATTTGTTCCTTCTTTACCTGTTAGAACGCTACTCCATGGATTTAGTGCAGAATCATATAGAGCATCATTAACTGGTCTCACTTGGAATATTATAGTATTCATATGATATTCCTTTAACGTTTTAATTACATCTTGTAAATATTCTTTTAATTTTTCTTGACTTTCTACGCTTGTATCAGTCATTTTTGGAATATCAATATTAGCTACTGTAGAGAACCAAACTCCACGTAACTCTTCGTCTTTTTCTTTGTAATCGTCGCTTATTAGGACTTCTTTATCAGTGCCATAATATTTTATGTTGCCATCAAAGCAGAATCTTTTAATAGGTCTATTCATAGATTTCCTCCTCTATAATGATTTTTTTATTATCTGCATCTAAAGTTACTAGTGTACCAATTGGAAGATTAATGAAAGGGAAGCTGTGTCCACAAGCAAAATCATATATTGTTGGTTTGTTAAGGTTACCAACATAATCTTTTATTATATCTAAATATGATTGTGTACCTTTCCTTCCTTCACTTGGTTCACATTCTGAAAAGTATCCAAAAACAAATCCTTTTGCTTTTTCAAACATTTTTCTTAGTTTTATGGAAGAAAAGTATCTATCTATTTGATAAGGTTCTTCAGTTACTTCTTCAATGAAAACAATCTTATCAGTAAAATCAACTTCATATTCAGAACCGACAAGCGTAGCTATTAAGCTTAAGTTTCCGCCCACAAGTTTTCCAGTTACTTTACCTGGTATTAATGTTTTCGCATCTTTATTTGGATTTTCTAATACTCTTCCTTTTTGGTTTTCAGTAAGTACTTTCCAAAAATCATTTTCGGAAAATCCATCACATGATTTTGAACCAATATATAAAGACACTAATCCATGAATGGTTGGCATATCAGTTTTTTTGTAAATAGCATTTAGTAAAACAGTTATATCACTAAATCCACATATAATTTTAGGATTATCCTTTATTAAAGCATAATCTACTAAATCAACCATTCGACTAGCTCCATATCCACCACGCATACAGATAATAGCTTTTACTGTTTCATCTTTAAACATTTCATTTAAATCATTAGCACGCTCTTCATCTGTTCCAGCTAAATATCCATTTTCAAGTGTAAAAGTTTTTCCAAACTTTATTTTATAACCTTTGCTTTCAATTGTCTCTATCATTTTACTATATCTTGTATAAACATCTTGAGGGTTTTTAAAAGCAGGATTAATAATACCTATAGTGTCACCTTTTGATAGTTTCTTTAAAAGCATTTTATAATTCCTTTCTCATTATATTAAATGATTGTACGATTTTAAGTCCAGCGTGTAAATAAATGTTACGTGCTCTGTTTTCTGAGCCAGTAAACAAAGTCATAAACTTAGCTCCATTTTCTTTTGATTTTAAACATAAGTAACAGAACATTGTTTTACCTAAACCTCTTTTTTGAGCTTTTGGATGGATTGCAACGCCTCCTAATGAGCCTCTTCCAGTTGGTTCTGTTTTAACTGGTCCTGTAAAGCCAAGTATTTCACCATCTTTTTGGGCTATTACGATTTTCGCATGTCTATCATTTTCTAAAACACGATGAACCGTTCTTCGAAAGCCTTCGTTTTGAAGTGCATCAAACATTTCATCAAATCCATGATGCAATTTTTCATCATAAATTGTTATTGTATATCCATCTTTTTCGTTTTCTTTTATTTTGTTAACAACAACTTCAGGCATAGTAAATTTTGTTAAATCGATATGAAATCCATCTTGTTGTCCATCTGAATAATAGTTATTAGCAAGGAATAGATAATAAATAGGTGTATTATATGGCACTGCAGGAGCACCTAAATGTTCATGCTTATAATAACCAGGAACATACCATTTCAAATTAATTGGACATCCGAAATAATTTCTTATATATTTTCTTCCTTCACTACGTAAATAGTTTTCTAGTGATTTAAGTATCATTGTGCCAATGCCATGTCTTTGATAACTTTCCTCAACAACGATCATACTAATATAAGCAGGACTAGTTTCTGGATTTGAATCCAAATAATAAATAGCATTTCCAAATCCAACTAATAAATCGCCATCAAAAGCAAGTATACTGCCTTCATCCTTATAATTAGGATTATTATAGAATTTATCTTTAAACTCTTCAACTGTTAGTTCTGCATAAATAGTCTTGCAAGCAGCATTTTTATTCCATAAGTCAACGACTTTTTCTGTGTATTCTCTTGAAAAAGGCTTAAGAGTTATATTATTCATATTATTTATTTCTTCCTCCAAAATTAGCTATTATGTAATTTCCAAGTCTTCCTCTAAATGGGATAATCTTTGTATTATTTCTTGTTGGATGAACCCTATTAGATAGAAGAGTAAATCCTACTTTATTGATTCTATCAATAAAAACATTTGTTCCCGTAAATCCTGTGTGTAGAATTGTTTCCTTACTTGCAAGATCTCCAGCAGAGCAGTAATCACCTTGCACTATCCATCCTAAACCCCTTGTATTTAGCGTTAAGGCAACACCTTTTTTTTCTTCAACTTGTGGAGTGAACATTAGATCTATAGTAGCTCTTGAAAGTATTCTCTTATTATTATAGATACCATTGTTTAGAACCATTTCAATAAAATGTTGTATATCACTAGCAGTACTAAATAAACCAGCATGACCACTAACTTCACCTAAGATGTAAGATAACTCATCATGAACATGTCCTCTAACAATACCTTTGACAATATCATCATTACGTTCTTCTGTTGGAGCACACCTTTCTTTATCTTTTGGTTTAAAAGTTGTGTCAAACATTTCCAATGGTTCAAAAATATTAATTCTTGCATATTCATCTAATGAACATCCGCTTATGCTCTCAATGACAAGTCCTAAAAGAACATATCCTAAATCAGAATATAATATTTTCGAATTCTTAGGATAAACTGTTTCTGTTGCGTAAAGCTTTTCTAAAGCTTCCTCACGTGATTTAATTTTTGTTACTCCGCCTAATCCAGCAGGAAGGCCAGATGTATGAGTCATTAAATCCCATATTAATATGTCTGTATGTTTAAATTTAGGTAAATACATAGAAACACTATCAAATAATCTAATTTTCCCTTGCTCCATTAATTTAAATATACAAGTTGTTGTACAAATAACTTTTGTACAAGAAGCCATATCATATAATGTATCCAAACTATTTGTCTCTTTAGTTGGGTACAAAGATTTAAATCCAACTGCGCCATAAAATGTTCCGAATTCACTAACTAGCGCATATGTAGCTCCAGGAAATGTTCCTTTTTCGACTTCGGCAAGTAATATTTTGTTTAGTTCTTCGTTTTTCATTTTATTTACCTAACATAATTTTATCTTTATATCTGTTTACAAAGTTTGAATAACAAATCTTTTCTATTTCTTCTTCACTAAATCCACGTGATCTCAATCCATCAATTATGCGATATGCTTTTGTAGCATCTGGAACTTCTTTAATATTTGAATTTGGAAATTCTGGTTGATAGTCCATAAAATCAAATCCAAAACACAAGTTATCAATTCCCATTATTTCTTTTGCATGGATAACATGATCTAAGAAATGCTCTAAGTCTTGTTTTTCTTCATCATTACTTACAAAATTATTAGCAAGTGTTAATCCAAATAATCCATCAACCTTCTTTAAGGCTCTCATTTGGTCATCTGTTAAGTTACGAGGGTGATCACATAAAGCTTTACATAGTCCATGTGAATATATTATATTTTTATCAACAATTTCTAATGCTTCATAAAAACTCTTTTCATTTAGATGAGCTAAATCAATAATCATTCCTAATTCTTGCATTCTTTTGTATAATTGTTTCCCTTTTAAAGTTATACCTCTTTGAGGGTCAGATTTTGCTCCTGTAGCATAGTCATTAGCTTCGTTCCAAGTTACCATTGCATGACGGAAACCCATATTATAGATTATATCTATATCTTCAACTTTCTTTAGATTTCTTAATCCTTCTAATCCTAAGATTACTTTAAATCCAGGAAGATATTCCATATGTATTTGTCTTAAGGCATTTTTTAGTCCTTCGATTAAATCAAATTCATCAGGAGAATACATTGTCCATATACCACCAGTTATAACACTATTCTTTAACTGTTTCACATGGAAATTTTCAAATTGATGTTCAATTCCTCGTTTTTGCTTACGATCTAAATCATATAACATATCACTATGTGTATCAAATATCTTTATATCTTTTTCCATAATATAATTTTTTATTAAATCCTCCTTTGATTCTCTTCTAACAACTTCTTTAATTCTATCATTATCAATGAAAACTACTCCTGGGCGAGCAAGTCCATTATAGTTCATTGACATTGTAAAGCAATATGCTCCCGTACAATAGGTTACAATTGTATCTCCGATTTTTGCTTTTGGTAAGCTTACCTGTTTGGCAATCATATCTCCGCTTTCACAGCACTTACCAGCAATGTTATAAATAGTTTCTTGATCAACATATCGTGAAGCATTAGCAAATGTATATTTAGCACCATATAAGGCAAAACGTGGGTTATCAGCCATTCCACCATCGATAAATAAATATTCAACGCCAGCATATGTTTTCTTTACTCCACCGCATGTGTATAGTGTTATTCCTGCGTCACCAACTATACTTCTTCCCGGTTCAATTAAAACATTTTCGATTTCTAGATTTGACTTTGCAAGTCTTTCTTCAACTTCTTTTACAAGTACAGGAAGAAATCCTTCAATATCAACCTCAGGATCACTATCTAAATATTTGATTCCGAATCCGCCTCCAAGATTTAATGTTTTAAAATTAAATCCATATTGGTCTTTTACTTCTTCCATAAAACTTATTAGTTTTTTTGCAAGAGCTAAATATACATCTACACTTGTAATTGATGAGCCTATATGACTATGAAATCCATCAAGAACTAAATACTTACTATTTTTATATATGGTAAATATTTCATCTAATAAAGGTTTATCAAATATTGATTCACCAAACTTTGAATCTAATAAAGATGTCTCAACGAAAGCATGAGTATGTCCTTCAATACCAGGATTAATACGGAATAATGTTTTCACAGTTTTGTGCATCTCAGTTGCGATTTTTTCTAATTTCTTTAGTTCTTGTAAGTTGTCAACAACAATATAACCAACATTTTCAGTTACTGAAAATGTTAATTCTTCAATAGACTTATTATTGCCATGAAGAACAACCATTGACATTGGATAATTAGATTTCTTTAATAGATATAAATCACCAATGCTAATAGCATCAATGAATATATTTCTTTCTTTAAGAATATTACATAAATGCGGGCAGATAAATGCTTTCGAAGCATAAACAATTTGGCAATTAAGTTTATTACTTATAAATGATTTTTTGTATTTATCTATTTTATCTTTAATATGAACTTCATCATAAACATAAAGTGGTGTGCCATATTTCTTAGCAACTTCTTCTAACATGAAACTACCCATATATAATTTATTATCAATAACATTCATTGTTTTTGTTTTCATAATCTATTCATCCTTATTATTTAATGTTTCTATTATTTCATCTAACAAATCATAAAAAGATTTTTCGTTTGTTATATCATTTAGTTTAATTCGATATTTCTTTATATTATCTATTGTCTTTAAATAGAATGAAGCCATAGAACGCATTTCTAGTAAAGCTATACGTTCTCCTTTTAATTTCTTTAATTCTTCATAATGATATTTTACCATAGCAACCCTTTCTAAAGGTGTTGGAATAACTTTTTCTTTTCCCTCGAAATAATTTGCAATTGATTCGATAAGCCATGGATTACCTAATGATCCTCTTCCAATCATCACATAATCACATTTTGTATATTCAAGCATCTTAATAGCATCTTCAACTGATTTTATATCACCATTACCAATTACAGGGATCGAAACATTTTCCTTAACTTTTTTAATGTAATCAAGATTAGCCTTTCCCGTATACATGTCACTTTTTGTTCGTCCATGTATGGCGATTAAACTAGCACCAGCTCTCTCACAAGCCTTAGCAATTTCTACGCAATTAATATGATTGTGATCAATACCAGCTCTAATCTTTACACTTACAGGAACTGTTGATGCTTCTTTGACGCTTCTTACAAGATTATAAACTTTTTCAGGGTCTTGCAATAATTCACATCCAGCACCTTGCTTAAGAACCTTTTTTATTGGGCATCCCATATTTATATCAATAATATCTGGTTTTGACTTTTCGCATACTATTTTAGTTGCTTTAACCATATCTTCTATGTTTCCGCCAAATAACTGAACACTAATTGGATGTTCTGTTCCGCTTAATTTTATGTACTCTAATGTTTGTTCGTTATCAAAAATTAAACCTTTGGCACTAACCATTTCTGTATATAGTAAACTAGCTTTATGTTCTTTCATAATTTTTCGATATGCAAGATTAGTATAACCAGCTAAAGGAGCAACAACAACTTTACCTTTTATTAAATCTTTTATACTATTTTCCATTATTAACCTCATTTTCCAAAAAAAGGATCTAATGCTTAAGTCTCCATATCCACATGCCAGGGAAAGCTTAAGGCTGCTTCAGTCACGACCTGACCTAGTTCACTGCCTAGTATTGAATACAGAGACCTAAACATAGATCCCACTATATTATAACCTATTTTTATTATAAAATCAACACTTTTTAGTACGTTTTTTTTGAAAGAAGTCTTTCATTAAACTTGAAACTTCTTCTTTCATTAATCCTTTTTCATAAGTTATTTTAGTATTAAATTTATAATCATCAATAATATGAGCTACACTATTTATACAACCAAACTTAGGCTCATCAGCACTATAAACAATTCGACTAATACGTGCTTGAATAATGGCACCTAAACACATTAGACATGGTTCTAAAGTAATATAGATTGTTGAACCATCTAAAAACTTTGTTTTTGTTTTCTGACATGCTTTTTTGATTGCTAGAACTTCAGCATGAGCTAATACACTTTTTTTTGTTTCTCTTAAGTTATGAGTCTTTGCAATAATTACCCCATCCTTAACGATAACACAACCAACAGGAACTTCATCTTTAGCTTTTGCTTTTAAAGCTTCGTTGTAACAAATTTTTAAATAATCTAAATCATTCATTTGTCTTTTCTTTTTTTAGATGAGTAACTTGATGACAATGACGGCATCTAGCCTCATATTGTTCTTTTGCACCTACAAGGATAATAGGATCATCATAATCTGCTGGTTTTCCATTTATTAATCTTTGAGTTCTTGTAGCAACGCCTCCACAAACTTGACAAATAGCATTTAATTTTGTTACAAACTCAGCACGTGCAAGTAAGGATGGCATAACACCAAAAGGTTCACCTCTAAAATCGGTATCAAGTCCAGCACAAATAACTCTAACTCCCTTATCGGCAAGTTTCTCACAGATATCTATTATTCCTTCATCCATAAATTGTATCTCGTCAAAAGCAACAGCATATGGATATGGTTCTTTAACATAATTTAAAACATCACTACTTGATTTGATATTGATTGATTTCATATGTGTCTTGTTATGTGAAACAACTTCATTATTACTATAACGATTATCTATTTCTGGTTTAAAGACAATAACTTTTTTCTTAGCATATTCGATTCTACGAATTCTTCTTAACAATTCTTCTGTTTTTCCAGCATACATACTTCCAGCAATTACTTCAATCCAACCTTCCCTTAATTGTAAGTCCATAATCATGTCACCACTTTCTCTATTTTTTGTCAAGACTTTATTTTTCTTATAATATTATACTAAAATGTGACACAAAAATAAAGGCTTTTTCGAAATGAAAATATTTTATTTTTTACATTTAGTTTTCACTTTTCTTTTCATATATTTATTGTTTCTTTTTTTAAAAAACATTTGACTTTCAATGTTAAATAGTGTATAATATATAAGGAACTTTCTATGGTTACTAAAACTATGGCGGAAGGAGTAATAAACATGAAAAAAGATATTCATCCAAAATACCAAAAGGTTACAGTTGTTTGTACAACTTGTGGGAACACATTTGAATCTGGATCAACTTTAAAAGAATTACGTGTTGATACATGTTCTAAATGCCATCCATTCTATACAGGAGAACAAAAATTTGTTCAAGCTGCTGGTAGAGTTGAACGTTTCAATAAGCGTTTAGAAAAGAAAGCAAAATAAGTAAAAAATTAACCCTCGTGTTATTGAGGGTTTTTTTCATGTCTTTTTTTAGTTTATGTAATAAATATATTAAATATCATTTTAATTTTTTCCCCATTTCAATTCTAATTTCATGCTTTAGGGGATCACTATTAGAATAAGAATATAGGTCAAAACCAATTATATCAAATCCCATCTTTTTATAAAAAGCTATTGCTTTTTCATTACATGATTGTGTTTCTAAAATCATCATTCGTGCATTTAAAGAAATTGCCTTTTCGGTTATTATTTTCAGAAGCATTTTTCCAATTCCTTTATTTCTTTTTGTAGAATCAAATATAACAATATTACTAATGCGAAAACGATTATTCCAATTTTCCATTGATCCTTCAATATATCCTATTAGTTTTTCGTCTTCAAATGCTCCAAAAGCTATTGCGTCTTCAAGCCAATCATTAAAGAAAACATCGTCAAATGATTTATCCACTTCTTTTTCAAAAGGAACATAATTAATCGAAAAGCCACTATTTGTTGCACAAATATCATAGTAACCATTAGTTTTATAAACTGCAGTAAATTTCTTACCTGCATATATCTTTTTATCTAATTGTTTAATTTCCATTTTTTACCTCATTTAAAATAGTCACAGTAGAAAAACCACTGTGACTGTTTTTTTTAGAATTTAACTTTTGGAGCTTCACGTTCTGCTTCATTAGTAATTGTAAAGAACTTAGCTGCTTCAAAATGGAACATTCCAGCAATTATATTACTTGGGAACATTTCAATTTTATTATTGTACTTTTGTACAATATCATTATAGAATTGACGACTTGTTGAGATTGTTTTCTCACAATCTTTAAGTTGTGACATAATTTCTGTGAAGTGAGCGTCTGCTTTTAGTTCTGGATAACGTTCTTGAACCATAAGAAGTCTACTAATAGCTCCACTTAAACCTTTGTCAGCTTCAGCCATTTTTTCTACGTCGCCAGCTTGAGATGCTTGAGCATATAATCCTCTTGCCTTAGCAAATTCACCAAAAATTCCTTCTTCATGTGCTGCATATCCTTTTGCAGTTTCTACTAAGTTAGGAATTAGATCGAATCTTTTCTTTAGTTGTACATCTACTTGACTTAATTGATTTCTAACTTTGTTTCTTAATTGCACTAATGTGTTATAAGCATTAATAACTAGTATGATTAATAATATAACTACTACCGCAATAATAATACCAATAATAGCTCCTGTTCCTAATAAAAACATATTTTTTTCCTCCTTTTGTTTTTAAATTTATCTGCCGCCTCGGAAGCCGCCGCCGCCGCCTCCAAAGGAACTGCCACCTGAGAATCCACCACCATGACCACTGCCACCACTGTTTCGAGCATTGTGAGCCGCAATAGTACTAAATGATGTTGTTCTTGCATTTGTATATACTCTATTAATTCTATTGAACATATACATGTTTACAAAGTAATTACTATTTGATGTTGAGATAAATGTTGAATCGGTAGAAACTAGTTCAGGTAATTTAACCTTAAGTTGTTCCATTACCCTATCAGCAACTTTTAAACTTGTTGCATAAACTAAATATTCTTCCCATAAATCTATTCCCTCAACAGAATAGTCTTTTAATGAGCCAAAGTCACACAAGAAGTGTTTAAAAGCTTTCCATTTTGCATATTCTTCGTTACCATTAACACTACGTTTCTTTATACTTGCTACATATATTAAATAAATTATTGATGTCGCTAATAGGAAGAATACATATACTGTTACCGATAAATTAAGAACAAGATTTGCGAAAAGAATAATTATTCCTAAAATTATTCCTAAGAAACCATATTTAGAAACTTTAGCTTTGTCTTTTCTTGTGTCAATAAAGAAATCAAAGTTCTTTGAATCCTTTTCAATTGCTTTACGGAATGCTCCTGTTTGTGACTGGAATTCTTGAGCATTCTTATAACTATCTCCATATTTTTCAATTTGATCAAAAGTTACTTTTTTACCATCACCAATTATATTAATAATAAGGTTTAGAAGTTTCTTTTCATGTTCCATTAATCCACTTATGTCAGTAGCAATTAATTCAAGTTCATAGTCAGCATTTCTATCACTCATATCACCTAAACAAGTAAGAGTTAAATATTTTCTTCTTATAAGATTTAAAACTGTTGCTGTAAAATCTTCATCAACTGTTTTTTGAAAATAATATAAGTAACTCATGACTGCCGGAGGATAGTTCGAAGGTAATTCACGATAATACTCATTATCGAATTTTGGTATGAACTCTTTATCATATCTAACATATACTAAGATAGTAATACTAATTAAACCCATTATAAGAATGACTATGACAACAATAAAGATATCACGCATTCTATTAATAAAGGCTGTTTTTCTACTTAATTCAGTTTCATAATCAATTATCTTTGTCTGCATATTGGCATCAATAGTATTTTCAGGTAAAATATTAGAAACTATGTCTTTTGGAAAAACAATTCTAAATTCTAATTTATCATCTTCTTTTACATTTTTAGCTTGAATTTCAAAGCTGTAATTACCAACTTGTTTATAACTACCTGTACTTTGGCTATGAACGTAACCAAATATTTCATCTTCACTATGAGTCGAGTTAGGAATACTTATCTTTACACTAGCATTCTTTGTTTTAAAACCTAAGTAATTAAACATTACATAATTTAACTCAGCACAATCAGAATAGCTTGTTACCATTCCTTCAATTGTATATTCATAATAGAATGTGAATACACCATCAAACGATTCATTGTTAGCATCCACATATATTGATTCACATGAAGTAGGGCAATAAGATTCACTACATGGACACTCTATAATGTTTCCATGTCGATCTCTATCACCATTGAATGAGTATCTAACGATAACATCATTCATAGGTTTTGCATCACCTTCGTTGATATTTCCTTTATACACCTTAACATCATTTACAATAAGCTTACCCGCATTATTTCCATAATTAACACCATTTAAAAGTGGGTTGTTATCTAAATTTTTACTTAATCCTAAATCCCTAAAGATATAGTTTAAGTAGCTTTTGAAATTAATTACCATTGTTTCTTGGACAGTTATATTTCCAGCTTTATCAACTAAAACATTAGCTTCATAACTTTCAGCGTAGTTTGTTTGATTGTTAGAAACTATGAAAATCCCTACGCAAACAAGGATAAATATTCCAACTGTTACAAGTAATATTTTTTTACTACTCATATCATTCCTCCATATATTTTTTCCAGGAAACATTTGTATATGTTTCGCTTTTTACCATTCGAAATTCTAAATACTCTTTGGATGTTGGGTGAGTAAATCCAATGGCAACACAGCGAAGACCTAATGAATCTTCAAAATTATCCCAACGATAACCATATTTAAAGTCATTTATAAGGGCATGTCCAAATATTTGCATTTGTTTTCTTATTTGATTATATTTTCCAGTATGAAGGATTATTCTAATCACAGTGAAATCATATTTATTTAGTTTAAAATGATTAATAACACTATAATCAAGAATTGCTTCCTTACCATTTCCACTTTCTAAAGCTTTACCCTTTTCTTTGCTTAGATTATTTACAAGTCTTCCGCTATTCTCAAAATATCCAGAACATATAGCTATATATTCTTTATAGAAATTATGTTCTCGTATGTTTTCAGAAAGTCTTGAGGCGGCTTTTGATGTCTTGGCAAATACCATTACTCCTTCAACACGCCTATCAAGTCTATGTACTAATCCTAAATATACATCTCCTGGCTTATTATACTTATCCTTCAAGTATTGTTTTAGTATTGTAAGCATATCTATATCATTAGTTTTATCTTTTTGACTTAAAATACCTTCAGGTTTAGTACATACAATAATATGATTATCTTCGTAAAGAATATCAATATATTTATTTACTTCTTTAACGTAAATTTTATCGATTAATCCCATTTGGAAAACTTACCTTTTTCTTCATTTTTTAACTCTTCTGTTTTTTCTTCTTTACTACCTGAAAATATTAGTGGGCAATAAAAGAAAAACAATGGGAAGAGAACGAGCAAGCTTATTATGAGTAGTGTTCCGTCTAAACATGTGAATGCTAAAACAAAGCAAGCTATAAACATTAACAAAATGAGTATTCGTTTCATATTTTCAAGTCTCCATCAGCTTCTGAAGTTGATATAAACTTATATTGTTTAAACTGACATTTCTCTGTAAACATTTTTCTTAGTTTATCTTTGTCATCAAGCTTTAATAAGTATTTAGGAATAATTAAAGCTATTTCTTGCTCTACGTAAACATAAAAGCACTCATCTATTTCACATACACTAATTGTTTTATCGATATTATATTGTTTGTAAGTATCATCTTTAGTATATGATATAGTTTCATCTTGTATAAGAATTGTATAAGGACTACCTAAAGGTGGGTTCTTTTTTATTATATTTTTAGCAATACGATTTATCCTGTATTTACGAGTAAGTATTATTACTAAACACATTACTAAAAATATTGCAAATAAATATGTATTATTCAAAACAAGACCTAACAATGATAAAATCATTGATATGATTACGGCTATAAATTCAATAACACGATAGGTGCTTCTTTTAAGAAAGTGAAATCTATAAAATGACTCCATTCGTGCTTTTGAAAAATTTGTCACAATCTTAATTCTCATTATTTATCGCTTTCTTTATCGTTATAGTTAAGTTTGATATTTAATGGTTTGTTATAATACTTTAATGGTTTTAATTCGCAAATCTTTTTAATTAATTCGTCAAGTTCAGCTTTTGAACCTTTAGTAATGCATTCTTCATTACGATCAATTATTAGTGTTGCTCCTTGCAAATATAAGAAATAATATTCATCTGTATAATGTATTTCATTTACATATGCCCATGGAACATCACCTTTTTGTTCCTTACCATCTATTTCTTGAGTCATTCTAATCTTTTCTTCATTGATATAGTAATTCATTCTAAAAGATGGATTATTTTGCATAAATTTTATTATTGCCTTATCAACTTTCTTTTCTTGTGTTAAGAATGAATAAAGTAAATATATTAAAGCTAAAGCACCAACAATTGCTATGAAGTAATTCTTAACAACTAGTGAATAAATACCTAGGCCTAAACAAACTATTGCCATCACGATATTGTAGATTTTAAAATGGCTCTTTACATTTAAGAAGTACATTTGGCAAGTCTTTCGAGCTTTATAGTTATAATCAGTATAACACTCAATTATTGTTTCCATGACTTCTTCTTTCTTTTCTTCTTCCACAATTTCGCCTTCTACAGCTTCCTTAGCCTCAACTTCTCCTTCAACGACTTCATTTTTTTCTTCATTATTCTCTTTAACTTCTTTAGATTCTTCTTTTAAATCTTCGTTATTGATTTCTTCGTTATTCTTTTTTTCTAATTCTTCCATGGCAACCTCCTCAAGATAGAATTTCACTATATTATTATATCACATTATAGAAAAAAGATAAATAGTTATTTAAATTAATGACAAAAAGGTGTATAATTATCATATGAAAGTCTTTATGGAGGTTTATATATGGAAAATACAAAAGGCAAAAAAGTATTTATGAGTGTTGATATTGAAGGTATTAATGGTATTTGCAACTGGGATGAAACAGAAGCAGAAAGCCCTAGATATCAAGAATTCAAAAAAGAACTTCAAAGAGAAGTAAATGCAGCTTGTCGTGGTGCAATCGCTGCTGGAGCAACTGAAATTGTCATAAAGGATGCTCATGATAGTGCTCGTAACTTAGATATATTGGATTTACCTGAGTGTGTTAAGCTATTAAGAGGCTGGGAAGGCGGCGTATGCTCAATGATGGCTGGACTAGATGAAACATTTGATTGCGTAATGTTTGTAGGCTATCATAGTGCTTCACGTTCACAAGGCAACTCACTTTCTCATACAATGAATTCTTCACGTTTATTCCAAGTTACAATCAATGATGAAATCGTAAGTGAATTTAACATCAATAGTTTATATGCCTCTTACCTTAATGTTCCTGTGGCATTCTTAAGTGGTGATAAAAACTTAACAGAACAAGTAAAAGCAATAAATGAAAACATCGAAACTGTTGCTTCAAAAACTGGTTTACATTGTGCTGTAATTTCTGAGCATCCAAATGTTACAATTAAAAAAATTGAAAATGCTGCTAAAGAAGCTGTTTTGAAGTGCGGTAAAGAAAACATCGTAAAAATGCCTAAACATTTCGACGTTAAAATCCAATACAAAGATCATAACAACGCTTATAGAGCTTCATTCTTCCCTGGTGTTAAAATGATTGATAGTGATACTATTGCTTATAGCGCTAAAAACTATTATGATGTTCTTGTAGTATTTAAATATTTATTATAGTTATAAAAAGGCTTAACTAACTAACGGTTAAGCCTTTTATTTCTTTATATTTTATAATTTTTATGATTCTACAAAGATAATAAGCAAACAAGAAATTATTAAAAAGAAAACTCCAAAGCTTAATATAATAATTGAATTTATATCAAGATTAGCAAAGCCAGTATCATAATCAATTTGTTCACTATTATGCCTAAATCTCCAACAAAAACTATAGAATTTTCTTGGCATTATCCACGCAAGTGTATAGCCTATAAAATTAACTAATCTAAGCATTGCAAATGCCAAGCTATCTGATCCAAATTTAAGTCCTCTTCGATATATAATAAATCCCAAAATAGCAAGAAAAACAATCGTTAATATAATTCTTAATGTTAATATAATTTTTTTTCTTTTCATTAAAATAATCATCCTATAAGATTACCAATAGATTTTGTTACTCCTCTTCCTAAACCAGTAGCTATGGTTGGACCCATTGTATATATTTTTGACATTAATGCTACAACAATGCAGCGTAATAGATTGGCTCCATCAGCTCTTGCAATAAATATATATTCAGTAAGACCGCAAATAGCATATAATAATTTATCATAAAATGCAGTTGTTTTTTCATCTTTTTCTCCTTAGAAATAACTCCTATAATTTTACATTAAATTCTGCTACATAACTAACCTTATCTAGGGTCGCTTTTTTTCATATCATCTAGTATTTTATTAACTTTTTTTAATTTCCTTTTTATTCGTTTACCTTCAATAGTTTCAAAAGCAAAGGGCTTATAAAATCTATACAATATTTTTTCAGTATATCCATATTTACGTTTTAAAATAAATTCAAATCCATAACCTTTTATCACATCTAGCGATATGTTTTCTATGTTAGACAACACTCTTTCAATATTTTGAGATTTAGATAATTCAAAAGAAATTATAAGTTGATCTTTTTTGATATTCAGAAATAATCCACATGTCCATTGCAAATATATAATTAGCAATAATAAGATACTTAAAAAAATTATAGCTGTTAAATTATCAAAATTCACTCCTTCAGTTCTTAAATCATAAACAGCTAAATGCATCATAAATAGAACTGAAAAAATTGAAAAGATGCGTGTAAATAATCCATAAATATATATCCTTTTCTTTTTCATAAATTAAATAACCAATCCTTTTCTATTGTTTATCCACCAGTGTTACCTTTGTTTTTCTAATTTAAAATGCATATAATTGATAAAATGTTTTTAAGTTTTTTTGTTTTTCCTCCAATTTCTTCATATTATGAAAAAACTCCCTTTTCAGGAGTATCTTTTTTAGTATTGCATACCCCTAAATATAGTTAAGTTATTCTCACAACCATATAATATCATATAACTATTTTCTTGTAAAGAAAAATATATTTTTTAATCAATTAATAAAAAGTGTAACTATCTATTATGGTAGCTACACTCTTACAAGTTTTTTTGTTATATATCTAATACTTCAAATATTTTTTCTTTTACAGTCCTAATTGTTCTTCTTACTAAATTAATACTTTCATGAAGAGAAGCATAAATAATAGGTAAGTAGTAATTATCATCTAATTCTCCCTCCTCAACAGCACGAGAAACTGTCATATCGTTTCCAACTATGTAGAAGGAAACTTGTTTTACAAATGATAATATCAATTTATTTGAAGATTTATCTACATCTTGAATGCTTGGGAAATGCATCATATCATTTTCTGATAATTTGTATAAGTTACTCATTAAACGTGAGAAATTAACCATCAAGTCTTTCACAAGTGTTGATATATACATAAAACAATCTAAATTGTTGCTTGTTGAAAGGTAGTTTTCTGATAAAACATATTTTTCAGTTACTTCACTATTTAAGCAATCAATAAAAGCTTTTAAGTAATTTTCTTTTATATTCTCAGGTACATTTTCGCCATAACTTACTTGGAGTACAGAAGGAATAGCTTTATCTATTCTCTTTGTATCTCTTTCTAAAATCTCAGCTGTAGACTTAAGTTGATTGTAAACTAAGGTATTTTCTTTACTCTTATTGTTTTCTAGAAATGTATATAAAGTATTATATGTTTTTTTGCACTCAGCAATTAATTTCTTCGTTAGTTTAACTAAAGCAACTTTACCAACTAAAATACTTATTTCATTAACATTTTCATATAATGTTACTTTATCAATAGAAATTGGTGAAAGAGAACCTTTTTTACCGCCTAACATTTCATTGGCTCTATTAGTTATTACTTCAACACAATTTGCATTCATTCCATAGCCATAACCATCGTGAACAACATCAACTATGAATTGACCATGTAATTTACCATTAAGAATTTCATCACAACTTAACTGTAAAGCTTCAGCTTCCTTTTTGTTGAGTAATCCCATTTTGCAATTTGTCTTAACAACTACTTTTTGAACTAAGGCTAAAGCCTTAATCATTTGTCTTGATAAGCCATGTTTTGTTAATTGGAAGGCATCTTTCGAACGATCTGTAGCTATTCCATAGTAAGCTTCTTGAGCAATCGTTTTCTCGCCTAATCTATCTTTTTCAATTCTATATCTCATTATAATCACCACTTTACATAATTGTACCACATTTTTGTTTTAAATAAAAGCATTATTTTTAAAACTTGTTATATAATTATTAAAAAATGTCATTTTAAGTGGATGTTTCTTCATAAATCAAAACAGACAATCATATATATCTATATAGGTGATTATTATGGATTTGGTTATACATAAACAACAAAACAATTATGGTGGTTTAGTTACAATTAGTGGAGCTAAAAATAGTGCTGTGGCTCTTTTGCCTGCTTGCTTACTAACAGATAAATTATGTGTTATAAATAACGTCCCCGATATAACTGACATTAGAATTATTATTGAGATAATGAAAGAAATGGGCCATTTTGTTATGTATAATCGTAATACTGTAATAATTAAGCGAAATAATGAAGCTACTAGCATTTTTTCTGATAAAGTGAAGAAATTACGAGGCTCTTATTATTTTTTAGGCTCATGTATGAATTATTTTGAGAAAATAGCCTTGAAATCTTGCGGAGGATGTAATTTAGGAAGTAGACCAATTAATTATCATATTGATGCATTTGAAGCATTAGGAGCTAAATTTCATTATGTGGATAATTATTTAGTTTGCGATTCTTCTAGTCTTCATAGTGCTGAAATTACTTTTCCGTTTCCTTCAGTTGGAGCTACAATAAATGTGCTTCTTGCGGCAACTCTCATAAAAGGACAAACGATACTTCATAACTGTGCTATAGAGCCAGAAGTAATAGATGTTATGAACTTTCTTAATTCTATGGGTGCTGAAATTAACTTAGAGAAAAACACCTTTTTTATTGATGGTGTATGCGAACTTAAAGGAACAGAGTATACTGTTATGAGTGATCGTATTGAAGCAGGAACCTATCTTGCTTTAGGAGCTTTACCTAATGTTACTAAAGTAATCATTACTAATGCTTCTTCAGACAGTCTTGAAAATTATTTAGATGTTCTCAAAAAAATGGGTTTAAACCTTAATTATAACAATAATAATATATCAATTAATAAAGGAAACGTTCTAAAATCAATTACTGTCAAGACAGGACCATATCCTAGTTTTCCTAGTGATTTGGCACCTATTCTTACAACAATATTATCTTTATCTCAAGGCATGTCAGTTATCGAAGAAACTATTTTTGATAATCGCTTTTCTCATATTCCCGAACTCAATAAACTTGGTGCAAATATATCAGAAAAAAACAAACAAATACAAATTAACCCTGTTAATGGATACCACGGAGGAATTTGTACTGCCCACGACCTCCGTTGTAGTGCTTCACTTGTCTTAGCAGCAATTGCAAGCGGAGAAGAATGTATAATAAAAAACATAGACTCCTTTTTCCGTGGTTATGAAAAACCACTAGAAAAATTACAGAGTCTAGGTATTAAGTGTAATCTCATTGATTAGATAATTTCAAAATATGTTCTCTTGAATTAATACATTTACTGATGAGTAGAATAGTAAAAATAATATTCTCCTCATCTTTTATTTTACAACCATCAATATAATAGTTTCCATTGTATTCATTTATTATACCAATCCTATATGAAGTAAATAATGTAAGTAATTCAATGAACGTTTTAGCAACATCAGTATTTTTAAACATCAAAACATTAATATTCGATTCAAAAATATTATATTTACTATTTAGATTAAAAACATCACTAATCTTACATGGATTAATGAAACTAATCTGCTTATTGAGATTTTCCTTCAATATCATTTTGATTAAATTATATTCTATACTTTCCATTTTTTTAGTATCACTTGTTATTAAGGCAACATTAGCTTTATATATTCCTAGAAGTTTCATAAACTTATGCAAAGATATCATACCTTTCCTCTTCTCTGTCATTTCGTAAGTACGATTATTAGATGCTGTATTAACAAAAATGAAATGACGTAATTTAGGTATATCAATAACATAAAAACTATTTAATGGTAATTCTTTTGCAGTATTATTCACAATTTGTTTTTGATAACTTTCATTAATTAACCCAAAGACAATTATTGATGTTTTTTTATCTTTAGTTTTTAAATAATTTACAATACATTCTTCACTTTTAATATCAATTATTCTAGATTTAATTTTTATTCTTTTGTCACAAGCAATTCTATTTATCTTTTCATAATCACCTATAATACTAATTTCACAAAAATTAATTCTTTCTAAATTCTCACAAGTTCTTAAATATTTTTCCTCATAAGGACATACAATAAATACATTCATTTCAATCACCTCTTGTGCAAAGATTATACTTTTCTAAAGAGGTAAAATATGTATTATTTTGCTTTTATTCTAAAATATTTGTTGTGATGAAATCTATGTCCCATTCTATCAGACTTTTTGCAACATTTTTATCATTAATCGTCCAAGCATTGACAATTATATTGCTACCATGAAACTTCTCTATTCTCTCGCTTGTTAGTTCTTTGTATAATATGTCTATTCCTAGGTTATACTCTTTACATATACTTATCAAAGAGTCATCATACTTACTTGAAAGATACATCATCGGTATTTTTTCATCTAGACTACGAATTATTTTTAAATTATCTAAATGAAACGATATAAATGTAACTAGTTCATAGTATGGCTTTATTATGTCTAATATCTCTTTTGCCTCATCTAAATTAATTTCACACTTTATCTCAATGATACAGTGCTTCTCATATTTCTTTTGTAATTGTAAATATTCAAGAAATGTTGGAACCACTAAATCTCTACCGCTTATCTGTGAGTCAAATTCTTTTAATCTAATTTTATCAATTTCTTCAAAAGAAGAATCAGGAATAACTAGATTAGTATCACTTACTCTTCCAGTAAAATCATCATGGCAAATAACAAGATGTTTATCTTTTGTATAATGGATATCACATTCACAGCCATAATATGTGCGATTGTCTGCCGCAACAAATGCTCTTAAAGAGTTTTCCCTTTCTAATCCACTCAAACCTCGATGAGCAATAAATTTAGTTTTACCTTTTTTTACTTTAATTGTATTCATATTTAAACCACCTTTACTATATAACTTACTTTCATTATATCACATTATTACACTTTTGTTACAAAACTATAATAAACTATTTTATTTTTCCTAAAAATTTGTTATAATATTATATATTAATTATGAGGTGAAAATATGGCACAAACAAAAGTCGTAAGTAAAAACAAATTCAATAAAAAAATGGTAAGAAAATTTAATACAAGATATATCCTTACTCATTCATTCTTTATGTATTTTATATCTGCTCTAGGAATATATGCTTTTATAACTCTACTAACACAAAAAGAAGTTAATAAAGAGTCTTTTTCTTATGTTCTTTGCTGGTCACTTGCCATCATTGGCATTCTCTTTGTTCCACTATACATTCTATTTAGTGTCACAAGAGCTACTAAAAAAGAAGAAAAAACAAACAAAGATGTAATTGATACTTATGAAGTTACAAAAGAGAAAATAGTTAAATACGATAGTCGTGATTTAAACAAAATAGTTCTTAATTGGAATCTAATTGCAAAGGTTGTTGAGACAAATGATGCTTTTTATTTTAGTACTGTAAACGATGCTGCTTTTCTAATTCCTAAAGAAAGTATTGTTGAAGGTAGTACTGAAACACTTAGAGCCTTAATCAACAAATGTTTGCCAATGGGTAAAAATGGTAAGGTACCTTATACAATCAATGATAAGCAATACAAATTAGAACAAAAAGAAATTAAGAAAAAAGCTAAAGAAGAGAAAAAACGTAAAAAAGAAGGAACTAAAAATGATACAAAGTAAAGATTATCGTGCTTATGTTTGTGATAACAAACAGTTAATCGATGCCTTAAAAGAAAATAATAGTGTTCTCATTTCTCGTTTATCTGATGTTTTCAAAGTTTTAGATCATATCATAAATCTTGAACGTTTAAAGAAAAATATAAGCGATGAACTTGAAGTGATATTCGAAACAGGATTTAGTTATATTCATGAAGAACTTGAAATAATCAAAATTTATTATAACAACTATTTTAATAAATCAATCACCGATTTGCTAGCATATGAAAATGCTATTAATTATCTTCTTTATTTAGAAGATTTAACTGAAGCTTTATCTGAAAAAGGAAAACTTACTAAAGAATTAAAACAAAAACTAGAAGAAATAATTAACTCATTAGATAAGAAAATTCAAAACAAAGAATTAATTGATGAAAATGTATTTGAAGACTATGATTTTTTCATAGATACAAATGTTCCTACTGGAGATAACATTTATACAACTGATTACATCTTTTCACTTATCCTTGAGGAGATGGGTATATAATATGATTTTAAGCGATGTTTTCTTAAATTATTTTATAACTATTGGTGTTTTGTTAATTTTACTAGGAATAGTTACTTTATTCATTAACTATCATAAAGATAAATTAGTACATATTGAAATTGAAGAATTCTTAGCCGAAAAGAAAATTGAGTATATAAAAGAAAAAAATAAGAATTATGACTTTATTATGAAAACTAAAGATAGAACATACTATGTAGCTTTAGTTAAAATACCTTCTAATTCTTCTGTTACCATAAATAACAAAACTACATGGTGCTTAAGATTTGGAGGAAGTCGTAAAGGACGTAGTTACCCCAACAAAAGATTTTTAAATGAAGTTGAACCATTCTTAAGAATGCGTTTACCAAATGATTCTGATTTAAAAATTGTTATTTTATATCCATCAACAGAAGTAATTTTAAAATACATGAACGAAAGTGAAATATGCGAAATACATCCAAGTGATACTCCTTACGGATATAAGGTTATAGGTTTCGATAAATTTAAATCTAATTTTGATGATTTATTACGCACAAAAAGCAAAGGCAGATAACTTCTGCTTTTTTTGTATATTTTCATAACCTTATTCATATAATTTAATGGGTGATATATATGAATGAAACAATAAAACAACTTATTAGTCTTGATAGTAGAAAAGTTCTAAGGATAAGTGGAGTAGAAAAAATTGATTCTTTAAATCCTTTAGAATTCCAAATTAAAACAAATATGGGTAATTTAAAGATTACTGGAGAAAATATGGAAATGAAATCATTTGATGTTGATAAAGGTGATATGTTAATTAATGGTACAATTAATTCCTTATCTTTTTATGTTCCTAATGTAAAGAAATCAAACAAAAGTTTCATTCAAAAATTATTTAAATGATTAGTGCAGCTGAACAAGTAAAAATTATTATTTTTTATATTATTTTTGGCATCTTTATAGGTATTACATTTGATACTCTTAGGATACTAACATTTAATGATAAAACCAAGAAAAGACTTATATTAAGTTATTTTTGTGAAATTACTTATTGGATACTTATAAGCTATATTTGTACATTATTCATTATCAAAAATACTTCACATTATATTACGATCTATTCTATTTTATTTTTTGTAATAGGTATCTTTATTTATTATAGTTTATTACAAAAAGGTTATCAGAAAAATTTTCTTAATATCAAAAAGCAAATTGTGAGAATTTTTAAGATGCTTATACCTCTTCTACTTCCTCTTGAATTCTTTCACTTCTTTAAGAAAGTATTTAAGAAAAAAAGAGCAAAAAAAACTTGTGATTCGTAAACCACAAGATTTTTATTTTTTTATTTAATACGTGTTCCTACAGGAACCTTATCATCAACAATAATAACTTTGCATCCACAAGCGTTATTAGTTCCTGCTAATAACATTCCTTCGCTAGTAACACCTGTTATACGAGCAGATTTAAGGTTCGCAACTACGATTATTTTCTTTCCAATTAGTTCTTCTGGAGCATAATAAGGTTTAATTGAAGATACAATTGTTCTTTCTTTTAAGCCATCATTTAGAACTAATTTATAGCAGTTATGAGATTTTCTAATTTCTGTGCATTTTAATACTTCACATACTCTTAGGTCTATCTTTAGGAAATCATCAATTGTAATTTCTGGTAAAACTGCTTCTACAGGATCTGCTTCTTTTACTTCTTCGATAACTTCTTCTTTTACTTCTTCTGTAACAACAACTTTTTCTTCTTCAGTTTTTGGATAACTAAAGTCTAGTAATGGAAGATATCTATTTAAATCAATTGCATATAAGAATAAATACAAACGTGGACCTTTTTCTTTATCGATTAAAAGACGATAAACATTTTTAAAGAATGCACCTTGTAATTGTTTTAATTCTTTATTTTCTGTATCTATATGTCTTACTCTTTTAACAACCGCATATAATTCAGTTTGTAATTCATCAAGTGTAAATTTATTATTCTTTAAATAGTCATATAAGGCTTTAATTTCTTCTTTTTCAATGTCAGTTAAAGTTTCATAAACATCCCAATTTCTATTTTTACGTAGAACATTACGGTTTTCTGGAGAACATTGTTCAAGCCAGAATTTAGCACGATCAAGACGATCTTTAAAATCATCATATTTGTAAGGAGTTCCTATTTTTTCAAAAACAACTTCTAACATTGGAACATTAAAATCAACAACTGAACCAAGTTGAACTATTAATCCCATAGGAACTGTCTTAACCTCGCGTCCTTTTACTTCTGTATAGAACATTATATCTTTAGCATAGTCTTGAGCTGTACCATTTTTCACTTCATCATACATTTTATCGAATTCAAAGTATTGTCTTAAAATTCCTTCATCAAAACAGAAATCAAATGCTTTTGTTGGCTCAGTTTTTGAATATAACCATAAAAGAACTTCAGGTTCATATAATTTTAATAATGTATCAGGTGTTAGATTTAATCCTGATGATCCTGACATTTTTCCAGTTGTACCACGGATTCCTATAAATTCATAACCTTGGAAGATTGGAGGTTCATATCCAAAAATCTCACGGCTAATTTCTTTACTTGTATCATAACTACCATTGATACTTGCATGATCTTTTCCACCTGGTTCGAAGTCAACTTTTTCATAAAGCCATCTCATAGGCCAGTCAACTTTCCATGATAATTTACAATTATAATCCTTATTAAAATCGAATGTTCCATGATGTCCACAAGCACATTCATACTCGCAAGTCATTTTTTCTTCATCAAAACTGATTATTTTTGTACTATCTTTCCCACAAACAGGACAGTAAATGCTGATAGGGAAAAAGGCATCACGTTCTCCTTCTTGTGCATCTTGAGTACGATGTCTATCGATTATATCGAATATTTCTTTTCTCTTCTTTAATGCATGAAGAACGTAATCTCTATACTTTCCATCACGATACATACTTGCTTGATGGCGATAATCAAGTTCGATACCAAATTTTTTCATTGATTCTTCAAATTCTTTTTCGAAGTATTGTGCATATGTTTTACAATCAGAATTTTCAGGAAATGGATTTTTAATATCAACATATGGCATTCCAATACATGATTCAAATGATTTATCAACTTTACTTACGTTTACAGGTACTTTTCTTAATCTATCAAACTCATCCCAAGAAAAAAGCAAACGTGCCTTTTTCCCTAACTTTATTAATGCTTTATAAACAAAATAACTTGTGGCAACATCTCTAAAGTTTCCAATGTGGATAGATCCAGATGGACTTATACCAGCTGCACAAACGTACTCTTCTTTATTTGGATTTTTTTCAATAATTCTTCTTGCAAGTTCCTCTGCCCAATGCATAACTTTCACCTCTTATTAAATTACTTTTTTATTATTATACCATATATTAATCTACTTTTCAAGATATCTTTTCTTCTCCAAAGAAAATATTTGTAGTTTTTTTAAAAAAACACTTGCAATTCAAATAAATATATAGTATAATATATGAGCGTTTTGATGCTATGGAAGGGTAGCGAAGTGGCTAAACGCGGTGGACTGTAAATCCACTCTCTCCGAGTTCGGTGGTTCGAATCCACTCCCTTCCACCATTTTTTATAGGGCTTTAGCCAAGCGGTAAGGCAACGGACTTTGACTCCGTCATTCACTAGTTCGAATCTAGTAAGCCCTGCCATTTTATTTACTATGTTAGTCCCTACATAGTTTTTTTATTTATATAGGGCTTTAGCCAAGCGGTAAGGCAGCAGGTTCTGACCCTGCCATTCACTAGTTCGAATCCAGTAAGCCCTGCCATATGAATTTATTCTTTTAATATTTTTATATTAAAAGATTTTTTTATTACCTCTTATTGATTTCTACTAAAACCTATGATAAAATGAATATTATATGGAGGCTACTATGAATAAATCATATTATGATTGCATATTTAAAAGGAAGTCCTTTCACCTTTTTAGGGATAACATTACAAAAACACCTTTTAAAAGTATTTATAAAATATCAACTGAAGAAATTGCTTCTATTTACAATTATTACGACTCGTTAGTATCCATATATCCAAATATTAATACTAAAATAAAAATAGTTTCTAGTGAAGAAACAAACTGTAATCGTGGTGAAGAATATTGTATTTTGTTTTATAGTGAAATAAAGCAAAACTATTTACAAAATATTGGTTACCTTGGTGAAAAACTTGACTTATATTTAGTCAATAAAAATATTGGAACATTGTGGTTTGGAATTGGCAAAGTTAATGATAATACTTACGATAATCTTACCTTTATTACTATGATGGGTATATCAAAAACTATTCCATCATACTTTAGAAAAGATATGTTTAAAGCAAAACGAAAACCTATTAGCCAAATATATGAATCAACTTGTCATACTTATGAAAGCATTATTAACATTGCAAGGTTTGCACCAAGTTCTTGTAATCTCCAGCCATGGTTTATTAAGGAAGATGATAAAAATCTATATGTTTATCGTTACTATGATAAATCTAAAAGAGGAATAATGCCATTTGATAAAGTCATCTACCAAAATCTAATTGATATTGGTATACTTATGTGCTTTCTTGAAACTACACTTAATCATTTTAATATCAGTTATAAATTAACTACATTTAATGATGATACATTAAACACTAATGAATATACATTAGAATATCAGTTAACATGGGTGTAAAAATGAAAATAGCGATATATTATATTTCTTTTCATCATCATAATACCCTAAAACTACTTGAAAGCATTGATAAAAGTTATAACATAGACTTAATTGATGTATCAAATACGAAAAATTTAGATTACTCAAACTATGATATCATTGGTTTTGCATCAGGTATTTATTTCCAAAAATTTCATAAAAAAATAAACAGTTTAATAGATAGCTTACCTAATGGCTACCCAAAAAAGATTTTTCTCATCTACACGTGTGGATTAAACATAACTAACTACGGAAACAAACTCAAAAAAAAGATTAAAAAGAAAAACATTAAATTCCTTAGCACTTTTTCGTGCAATGGATATGATTCTTTTGGCTTATTAAAACTATTAGGAGGCATTAAGAAAAACCATCCTAATGAAAAAGACTTCAAAAAATTTAATGAATTTATTAACGACATATATGGAGGCAAATATGAGTAAAATGATTAAAGCTTTAGGCTTAAATGAAGAAGTAAAAATATACATTTCAGAAACTACTTCAGTTGTAAATGAAGCCATAAAAAAACACGACTTATGGCCTAGTGCTGCTAGTGTGCTAGGAAAAGCAATGACTATTGGGCTACTTATGGGAGGAACACTAAAACAAGATCAAGCGTTAACAATTAAAATTGATGGTAATGGTCCTATAGGTCAAGTTGTTGTTGACGCAAATGGACATGGAGAGGTACGTGGATATGTAACTAATCCTCACATCACATTCTCTAAATCTGGAAAGATTGATGAAATAACAACTTTAGGATGCAATGGTTACATTGATGTTATCAAAGATTTACATATGAACGATTTATTTACATCTAGCACAGAAATCATCACAGGAGATTTGGCTAAAGACTTTACCTACTATCTTATGAATAGTGAACAAGTCCCTTCAGCAATCCTTCTTGGTTCAAAATTTGATGTTGATAACACATGTAGTGTTTGCGGAGGAATGATGATTCAACTACTACCTAATGCAAGCGAAGAAACTATTTCTTATCTAGAAAAGGTATTAAATGACAATATAGAATTTTCTACTTTACTATTAAATAATGACTTAGAAGGAATCATTAAAATATTCTTTAAAGATAATTATAGAATCCTTGAAGAAGAAGACTGTAAATTTACTTGTCCTTGTTCTCACGATAGATTCAAACAAAGTCTAATTAGACTTGGAAAGAAAGAAATAAAAGAGATGCTTGACGAAAACAAAGATATTGAAGTTGTATGTCACTACTGCAACTCTGCATATATCTTTACTGTAAAAGAGTTACAAGAAATTTATGATTTATTAACAAAATAAATAATCTATTAGATTTTAACTTTCAAACAAAAACAATCAGATTCATAAGAGTCTGATTTTTCTTTTGTAAATTCACTTCCCAAAAATGAAAAAAATTTGATTTTGGGAATTATATATGGTATGATAATGTTGAGGAGTGATTTTCTATGAAACTAATTGAAAGAAAACAATACTTAAAGAAAATGATAAACGTTATTGGAACTCCTGATATTAAAGTGTTAACTGGTGTAAGACATTCAGGAAAAGCCAAATTATTAGAAGCCTTCATGGACTATATTATGAAAAACATTTCTAATGCAAGTATTATTCACATTAATTTCAATCTATCAAAATATGATAATCTTAAAGAATACAAAGCTCTTAATGAATATATCGAAACTAATTATGTAGATGGCAAAGACAATTTCGTTTTGATTGACGAAATTCAAATGTGCAATAAATTTGAGTTATGCATCAACAATTTGCACGCAACGGAAATGTACGATATTTATATTACAGGTTCAAATGCTTTTCTACTCAGTTCGGATCTCGCAACACTTTTTACGGGCAGAACTTTTGAAATTAAAGTATATCCTTTTTCTTTTAGTGAATATGTAAATTACTTTGGTTTAACAGATAATTACACTGCTTTTGATAGTTATATGCTCGAAGGTGGTATGGCAGGTTCTTACTTGTATAAAGAACAAGAAGATAAATACGAATATATCGAAAATGTTTTTGATACTTTAATTTTAAGAGATATACGTCAGAAATATAATATTAAGAATCCTGCTCTAATGGATAGAATTTCTCAATTCCTAATGGATAATGTGTCTAACTTAACATCAGCAAGAAATATAACCGACACTCTTATATCAAACAAAGATAAAATCAATCATAAAACAGTTAGCAACTATTTATCTTATCTTTGTAACGCTTTCGCTTTTTATAAGTTCTGCAGATATGATATTAAAGGTAAAAAATATCTTGCATCTAATGATAAATATTATCTAAGTGACCATACTTTCCGTTATGCTAAACTAGGCACAAAAAATTTAGATAATGGTAGAGTAATTGAAAATATTGTAGCTATAGAATTATTAAGACGTGGTTATGAAGTTTACGTTGGTGTTTTATATAAAAAAGAGATAGACTTTGTAGCAATAAAAAGGAATGAAAAGATTTATATTCAAGTTTCAGACAACATTACCCCTCCTGACACTTTCAACCGAGAAGTTGAGTCTTTGCTTAAAATAAAGGATGCTTATCCCAAAATGATAATCGCACGAACAAGAAATCCTGAATATCAATATGAAGGTATAAAAATTGTTGATGTTGCTGATTGGTTACTAGATAATTAAATCACTTCCCAAAAATGAAAAAATTACAGTTTTGGGTAATTTAAATTATTCTATTAGAATTTAAAATATATGTCAACTACAAAGGATTGTTACTTTTAGATCTTATAATTTCTTTTTATAAAGATTTCATAACGTAACTGATTCACTAATGATGCAGAATAAAACAAATAAAACATCAAGATAAAAGGCGTGACATCACACCACACCTGACTCTATACTTTGCACCTTTACCATAATTTCCTTATGGAAACTATGGTAATAAAGGGTGCTTTTTTATTACATTTATTATATTTTCCCTATATTTTATTCCAAAAACAAAGGTTTAAAGACATTCTTCCTTTCAGGACTTACTTTTGAAAAAAGTAAGCCGCATGTCTTTAGGATTGTTAGATTACGCTTTTGCTTTACAAAAGCTCAAAGCGGGAGCCACGCCGCTACTACCATTGTCAACACGGCTCCAACCCACATCGCCAAGGTAGAAGACATTGCACGCACCAGCGTAAGAAGGTGTCCTTAACCAGTACCATCCGTTTTCTTTATATTCATAAGCATGATTTGCTTTAGCGTAGTCTGTTACTTTTTTACATCTATCATTATTACTATTAAAGCCATATGATGTATTTTCTATTTCTTCTTCACTTAATAAGAAGACTTTATCTGTTACATTTGAAATATCTTTTAGTGTAGTATTTTCTATTAATTCTTTTTGTTTATCAGTAAATGCTTTATTATAGAAATCACTGTTTAGCCAACTTCTTATGCTTGATGCAGCATAATCATTAGAACTATCATCAAATTTATGAGCATCTAAGATCAACTCACTAAATATAAATACTTTACCATCTTTATCCTCTAATACATTCCATTTTATTGGTTCAACTTTGAAATAATATTCTTTATTCCATCTTATTTTTTCACCATTAGAAAATGTATGACTATCCCATGGATTAGCTTTTAGTAATGCATACTTTTCACCATCACTACCAGTATAGTATCCATTTTCATCTTTTTCATTACTTATGATAATTACACTTGCATCTTTAACTGTTTGAGGATACGATCCAAAGTATAAAAATCCATCTTGTATATAATATTCAACTTGTTTTTCACACATGTGACATATATAATTTATATAAATATGATCTTTAGTTGGTATTATATCTTCAAATACGATTCTCTCGTCATTTATTATATAAGTATAAATTCCTTTGCCTTCTTCTGTGCAAGTTGCCTCTTTTTGTGTTTCTAATGAATAGTGTATATTATCAAGTATTGGTAATTCTCTAATTTCTATATGATCACTATCATTCTTACATATTCTTGATATTTGACCAGATTCTTCTGCTGTCGGTTTTATATCTACATTCCATGAATTATATTCATGTTCTTTTGTTGGAATTTCAATAGTAAAACTAAGTTTATTTCCGTACCTTTTATATGTATATGTTTTAGTTCCATTTTCTTCACATGTAGGTTCTTTAGTTATTTTTCCCTTATAGTTTTCATCAGATAATGGCTCTATTGTTCTTTCTTCTATCTTTTTTCCAAACAAATACCTTTCGATAATTCCCTCTTCTGTTTCAGTTGGTTCAGTTATTACTTTTATTTCTCCTCCACTATTTAAGAAAATGATTGAACTTATTCCAACTATTAAAAATACAAGCAAACAAATTGATATTTTTATTTTACGCTTTAAGTTTATATTTCTAACCCAAATTTTCTCGCTATCATAATATTTTCTGTAGAGTTCTTTATTATTATTTTGATTAGCACTTGTTAGAAGACGCTCATATTCATTTGACTTTGCAAAACTTGTTTTAGACTTAGCTAATTTTTTTACGTCCTCACATTTATACTTACAAAGTAGTAAACCTTCGTAACCTAACTCTTGATTTGTATCTGTACTTTCAATAAAATAATTGTAGAACTTTATTGCTTCATCATAGTGTTTTTCTTCTTTTAAATTCTTAGCTATCTTAAATGATAAATTACTTTTTAACTCATTATCATTTTTTATTCTTTTAATTATTTTATCTAAGGCATTAGTTTTACCTTCAATATAATCAAGATTAATAATTTCATTATATAATTTTCTAACACATTTATTTGGTATTTTCTCGCAAGCTATAACTTTATCAATTAATTTATATGCCTCATAATCAAGTGCTTCTATTATATTTCTATCACCTATATATGTGCAAAATAAAGTGTATAAAGAATCATCATTGTTTTCATCAACATTTAATGTTTCTAAAGCTAATGCTTTTGCTTCCTCAAAATGTTTCTTTTGAAGTAAACTTTTTTGCATTTTCACTTTGTATAAAACTTGAGACTCATTATCTAATAATTTGATTACTTTATTAAAGATTATGATATTACTATTCATAATAGCATAATCAATTAACTTTTCTCTTTCATGGTTAATATTATCATAATTATATTTTACTAAGAAGTCTAAAATTAAAATACAACTTTCTTCATTTATTTCATTAATATTTTTAAACAATGCCAAACTTATTGGATGTATTATTTCTTTTATAGCAATATCTTTATCACATAATTCAATTACTTTATCAAGGCCATCAATGTTACTTGATACTAATTCTATATCGTTTAAAAACAACTCTTTAGAACTACACTTGTTTTGAGCTAGAATCAATCCAAACAAAGCTTCATATGAATTTTTGTCAGTTTCTAATATTCTTTCAAATATATTTATTGCTTTTTTATAGTTTTTTGAGGCAAGACAGCTATACGCTTCTTCTAACAGATTATTATAACTATTTTCCATATAATTCTCCATATTACAAATTATTTATGTTTATTATACTATTATGTATGTATATTGTCAAATAAACATACGTGTTGTCAATGACAAAAAGAAAAGTGCTTTGAGAGATAATCCCAAAGCATTTTTTATAAAACTGTTTTTCCCTATTTGTTTTTTAATAAACTTTCTAATTCATCAACTAATTCTTTCATTCTATTTGTAACTGCTTTAAATGTTTCTTCTTTTGTGAAATCAACTCCCGCATCTAAAGCTTCTTCTACAGGATATTTAGTTCCACCAGCTTTTAATAGACCTATATATTTTTCAAATGCATTTTCTTTACCATTTTTTACATCATCATAGATTTTAAATGATGCAGAGAAACTTGTTGCATATTGATAAACATAGAATGGTGTATAGAATAAGTGAGGTATATATGCCCATACATACTTTTTCACATTTTCTTTTTCTATGTCTAACCCATAATATTTTTCGTATAAATCTATCATTATATCACTTAAAACTTTGTGATTGATTGGTTGTCCATTTTCTGCTAATCTTGATACAGTTAATTCATAATCAGCAAATAATGTTTGACGGTAGAATGTTGCCATAATATTGTCGATTGCTTTTTGTAATAATGATATTTTATCATCATTTGTTAAGTTACCTGTTGACATTAAATAATCAAGTAAATTATGTTCATTAAATGTCGATGCTATTTCAGCAACAAATATTGTATATGATTGTAATGTTACTGGATTTTGCATTGAATATAATGAATGAATAGAATGTCCTGCTTCATGAGCAACAGTGAATACATCATCTAGTGTATTAGAATAGTTCAAAAGAATAAATGGACGGATATTTGCTTGACTAGAAGAATATGCTCCTGTACGTTTACCTTCTTTTTCGTAGACATCTACAAACCCTTCTTCTAAGGCCATATGAGCTTTTTCTTGGAAATCTTTAGGGAATTTTTCTAATGATTTAAAGAATATATCTTTAGCTTCTTCGTAAGTGTATTTAGTTGTTGAAGAGGCTAAACTTAAAAATCTATCATATGTATGGTATTCTTCTAATCCTAAATATTCTTTTCTTAGTTTTAAATATTTTTTAACAGCTTCTGTTTCTGTTCTAGCAACTTTTACTAATGTTTCATATACCTTTGTTGGAATATTATTATTGTACAAGTAAGACTCTAGAATACTACTATAACCTTTTGCTTCTTTTATAGCTTTGTTTGCTTCCATTATATTAGCATAGATTGATGCAAATGTATTTTTGTGTTCATCATACTTACTATATAGTGTTTCAAAGATTAGTTTTCTGTCTTGACTATTTTTGCTATCAGCAACTAAAACACTCCAATTGCCTTGTGTAACGACTTCTTTCTCACCATTTGATAATGTTACTTCTTTGTTTACACCATCACTAACGGCAAGACTTGAATATAAGTCACGTCCATTTTCCATTGATGGCAAACAAAGAGAAAGAATTCTTTCTTCTTTTTCTGATAATATATATTTTTCTTTACGGAATATTTTCTCAAAACTAAAACGCAATTCTTCAAGATTCTTATTGTTATCTAAATATTTAAATACTTTATCTTTACCGATGCTTAGTATTTCAGGTTCTTCAAAAGATGTATCTTGACTAAGTTTAAACAATAGTTGTTGACAAGAATTTAAATCACTAAGGGCATCAATATCTTTTTTGTTTAAATCAGATTTTAAGGCTGCATATTCATACACTTTACCTAGTTTTTCTTCTAATTCTATTTGCATTGAATAATATTCTATGAACATTTTTTCATCAGCTAATTTACCTTGGTAATTTTTAAACTTATCACAAAGATTTTTAACACTTTCAAAATCTTTTAGAAATTCTTCATGAGATTTATATAAATATTCTAAATTCCAATTCATAATTTAACTCCTTTGCTAAGCTCAACAATAACTCTTTCTATTGGTAGTCCCATAACATTATAGTAACTTCCTTCCTTTATCGTAACATATTTACCGAAAAGACCTTGGATACCATAAGCACCAGCTTTATCGTAAGGTTCACTTGTATTTATGTAATCCTCTATTTCTGCTAAAGATAGTTCTTTAACGCTTACAGTTGTTGTTTCATAAAACAATTTGTAGTTATCTTTAACACCTAAATATACGCCAGTAATTACATGATGATCACGTCCTTGTAACATATTAATCATTTCATAAGCTTCCTTTTTGTTTTTTGGCTTTCCTAAAATGACATTATCAATTGTTACAATTGTATCAGCACATAAAACTAATTCACTAGGAAAATCACATGATATTGATTTCCCCTTTTTTTCAGCAGTTTTCATTGCGTATTTTATTGGATCACTTTCATTAACATCTTCATTTATATCTTTTATGTATACTTTAAAAGGTATATTATATAAATCTAATATCTCTTTTCTTCTTGGAGATTTTGATCCTAAAATAAGCATATTATTTTAGCCTTTCTTTTATAGTATTATCTATTTTTTCAATTTCTTCTGGAGTTGGAAACTTATTATTATATATTTCAAAAGCCCAACATATTGCACCTACACAAGGAGGTAAGTTTAAAACTTTTACATTACATTCTTTTTTTGTATATTTATTTATTAATATTTTAAACTCATTAACAAGTGTCGGATTACTTCCTTTTGCCCAAACACTACCAGCTAAAACTACCAAAGGATTATCTCCTAAATCTAGGTTAACAACACAACCTCCAGCACTACGAGCAAGATTATTTGCCATTTCCTTAAGCATATCAATACAAACCTCATCACCTTGATTTGCGCATTCAAAAACAGCTTTGCATAATCTTTCAAGATTAACTTTTCTATTCATTAGTCTTTCACTGATTGCTTCCATCAAATAGTATTTATCAGTAACTTCTAATTCATCCATTACAATATCATCAATTAATGATTTTTTTCCAAATCGGTACATCGAATCAAATGTTTGCCTAATTGCTCTTCTAGCAAGCCAACTGCCACCAGCCTCATCGCCAACAATAGCACCAATGCCACCAACTTGCAAATAACTTCCATCAATGCCAATTCCTCCACTTGATGTCCCTGTTCCACAAATAGAACAAACTCCATATGGGCTTATGGCTTTAATTCCTAGAAAAGAATCATTAACAACTTTATAATTTTTGAATCCTAAAGCTTCAATTTTTTCTTCAATACGTTTTTTTTGATATGGTGTATCAACTCCAGCTAGCCCAAAAACACTAGCTTTAATGTCACTAACTGCTATTTTGTTTTTTTCTAAAAACGAATCAAAAACACTTTTCAAAACACGATAAGTACCATCGAAACTATCACTTAATCCCTCGTGACTGCATGTTCCACCACGATAATGATCTACAAAGTTTCCTTCGCTATCAAACAAAAAATAATCAGTCTTAGTATTACCGCCATCTACACCTAATATGTAATCTTTCATATTATTTGTTTTCCTTAAAGAATTCTGGTAAATGTAATTTATGAGCTTCTTTTAATTCATCAAAACAAGGTTTTGCTTTATGATAATCAAATACTAATGGATTAATCATGAGAGCTCTCATAGCCTCATCTTCATCACCTGTTAATGCTGCTTTAACTGCATGTTTTTCATAAGCTTTCATCATTTTCATTATTTCTTTTATATGTTCATTATGGCAATTTGTCTTTATTGGTTCAGCACCATCCTTGCCAATAATTGCACATACTTCAACAGCATCATTATCATCCATAAAAGGTATAGCACCCTTATTCAAAACATTTACTACTTGAACATCACGTTTATCATTGTAGATAGAATCAACTAGATTAATTGCTACCTCAGAATAACGTGCTCCTCCACGTTTACTTAATAATTCTGGTTTTGTGTGTAGTTCACTATTTGAATATATCTCAAGTAATTGTTCTTCAATTTCCATACAAATTTCTCCACGGCACTTTTCAGCATTCATAGCTTTTTCTAATTTGCCATCTTTGAAATAGTAATACTCTAAATAACATGTTGGAATTGCACCAACTGTTTTAATCAATTCATGACTAAAACCACTTGCTGGGATGTTTTGCATTACAGCACCATTTAATCCTTCATCAATAGCTTTTTGTAAGTAGTCAGTGCCATTATCACGAATTCCTGTTACCCAAGCTAAATGATTTAAACCTAAATATTCGATATAAGCATTAGGTAAGTTCATCGCTTTTCTAATACTATCCATTGTATTGATAGGAACATTGCATAGTCCCATCATTTTTATTTTGCTATTGTTTAAAACTGCTTCAGCAATCATTCCTGAAGGATTACTAAAGTTTATAAGCCATGCATCAGGGCATAGTTTTTCCATATGATGAACTATATTCATAATTTCTGGTATAGTTCTCATGCCTTTAAAGAATCCACCAATTCCATTTGTTTCTTGTCCAATTAGACCATATTTAAGAGGAATCTTTTCGTCTAAAACTCTTGCTGGAAGTTTGCCAACTCTTATTTGTGCTAAAACAAAATCAGCATTTTCTAAGGCAGCATCTAAATCTTTTGTTAAGACAACTTCACAATCAAGTTTTTCGGCTTCAATCATTCTTTTGCAAAGTCCACCAACTATGTTTAATTTTCTATCCTCAATATCCATCAAATATAAATGCTTTAATGGTAAAGATTCGCGTTTATTTATAATTCCTTCAATTAGTTCTGGTGTATATGTACTTCCAGCACCAATAATACATATTTTAAGTTCTTTACTCATAATTTCACCTCTATAATTATTTTATGATTTAATTATATCACTTTTATAACTTTATTAAAATAGTTTTTTATTTTATTATGAAAAAAGAGAAGCAAAACTACTTCTCTTCATTTACGTTTGTTATTTCAAGTACTTCATACATTTTCTCTGCATCATCTTTCTTAGATGAGTTAATCAAATCAAGTACTTTAATTTTCATATGACTTTTATAGTAATGGATTTCAATAATATCACCAATATTTACAGGAGAACTTGGTTTTGCAAGTTTACCATTAATTAGTATCTTTTCACCTAAACTTGCTTCTTTCGCAACTGTTCTTCTTTTTATTAGTCTTGATACTTTTAAGAATTTATCAATTCTCATTATTTATCTCCATCATTTTTATCATCATTTTTCTTTTCAGTATCATTATCTTTCTTTAGATCTTCTAATTGTTTTTCATACATTTTTTGAAGTTCTTTTTCTTTGTCATCAATTACTTTTTTAGCTTCTTCTTTAGCTTTTTTCTTTTCCCACCATTCTAGTTTTCCAGTTGAAACGATTTCTTGAATATCTTCTTTAGTAAGTGTTTCAATTTCTACTAGATGTTGTGATAAATTAATTAGTAATTCTTTGTTTTCTTGAAGAACTTCTTTAGCTTTCTTATAGCATTCTTCAATGATATTTCTAACTTCGTTGTCTATTTCTAAAGCAACTTGATCTGAAAAGTTCTTTTCACTCATGTAATCTCTTCCTAAGAATACTGAATGTCCAGCATCTTCATATTGAACAGGTCCTAATTTACTCATACCATATTGAGCAACCATTGCTCTAGCAATCTTAGTAGCTCTTCTGATATCATCATAAGCACCATTAGTTATATCATTTGCCATTAGTTCTTCGGCAGCACGTCCGCCTAGTAAACCTGTGATTTTGTCAATCAATCCATTTCTAGTTTCTAAGAATGTTTCATCATCAGGAGTCATTAAGTTATATCCACCAGTTTCTCCACGAGGAACAATTGTTACCTTTTGAACTGTATTAGCGTTTTTAAGCATAATTCCAATAACTGCATGTCCAGATTCATGATATGCAACTACTTGTTTTTCATAATCTGTATATTTACGACTCTTCTTAGCTGGTCCCATCATAACACGGTCAATAGCCTCATCGATATCATAGATTTTTATCTCACGTCTGTTTTCACGAGCAGCAAGTAAAGCAGCTTCATTAAGAAGATTTTCCAAATCAGCACCACTGAAACCAGGAGTACGACGAGCAATATCATCTAAATTAATTTTTGGTGATAATTTTTTGTTTCGTGCGTGAACTTTTAAAATGGCTACACGGCCTTTTACATCAGGATTACTGATATGAATTGTTCTATCAAAACGGCCAGGTCTTAGTAATGCAGGATCAAGAATATCGACACGGTTTGTTGCTGCCATAACGATAACTCCAGAATTTTCTTGGAAACCATCCATCTCAACAAGTAATTGGTTTAAAGTTTGTTCACGTTCATCATGTCCTCCACCTAAACCAGCACCTCTTTGACGACCAACTGCATCTATTTCATCAATGAAAACAATACAAGGAGCATTTTGTTTTGCAGTCTTGAACATATCACGAACACGGCTAGCTCCAACACCAACAAACATCTCCACAAAGTCAGATCCAGAAATAGAGAAGAATGGAACTTTAGCTTCACCAGCACATGCCTTAGCAAGTAATGTTTTACCAGTTCCTGGAGGGCCTACTAATAAAACACCCTTTGGAATTCTTGCACCAATTTCTTGGTACTTCTTAGGATTCTTTAAGAAATCTATTATCTCTACAAGTTCTTCTTTTTCTTCATCGCAACCAGCAACATCATCAAATGTTTTCTTTGTATCACGACTTCTTGTAGCTCTACTTCTTGCAAAGTCAAACGCTTTATTATTTGATGACCCAGCATTTTTGATTAAAAAGATTACTAAACCAACAAATATTGCTACAGGAACGACAACTAATAAAATGTCAATTACGTTAACTGAAGTCTTGGGATAAAATCCCTTATTGTTTGGTATCTTTTTATAATATAATCCACCTTCTTTAACGAATTCATCTTCGTATAAATCTTGAGGAACTAAAACATAATATTTAGATTTCTCACCATCTGGTGTTACATATTCACCTACAATTTCATAAAAATCATTAACACCACCATATGGTGTTGCCACTGCACTTAAAACCTTATCATTTTTTACATAATCAGTAAAAATATCTAGTGTAAGTTGATCTCTTTTATTAACAACTTTACTTACAAAAAGCCAAATACCAATTATTAGTAACAAACTAATAACCAGCATTCCTATATAAGGCTTTTTTATTTTTTGATTATTGTTATTGTTTTGCATAATTAATCAATAAAATCCTTTCCTTAATTTTTATATCAAAGCTATTTTTCGTATACTGATTTCTTTAGCACTCCTACATAATCTAAATTACGATATAGCTGATTATAATCAAGTCCAAATCCGACAACAAATTTTGGTTCTATAACAGCACCAATGTATTTAGCACTTTGACATTCAACAGTTCTACCAGCTGGTTTATCTAAAAGAGCAGCAATTTCAATTGAAGCAGCTTTTCTATTTTCTAATAGATTTCTTACTTCACGAATTGTTAATCCTGTATCAATTATATCCTCAATAAGAATTATATGTCTTCCTTCTACATGCGTGCTTAAATCTTTTAATACTGTAACAACGCCTGAAGAACGTGTACCTTGGTAACTTTCTACGTACATAAAATCAATTTCCATATCACAATGAATATGTTTAATTAATTCTGCCAAAAAAGGAATTGATCCTTTTAGTAGTCCAACAAGAATAGGGGTTTTTCCTTCATAATCTTTGGTAATTTGTTGACCTATTCTTTCACAAATGTCCTTAATGTCATCGTTCGATAAAATAACTTCTTCGATAAAATTGTCCATAGCATCCTCCATCATTTTTTTTTAAGTCTTATCACGATATTACAATCTTTTATATTATTCAATAATACGCTTTTTCTGGTACCTAGTATCGATAAAATGCATTCATCCTTCTCAAGAATAAGAACTTCATCACGCATAGTTTTAGACATCTTCATATCTATAAATAAACTTTTAAGCTTCTTTTCTCCTTGAGGTAAGGATATTTTATCACCAGGTTTACGACTTCTGACAATTACTGGAAGACTACTTATATTATAACACACATCTTCCTTTTTTAAAACTTTAATGTTGTCTTTTAAATCAACATATAAGTCAAATTTGTCATTTATATTATAAACTCCTAATTTGTTAACTTCTAAATATATTTCTTTAGGTTTCTCTTTATGAGCATAATTAATAATTATTCTATCATATTCAATAATAAAATCAAAGATATTTTTAAAATAATTACAATAATTTACTTTGTCAGATCTAATTATCCTTAATAGTTCTTCAATATTTGCTTTACTTAAGTTATCCTTTTTTACAAGTTCAAATAATACTTCCTCTTGCATAAATAAAGATAAATTCAAAAATGACTTACGATTAAATTCTATTTTTTCTTTATCCTTTGTTACGTACTCTTCGATAAATTTATCTCTGATACTATTAATTTCATTTCCAGCATTTCTTAGTACTTGAGAAAACTCATATACTTTTTCAATTATATCTGGTGATTCCTTCTTTAAAAGTGGAATAACATCTAAACGATAACGATTTCGTGTATAATCTTTATGTGAATTAGAATCATCCTCATAATACTTTATTTTATGCAACTTTTGATAATTTATTATATCTTGTTTTGAATTTCTTAAAAGAGGTCTAATAACACTATACCCATTTTTTTCAAAACAAGCTAATATTCCACTATAACCAATAAGAGAACTTCCACGAGTCATTCGCATTAGAATAGTTTCTAAGTTATCATCTCCATGATGAGCTAAAACTAAATAATCTGCTTTTTCACTCTTCATGACTTCATCAAAAAATTCATAACGTAAATCTCTTGCTTTAGCTTGAAAGTTTATTGTGTCATCCTCAAAATACAATTCCTTAACGTATAATTTAATATTATTTTCTAAACAAAAAGATCTTATATACTCTTCCTCTTCTTCGCTTTCTTTTCTTCGGTGATGATTAACATGACACACAATTATATTTATATTGTTAGTACTTTTAAATTTCATAAATAAATCAAGCAGAACACTCGAATCGATTCCTGTTGATATACAAAGAACAAATGTTTTATTTAAATAATCTATATTTTGAGACTTAAAGAAATAATATAATGTGTTGTCTAAGTTTTTCTCCATTTGTTTCACCTTTTCTTTCTATTATTTTATCACAAGTATTTTAAATATAAAAGCATTATTTAATAAAAACGTTTCTATAACTTTTAGGGAATGTATTTAATATTTATATAAATATTTCCTATCTTTAAAACAAAAGAGTAAGCTTTTAAAAGCTTACTTTTTACCTTTGTTAAAGTTTAAAACATCAGATTTAAAAGATAGAATTAACTCCCTTTCTTTATTCTTTCTACGTACACCTTCACTAATTAAATCATCAAGTAATTTATCAAAGTAGATATCTTTAGCCTCAAATAGATAATATGATAAAGCTCCCGGAATTACATTTATTTCATTAACATATAATTTTTCTTTATCTAAGTCATATAAATAATCTACTCTCATTACACCTATATCTGAAAAAATCTCATAGATTTTCTTACTTGTTTTATTTATTTTTGTTTTCAAACCATTGTCAATTTTTGCCGGAATTATTCTCTTTACTTTCTCACTTTCATACTTTTCCTCAAATCCATAAAAATCATTTTCATTCTTTACTTCTTCTATCTTTGATAAAATAATTTCATCTTTAGCTTTATAGCATGCTTGATTTAACTCTAAAAAGTTTTCTAAAACCTCTTCAACAATAATAGCATCATCATACATTAAACACTCTTCTATAGCCTTTTTAAATTCCTCTTTTGTTAAGCACTTCTTAATACCTATACTAGAACCCAAGCTCACTGGTTTAATTATTTTCATTCTTTCCCCAAAAACTCTAAACACATTTTTTGTAACTGCTACTTGTTCACTTTCCCATTTATCTTTTGTTATATAATAATAGTTAAGAGATGGTATTTTATTTTCTTTTAAAAGGATTTTTGTTATATATTTATTATGAAAAGTGCTACTTACGTAAACATTAGGGATTGTGTTAGGAACATTTAAAAACTTAAGCAAACCGCTGATAACTCCATTTTCTAAATCTTTCCCGTGACACGTGCATAAAACTATATCAATTTTCTTTCCCGAAACAAATACTCCTTTTTCATTCTTTTTTATAATTCCTAATTTGGCACCTTTAATTTTTTCACCTTTGAAATATTCTAACTTATCAAACTTACTTAATCTCCATAGAACATTATTCTTATCAAGATATAAAGGTATTATATTGTACTTATCTCTATTAATTCCATTAACAACTTGATTAAAAGTTATAATTGAAATATCATGTTCAACACTTTGTCCGCCAAATATAATTCCTAAATTAATCATTTTATCTTCCTTTCATATATATCTGTTATATCATTCTCAATCAATAAATTTTTTATATTTTCTTTTCTTACAAGACTATATGCATCTTTGAATGAAGCTACTATCTCATAATCATAGTTTTCTTTCTTAAATACATTTTCATAATATTTTGAAGCAGTACTAGAAACTAAGTAACACTTCAAACCGTAAGATACTATTTTTTGGGCAATATCTTCATTTATAGCTTCCATTTCTTTCCCTCCACTTACTACTCCTGGAGTAATAAGTGCTTTTTCACCTTCAAATAACATTAGTATTTTTAAAGCTTCTAAAAATCCATTTTTATTGCTATTAAAACTATCATTTATTATTAACAAACCATTTTTATCTATTATTTCTAACCTCGAGGAAACAGGTTTTAGCTTTCTTACTTCTTTTTGCAAATATTCATATGAAAGCCCCATATATCTACAAATCGCTATACATGCTATTATATTAAGTAAATTATTTTCTCCTAATAATTTTGTTTCAAATTGATAAGTATCCTTATTATCACAAAGTTCAAACACTGTGCCTCTTGAATCCATTTTCACATTACCTAAGTAATAATCCGCACCTTTGAACTTTGAAAAGGAAATGCTTTTCTCACAATCAACTATATACGAAGAAAGTTTATTATAAAAATGAACCTTACTACATTTCATTATTCTTGTTTTCTCTAAAACAATATTTTCTTTACTTTTAAATGTCTCTAAGTGCTGCAAACCTATATTTGTGATTAAACTAATACTCGGTTTAACTACCCTCAGGCTTTTTTGGATATCATATTTGTGACTAGCACCATACTCAATAATAGCCACCTCAGTAAGTTCACTCATTTCCTCATTTATACTTCTTGCTATCCCCATATTTGTATTATACGATTTCGGAGTCATAAAGCAGTTATACCTACTTTTCAATAAATTATACAAGATGTTCTTACAAGTTGTTTTTCCAGCACTTCCAGTAATACCTATAACGATTGGGTTTATGTGATTTATTTTTTTTCTTGCTTTTATTACATAATAATTTTTAATAATTATTTCTATAGGCATCAATAGATAATAACTAATTATCACAAATGGATAAGATAAATACATAATAAATGCTTCCGAAATTATCATTTCTATAGATAAATATATAAGTACTATAAGATATAATATCTTTAAAAACATAAATCTTTGAATTCTTGGGGTAATTTTTAAGCGTAAAATATTTTTTCTCTTTAGTTTTAATAAAATATAAATAAGAACACTTATATTTACAAAGATACTTATATATAAGTTATTATAAAATAATGTAATTATAGGAATTAATAAAATATAGTATAATGGATTGCATATAATTCTTTTAATAATCAAAACAAATCCATTAATGTGATAATGTGATTCTTGAACTATTAGTAATATATAATAGTAATTAATTACTGTTAGAATAGAATATAAAATTATATTTGCATAATGCACAACTACCTATCTCCTCTTACTTCTCTATTTATAATATTTACAAGTTTATTTTCTTCATCTATATATGAAAAATGCCCAGAATTATAAAAAGGATAAAGTTTAGAACTTTTTAAAATTTTTTGTATTTTTAATGTCTCATCATATAAAACAACATTATCTTTTATACTTCCAATAACAACAACATCACATTTAATTTTCTTTAAGCATTTTTTTAAATCATAATTAACAATATTAACAAATGTTTTTTTCATAACACTTGTTAATCCCTTATAATCACTCGACCCCTTATCTTTAATATAATTTTCATATTTTTGTTTATTAAAAATTCTAAGAAAATTCTTTACTAATTTATATTTCAATATTTTTACCTTATGTTTTATTTTTTTATTTTTAAAAGCTTTAGCATTTACTAAAAATACTTTACGAACTTCATACTTACTAGCATAGGCAATGGCAACTCTTCCTCCAAATGAGTGACCAAGCAAATAAAGGTATTTCTTCGTAGGATATTTATCAATTATCATCTTTACAGTTTCCACGTAATCATTTATTGTTAAGGGCTTGATGGGATCATCACTTGAACCAAATCCTAAGAAATCACAGATAATACAGTTAAAACCTTTTAACCGATTACAGATTTTTAGAAAGGTTTCTTTATTCATTCCCCATCCATGCAATAATATAATTGTCTTTTTATCTTTGAAATTATCAGAAATTAATAACTTCATATTACCATAATTTGTTTTTACTGTCTCTTCTCTCATACTTAATATTATGATTATTTAAGTGAATTTATGTTTAATTATATATTTCCAAAATAAAAGGCTGTGAATATAGTCACATAACTTTTTTTCACAGCTATTTTTATAATTAAAATTTTAGATTGTCTTCAATGAAATTAGCTATATTAGCATGAATAATTCCATTTCTTTTTTGGATTAGAAAGTCTGTTGTTAGAACATACTTTGGATAATTATCTTTGATTGATTCAAGTGGAGCATATTCTCTGTCTTCAGTTTTAATACTATCTAAAATTGTGTAAGCAATTTGTAAATATGAATAATTTAAATGATCATCTCTTAATATAAAATCACATTCTAACAAGCCAATTCTCCCTACACTAACTGTATATTTTTTACTTCTTGCATACGTATATACTACGTTTTCTAAAGCAGGACCATAGTTAATTCTATTATCCGTATTTAATACATAATAGAATGATGAATCTGATAAATAGTACTTCTTTTCACCTTTTAAAGCTCGTTTACTCTTCATATCAAATCTATCACATTGATAAATTATTTTAGCATTAATCAATATCTCTATATATTTATTTATTGTTTCCCTTCTAACCTTAATGCCAGCATTTTCCAACCCTTTTTGAATACTTAATACACTCATTGTTTGGCCATAGTTATTAATAATAAAGTTTTTAACCAAATTAAACGTTTCTATTGTTCTAACTTTAACTCTTTTCTTAATATCTTTTTCAAATATCTCCTCAACAACAGCTCTAGTATATGTTCTTTTATCGATAATCGAATCATATTGTATTGTTTTAGGAAATCCACCTTCAATAATATAATTATTGAGTTCACTTATTATATTAGTATCAATTGTTTTTTTATAAAACTTTTTCATTTCTATATATTCATAGAATGATAAAGTAAAAATTTCAAATTCAATATATCTACCTGTAAGTTTTGTAGCAAGTTCGCCACTCAATAAATACGAATTTGAACCTGTTATAAATATTGAATATTCGCCATCAATCCTAAATGCATTTATTACTTCTTCAAAGTTTTGAATATTTTGTATTTCATCTATAAAAACATATTTTATTCCTTTAATATTATCATAACTATCTAATAATTTTTCTAAATCTTTGTCAGTTTTAATCGTATTATATTTTCTGCTATCTAAATCTATAAATATACAATTTTCTTCATTGATTCCATTATTTAATAATTCTTCCTTTATTGTAAGCATTAAAGATGACTTCCCACATCTTCTTACCCCTGTAATAACTTTAATAATTTCAGTATCATGATAAAAACCTCTTATTCTTTTTAAATATTCTTCTCTTTTGTATAAAATCATAAAACCACTCCTATACATAACATAATTATAACACTAAGTAGTCATAAAATCAATTTAAATAGTCAAAAAATATAAATTTTCATTTTTTTGTCTATTTAAAGATAAAATAATAGATAATAAAAAGTGGCCTAATCACCACTTTTTTATTGTTTAACTTTTATTTTCATTATATAGTATTTATTAAGGAATAAGAGTATCACTGATAATACAATAAGAATAAAGCCTAAGAAAATAAATAAGCTCATTATATTGCAAAGAAACATAACAAATGTAATAGCTACAATTACTAGGCTTATATATTTGTTTTTAAATAAAATCATTACTAAGAAGCTAATAGATACAGAAAATAGATACAATGAACCATTTTCATAAAACCTAATTAATTCGTCTATTATATTAACATTTTTAAATAATATGGCTTTTGTAATAACATTAATCACTACTCCTAGAAATGCAAAGAGTATCATTATGAGTATATTAGTGTATATGTTCTTAAATATTTCTTTTCGTGTTTGCCCAAAAGCAAGATATACTTCAAACTTTTCTGTGTACGAATTAATATATATTATAAGACCTAATGACATTACATAAAAAAGTATTAATGACATTTTATTTTCTAATAGTTTTTTTGATCCCAATAAAGCTGTAGAGAGAATGATTAATAGTAAATATATGCCAATATAAAGCATTTTCTTTTTAGTCATATTTGTCACCTAAATATTCTATTAGTTCTTTAAAAGTTATTATTTTAAACTTAAGTTTACATTTATTTAAGTTCTTAAGTTCTTCTTTTGTATAATCATTTATAGATACTACAATACTATCTTCTCTAAATATTTTATTTCGTAAATAGATGTTATCATTGCATATCAAAAAAGAATCATTTCTTGATATCACTTTCGCATCATTATAGTCTGTTAAGACAATTATTTTATCAACATATTGTGACAGAATGGATAAGTTATTATTCTCAATTATAGAAGTATTATATTTACTTCTATCAGTTATTTCACTTATGACTTTAGTGATTACTTCACGTTTACCTTTTGTGTATGGATTTAGTACTAATAAATTTTCATAGTTTAAGCTTTTAATTAGGCAATAAGCACATAATTTAATTCCTAAATCAGAAAAATTATACTCATCTTTTATTAATACTTCTCTCCTTAAGTCAACTTCATTAATTGACTTTTTAAATGTATCACTATTAAACTTTATATATGAAAATGTGCTAAACGAGTCACTAACAATTTTCCAGTTTAAAGTTTTAATATATTTTTTATTAAAATCTATAAGTAGTCTCTTTTGGAAATAATCTTTATTATCAAATATATCATTTTCATTATACAAGCATTTGCCACTATGATAATTTATTCCAGAAATGGAAGTGATAAAACGAGATGTATATTCTTTGTTTCTTGAGAAAACTAAATATATAGTCTTGTTTTCTAATTCTAAATTGATATCATATTTTCCAAGTATATATTCTTTAAATTCTAAGTACACTATTATTCCTCCTATTTCATAAGAGTTTGTAAAAGTATTTATATGCTATTTATATCGATAGAAGCTTAAAATACTTTGATCTGTATCACATTTTTTTATAAACTTTGTAAATCTTTTTGTTTCAATGCCTCTAACTAATCTATTAGCAAAACATGAGATATAAAAGATGCTATAGTAAATATAAACAAAGCCTCCCACAAGAATTATGGCAATAAAATTACTATGTGTTTCTTGTCTAGAACTGCTTGTTCCATCGCTATAATAAGTTATTAAATCATAGCTTTGTGCTTCATATAATGGTAAAATTCTATATAGTGCATAGACAAAAACATTGCAATTTATGCAAGCAAAAATAATTGCTACATTAATATATAAACTTTGTTTTTGAGAATCTTGGCCTTTATAATAAAAACAAATTAATAGCAAACAACCAAAGACAACCCAATAAATATATTTAATTATACTTATTATTGTATTGATAAATCTTCTTCTTTGACCGATTGCTTTTTCTTGAGAAGCAAACATATAAGGCCCTTTAGTAAATAAAGGGGCAAAGTAGTGTTTAAAGAACACCCTTATACCTATATTATTATTCATATATTCTAAGTTAGCATTGATTACTTCATCTCTTTTAGCATTTACAATATAATCAATTAGTTCAATCACATTTAGACTGATTATTGCAAGTGCAAAATATTTACCATAATTTATTATTATATTTATGGCTTTTTCGATTTGTTCTTTATAGGTAATAGTATCAAATATATACAGGTTACTTCTTACTAAATAAAAAATTACAACAGTTACTATTAGTAAAAAAATGGTTACTAAAATTTTAGGAAATGGTTTGACATAGTTATATCTCATAATTTGTCTCCTTTTTCTTTTATAATTATATCATACATTTATTTTAAAAGCAAAATAAAAATGAGGATTAGCTCCTCATTTTATTTATCCGATTGCTCCATTCATTTCAAGTTTAATTAATTGATTTAATTCAACTGCATATTCCATAGGAAGTTCTCGAGAGAATGGTTCAATAAATCCCATGATTATCATTTCTAGCGCTTGAGCTTCGGTTAAACCTCTACTCATAAGATAGAACATTTGCTCTTCACTTACTTTAGAAACAGTAGCCTCATGTTCAATTCTAGCTGTATTATTTAAGACAATATTAGTTGGAATTGTATCACTCTTAGAAATACCATCTAAAATAATTGTATCACATTCAACATGGCTTTTAGCGTTATATGCGTTTTTACCATGTTTTACTGTTCCACGATAGTTAACAATTCCTCCACCTCGGCAAATCGATTTAGAAATTATTGTACTTGTTGTATTAGGAGCTAAATGTATCATCTTAGCACCAGTGTCTTGGTATTGTCCTGTGCCTGCGAAAGCTATCGAAATAGTTGTTCCTTTTGCACCATCGCCAGCCAAAATACAAGCTGGGTATTTCATGTTTGCCATAGAACCTATGTTACCATCAATCCATTCCATATGAGCATTTTTATAACATATTGCTCTTTTTGTTACTAAGTTCAAAATATTATTTGACCAATTCTGAATTGCTGAATAACGGCAATATCCACCATCTTTTATGTATATCTCTACAACACCGGCGTGAAGTGAATCTTTTGAATAGATAGGAGCTGTACATCCTTCCACATAATATAAACTTGCATCTTCTTCCACAATTATTAATGTTCTTTCAAATTGACCCATTCTTTCAGAATTGATTCTAAAATATGATTGTAATGGTTTATCAATTTTAACACCTTTAGGAATGTATATAAATGAACCACCACTCCAAACAGCTGTATTTAGAGCAGCATATTTATTATCATTATATGGTATAACTTTACTAAAATACTCTTTAACTATTTCTGGATATTTTTTTACTGCTGTATCAGTATCACAGAATAGTACTCCTTGTTTTTCAAGTTCAACTAATGTACTATGATATACTACTTCAGATTCGAATTGAGTTGTTACTCCACCTAAGAAATCTCTTTCAGCTTCAGGAATACCTAGTTTATCGAAAGTATTTTTAATGTTCTCAGGAACATCTTCCCATTTCTTTTCAACTTTTTTATTGTCTTTACGATAATATGTGTAATCATCAAAATCAATAAAGCTTAAATCCGGTCCATAAGTTGGATTCTTTAATTTTACAAAGGCATCATATGCTTTCAATCGTATCTCAAGCATCCACTCTGGTTCTTCTTTGTACTTAGAAATAGCTTTTACAATATCTCTTGTTAGTCCTTTACCTGTATTAAATACATTATCAGTTTCGGTTTTAAAGTCATATTTATAATCGCCAATTATCTCATTAATTTTCTCATTATTATTCATCTTTTTCACCATTTAAAAGCTTTTCTAAAGCTTTCCAAGAAAGTGTAGCACACTTTATTCGAGCAGGGAACTTTGAAACGCCTTGATAAACCAAAGCTTCTTCTAATTCTTCATCAGGATCATCTTTGCCTATCATCATATCATAAAATTCTTGGATTAGATGTTTTGCTTCATCAACAGTTTTCCCTTTTAATGTTTCTGATAGAACTGAAGCTGAAGAACAACAAATAGAACATCCACTTCCAGCATGATTTATTTCTTCAATTACACCATCTTTAATTTTTATTTCTACAGTTATATCATCACCACATGAAGGATTGCGTAGATGAACATGATCATAGCCTTTTAATCCTTTGTTACGAGGATTTTTATAATGATCAAATATCACTTGTTTATATAGATTTTCTAAATCATTCATAGTTACCATACTCTCTTAAAGAAATCTACAGTTTCTTTAACCTTTTCTATAAATTTATCAATATCTTCTTTAGTATTATATATATAGAGAGAACCTCTTAAGGTACCATTACACATAAGCCATTTTGTTAACAGCTGAGCACAATGATGTCCTGCACGAAGACACACTCCGCCTTCATCAAAGATAGTCGCCGCATCATGTGGATGAATACCTTTTATATTGAAAGCTATTATTGGTACTTCTGCATTTTTATTATAAACTTCAATACCATCAATATCTTTTATTTTTTCCATCATATAATTATATAAATTTAATGTATATTCATGAATATTATCAAATCCTATAGACGAAAGATAATCAATTGCTGCTCCTAATCCAATAACTGATGCAATATCAGGTGTTCCTGTTTCAAATCTCGAAGGGATATCTTTTACATCAACATTATCTTTGTAAACTTCCTCATTCATATCACCACCATAATATAGTGGAGATAATTTCTTCAAAATACTTTTTTTGCCATACAAGACACCGACACCAGTTGGGCCTAACATCTTATGTCCAGAAAAAGCGAGGAAATCACAATCTAGTTCTTTAACGTCTACTTTCATATGAGCAACTGCTTGAGCGGCATCAACAACTACAATGATACCTCTTTCATGGGCAATTTTGATAATTTCTTTAATTGGTGTCACATAACCCATAACATTGGAAACATATGTGATAGCAATTACTTTTGTTTTGTCTGTTATAGTTTTTAAGAAATTAGCAACAGTAATTCTTCCTGTTTCATCTAATGGAATATATTTAAGCTTTGCATTTTTACGTTTTGCAAGAATCATCCATGGTAGAACCGAAGAATGATGTTCTAGTTCACTTGTTACTATTTCATCTTCTTCTTTTATGTTTTCTTCTCCATATGTTAAAGCACATAAGTTTAAAGCCTCACTTGCGTTTCTTACAAAAATTACTTCTTCTGGTTTAGAATTAATAAACTTAGCTACCTTTTCTCTAGCAAGATCAAACTCATCAGTTGCTTTATAACTAAGTTCATAAACTCCTCGATGAATATTTACACCATAATTCATATAATATTCATTCATCTTATCAATTACACATTTTGGTTTTAACGATGTTGCTCCGTTATCTAAATAACACATATTAGGGTTATTTTCAAACATTGGAAATTCTTTTCTAATTTTCAAAACATCAAGCACTTTTATCACCCACTTATAAATATTTTGAAACTATCTCAATTATATATTCTTTTATTTCTTCTGGATATGCTTTGTATATTGGATTTACAAAGCCTCCAATTATTAGTTCTTCACTTTCTTCTCTTGTTAGACCACGACTCATAAGATAAAATAAATCTTCTTCATCTATCGCCCCAATACCGGCACCATGTGAAGCCAAGCAATCGTATTCATCAATCAAAAGTAAAGGATTAGCACTAATTCCACTTTCACGGGAAAGCAAAATACCTTTTGTCTTTTGGCTAATATTACTTTCTTTCATTCCTTGCTTGATATGACCATTAGTGTCAATGTTAATTGTAGAAGAGCCTTTACAAATTACATAATTTCTCATTTGTGAAGTTGTCTCAACATTTTCATGAATACAATTCATCACATACTTTTGAATAAGTCCACTGTTATTAATCACAACATTATAATCATTTATATTTGCCTTTTTCCCTAATAAAAGTGTATTGCTTGTATATTCTATTTCACTACCAAACAAAAATAGTTTCATACTACTACAATATGCATTTTCACATAAATTTGTTTTGGCATTTATCACTGGTTTACAATTTTTTGAAGAATAAAGAGAAATGATAGTAAGTTTGCTATTTTCTTCTATGTTTAAATCATAATTTACTTTAACATTGTTACAATAGTTTATATATTCATAAATAGTTACATCTTTTCCCTTAGAAATATTTACTTTAATTTCCACATCACTTGTAACGTTTAGAAATACATTATAACAACCATCTTCGTTAATAGATATATTGGGTTGATTAACTAGTGTTTGTTTCTTCTCCTTATTCAATAATTCTAATAGTTTATCCATTATTTATCTCCAGTCGTTTTCTTTACTGCACAAGTTCCTAAAACTGTTCTTACTTTTTCAGGGATTTCATCAACAATTCCTAATTCAGCTTTTAACCAGTCGTATCCTTCATTATCTATTTTTTCAATTAATTCTTTTCCACCGGTTTTCACGATTTTTCCATCCATTAGAATATGTACATAATCACAATGAACATAATCTAATAATCTTTCATAGTGAGTAATTATAATTGCTCCGAAATCTTTTGAACGCATAGCATCAATGTTTTCACCAACAATTTTCAAAGCATCAACATCAAGTCCGGAATCAATCTCATCAAGAATGGCAAAACTTGGCTTCAACATTTTCATTTGTAATATTTCATTCCTTTTTTTCTCACCACCACTAAATCCTTCATTTAAGTAACGATGAGGCAAATCTTGATTCATCTTTAAATCTTTTACTGATTTATCTAATTCTTTGATAAACTTATATAACTTTATATGTTCACCTTCAGGAAGTCTTGCTTGCATAGCTTGTTTAATGAAATCAGAATTTGTTACACCACTGATCTCATTAGGATATTGCATTGCAAGAAACAAACCCTTGCGACTTCTTTCATCTACTGGCATATCTACAATATTCTCTCCATCTAAGAGAATATCACCGGCAGTAACTTTGTATTTATAATGACCCATTAGTGTATTTGCTAAAGTACTCTTACCATTACCATTAGGTCCCATAATAGCATGGATTTCTCCGGTTTTTACTTCTAAGTTGATTCCTTTCAAAATCTCTTTTGAAGTTTCTTTGTCAACCACATTGACATGTAAATTTTCTATTTTTAATGTTCTTTCCATTTGTAATACTCCTATATAGCTAGTTAATTATTTTCTGTTTTACTATAATAGTAATCTAATATATCTTCATATGATGTCCCAATATTCTTTACTATATAATCTTTTTCACTACCGAAAAAAGTTAGCATCATTTCTATAGCCTTGTCAATATTTTCATTTAATTCTTTTTGAAGTTTTTTAGAAGGCTCAAGTGATTTTTCCCATTCTTTATTTAAAGCCTTATCTTTTTTTCTTGCTTTTAAAAGAAAGAAAAGTGTAAGTATTAAAATCACTCCACTTACTCCTAATCCAATTCCAATCCAATAAGGATTAGTAACTTCATGCAAAAGTAAAAGGATTATAACACTAAAGAATAAGCAACATGCAAGTGTAAAATACCATTTTAAATTACCTAAATTTTTCTTGCTTTTGCTTGTAAGCGGCCAGTAATAGTAATTTACAGTGTTTAATTCTTCAGTAAATTGTCTTTTCAACACATTTATTTGATCGTTTAGTTTATTAATTGACTTAGTATCCATACAATTCACCTTTTTTACTATTATACCACATATTCTTATTTTTTTAAAGAGGTTTTTACGTTTTTTAAAGAGATGTCATAATGCTCCCTACAAGAATTAAAATCATCCCTAAAATTCCTAAAATTGTTATTTTTTCATTGAGAACAAAAAATGATAAAATAAAAACTATTATTATACTGATTTTTTCTAAACTTGCAACTTTATATGCATCATTTTTACTTAGTGCTAAGTAGTAAAAAACCCACGTTGCAAAAGTTACAACTGCAGTTAAAAATAGCCATATCCATTTGTTCTTATCAATAGCTTTTATTTCTTTAATTGAATTATTTACTACTATAAAAACAAGTAAAAAAAGACATACTATTATAGATCTTATTGTTAATGAAAGAATTGGATTAATACCTTTTAATCCTAGTTTTATAAAAATCGTCATTAATGCTCCAAACAAAGCTGATAATAAAGAAAAAATAATCCACATGTTAATCACCTAACATTAGGATTATCTTTTTTTATCATTTAATTCTTTTTATTTAAATAAAAATATGTTATGACTATACAAATCATAACATAAGTTTTTAAGTTACTACTTAATAGATTTATTGTATTAATGAAATTATTACATTTCTATACTTTTCAAAGTTAAAATATCCTATTCTTTTGAAAAATACATCCTTACCATTAACATTTCTTGAAATATCCTCCGTTTTTACAATACATTCTCTAAACTTATCTGCATGTTCTTTGAAGATATATTCAACTAGATCAGTGGGCTCAGAACCATATTGTTCGGTAATTGGTAGCATAAAATTATTATCTTCGTCTGCTTTAGCTAGATATGCAGGAAGTGGATAGGCTGTCGATGCATCTACAATGTCAAGAAATGGTACATTCTCAAAACTTTCATAGTATTTTGTATTAACCATATATTTGCTACTATCTAGCATATTTATTGCACCTAAGATTCTAAAGTTATTATCTTTGACTCTATATGCTATTGGTGATAAATCTAATACTTCTTGATTTATTTCATTACCATATAAATCAGTAATTATTTTGACTTTGCTTTCCACTAAAATAAGTTGAGCAACATACTTATCATCATATACAAATTTAATATCATCCATAGACATATAACTAGTCCAGATAATATCATCTGTACCAAAGCCATTAATATCTAACTTATTAAGATATTTTTTATACCTATTTAAAACATCAGAGCCTCCACAATGCATTGGGTCAAACAATGATTCTTCACTCATTTTTGTGTAAATTTCTATAGGTATATATCCACAAAGATATCTTTCAAAACTTGCTTCATAATCTATCAAGTATATATTTTTCTTTTTTTCTTTATAAAGAGAAAGATTATTTGCAAATGAATATTCACTTCCAAATGTGCAAGAACCAGATGAAGTTATTAAATATAAATTGTTAATAGTATTTATCTCTTGTTCAGTTAGCTTATTTTCTTCAGGAAAAATATCTTTTTCATCATTTTTTCTGTTTCATTATTCTTTGTTTCGTTGTTTTTTACTTCTTCATTTCCTTTGTTTTCGTTTTCTTCTTTGTTTTCATTCTCTTCTGTTTTTTCAGTTGTTTTAGGATTTGTATTTTCGTTGTTATTGGCATTATTACAACTTAATAAACACATAGCAAACATTACTATTAAAATTAAAGATATTATTTTTTTCATTCTTTCACTCATTTCATATTTAAATATAATTTTAAAACTCCAAGATTATCACCTTAAACAATAAATACTTTTGCATATTTTAACTCCTCCATATTTTTATTTGATATAATGCAAAAAAACTCCCTTTTACCTAAGAGAGTTTTACATTTCACTACATAATACTTATCCTAAATATATAATATATAGATTTTAAAATCTCTTAGGAATGAGTTTTTAGCCTCACACCTACATTTTACCATAATTATCCATATATATCAAGTGAAATTTTCATTTATTTTATAAGTTTTATTAAATCTAATAAATCATCTATAACATACGTTATTTTTAGATTACTACTTAAGTGATTAGGATTGTACCAACATGTATCAATACCATAGTTTATTCCGCCTATGATATCGGCTGTTAAACTATCACCAAGCAATAAAACTTCATCTTTATTATATTCTATATTATTGAAGACATAATCAAAGAATTCTTTTTTTGGTTTTTGATATCCTATTTTTTCAGAAACAAATATTTTTTCAAAAAATTTATTCAAACCAGATTTTTCTAAGCGCCTAACTTGTGTGTTATATACTCCATTAGTTACTGGATAAATCTTAACCTTATCTTTGATAGTTTCTAACGTTTCAAGTGCATGCACTACTAAATCACCTGATTCAGCTAATTGATTGAGATAAAAAGAGTTTATTTCTTTTGCCTTAGGATTAGGAATATATTTTTCAAAGAAATCTTTAAATCTCTGTACTAAAAGATCTTCTTTAGATATTTCACCTTTTTCAAATAGCATCCAATACTTACTATTTATTTTTTTAAATTCTTCTTTTATTTCTTTTGTACCATTTAGTCCATATCTTAAGAGCGTAGTCGTAAGAGCTCTCTCTTCAGCTTTATTAAAATCTAATAATGTATTATCTAAATCTACAAGTAATGCTTTGTACATAATGCCTCCATAAAAAATCAATTGGATACCCAATTGATTCTATTCTTCACTTATAAAATTCTCATTAATTTCATCTTCGAAATCATCGTCAGTATAGTCAGTACAATCAATTTGGTCTAAAATAGCTACTCTAACTCTTGTTTCGCCAATTATTGAAGCTAATAATTCAAAACATACATCGACACAGATAGATGTACCATTTATAGATGCATTAGTGCATGTAGGCTCTTGAATTGTTTCAATAATTATTTCACGAGTATCTTTGTTTATATCTTGAACAATTGTTTTAGTATTAATTTTCTTTAAGTAGTTTACTTCGCCTCTAGCAATATCTGTTTTAGTATTGTTATCATATGAATACCATATATTTATTTCATATGTTCCTTCAACAGTTACAACGTTATCATCAAGAGTTCCTTGAAAATCATGATTAATTACCCAACATCCTAGTACACTAAAAGGTTCATTACTAGCAACAACTTCATCAGTTCGTTGGATAATCTTTTTACCTTTGCCTACGACAGCCTTGGTAACTATTTCTCTTATATCATTCATAAAATCCCTCCTCAATACAATATATTCAAGGAGGAATACGTTTGCTACAGTTTTAAACTATTTTACCCTTTAAATGCCAACTATAGGCTTTTTCAATTTTCACATTAACAAGTGTTCCAATTAGGCTTTCGTCTCCAATAAAGTTTACAAGTTTATTGTGTTTAGTGTAACCAGTTAAATAGTTTTTATTTTTCTCTGAAAAGCCTTCAACTAACACTTCAACAATTTCGCCTTCAAATCTTTTGTTACCTTTTAAATAACCTTCATTAATTAATTTATTTAGCTTTAATAGTCTTTCCTTTTTTTCTTTTTCAGTTAATAGATTTTCGTACTTCGCAGCTGGTGTACCTTCTCTTGGTGAATATATGAATGTGTACGCTCCCTCAAAATCTGCTTTGTGTACTAAATCTAATGTTTCTTCAAAATCTTCTTCAGTTTCTCCAGGAAAAGCAACAATTATATCTGTAGTTAATGAAATACCGGGAACTGTTTGTTTTAGCTTATTAATCTTATCTAAGTATTCTTCTTTTGTATACTTTCTATTCATACGTTTTAGAATCTGATTACTTCCAGATTGTACTGGTAAGTGTAAGTGTGGCATTATATTTCCGCCATATCCCATCGCTTCAATTGTTTCATCATCTAAATCACGAGGATGTGAAGTTGTATATCTAATACGTTTTATATCAAGTTTATTCAAATCTTTTAAAAGATCAGCAAAAGTATATTTTCTATCTTTAAAATCTTTACCATAAGCATTTACATTTTGTCCTAGTAAAGTAACTTCAATATATCCTTCTTTTGCTAAGTCAGTTACTTCTTTAATAATATCTTCAGGCAAACGAGAACGCTCTTTACCTCTTGTATAGGGAACTATACAATAAGTACAAAATTCATCACAGCCATACATAATGTCAACCCAAGCCTTTTTATTGTGACTTCGTCTAACAGGCATGCCTTCGACAATATCACCTTCTTCAGAATACACATCTATAACACGGCTATTCTTGTCATAAGCTTCATAAATATACTCAGGTAACATATGAATATTATGTGTTCCTAAAACTATATCAACTTGTGGGTATTTTTCAGTTATCCTTTTTACAACTTTTTCTTCTTGGGCCATGCATCCACATAAAACCATCAATAGATTAGGATTTTCTTTTTTCAAGTTTTTGATTCTACCCAATTCTCCAAACACTCTGTTTTCAGCATTTTCTCTAATTGCACAAGTGTTAAATACTATTATATCTGCTTTAGCATCAGAATCTGTAGACACAAAACCCATTTTTTCAAGAAGACCTGATATTTTTTCACTATCAGATAGATTGCCTTGACAACCATATGTTTTTATATGATAATATTTACCATTACCTATATTTAAACATTTATCATCAATTTTATATTGTATTATTTGGGTTTCTTTGGCCATTCTTTTTCTTTCCATATTAATGTTTGGAATCACAAATCGACTAAATTCTTTTTTCATATTCTTCTCCGTTTTAATAATTTATATTAGTATATCACTATTTTGTATAAAATCAAAGGTTTTATAATAAGCTTCTTCACGAGGGATCCAGATCTTATTGAACATTTCTAAATGCTTTGTTGTTTCTCTTTTAACTAATCTTTCTTTTTGAAGATTCTTAGTTGTTATAAAGAAAACTAAATAGTCTATATAGTTACGTAAACACTCATCATAACTATATACACCTTCGATAATTACTATATCTTTTAGTTCTAATTCTTTCTTTTCATAAGTTTTTGTTTGGCAGTTTCTTGCCATATAGGTTACTTTATCATTTGATTTGATTTCTTTGAGTACACTTTTTATTCTTTCGAAATCTAGTCTTTCATCTTTATTTTCAGGGAAGAAATCATCAACGTGAATTACGGTAACATCTTCTAACATATTTGTTATTGTTGTTTTACCTGATGCACATCTTCCCTCACAGGCTATTATTATTTTCTCATTTGGTTTTTTTACTTTTTCGATGAAACTCTGAAGTTTTCTTTTACGAACATCACAATCTAAATATTTTGAAGATAGTAAACGATAATGAGGCTCGTAATAATTTTTATATATTTTACTATGTGATGGAAGTAAATTATTATATACATTTATATAAAGAAGACTTGCAAGTATTCGATTCTCACATATACTAGCTCCTTTAATATAATCAACCTCATAAAAGATATCTTTATTAATTTCTTCTTTACTTGAAAGAAGCATTTTTTCATAAAGATTATCTATACTATAATATTTTAAGTATGGATAAAGATTTATTCTAACTTGCCCATTGGCTATGTATTCATATAATAAATTATCGTTTTCCTTCACTTCTTTTGCTTCCTCTAATAAGTATTTTAGAGAATTTTCATTTATTATATGTCCTGTTAGAAAAACTTCTTGATAAAGAAGTTTGAAAATATCTATAGTTTCCATTTTCGGATATTTTGATAAATGTCTTTTTACATAAGATACTATTTCTTTTCCCATAATTTTTCTTCCTTTATTTTATAATAATCGTCATCAGTCATAGCAAAAGAAATTAGATCACTAATTCTTCCATTATATAATTGGTACCCCTTTCGTCTCACTCCTTCATAAGGAAATAATAGCTTTTCGCATACTCTTTTTGATTGTGCGTTTTCTGGAAAACACATGCATTCAATTCTTTTTAAGTTTAATTCTTCAAATCCATATTTTATAACTTCCTTACTTGCTTCAACAGCATATCCAAAGCCCCAATAATATGGACTAACTGTATATCCGAGTTCTGCTTTAAAAGATGGTGTATAAGTATGAAGTTCAACAGTCCCAATCATTTTATTATTTTCACGTAAAATAATTGCAAATACACCTAATTGTCCATAATATTTTTTTCTATTAAACATTCTTATTACATCTTTTGTATATGAGAGTGTTGTGTGCGGTTCCCATCCTGCTTCTGGACCAACATAAGGTATTTTAGCATACTCATTCATGTCCTTAGCATCCTTTTCACATATTTCCCTTAAAATTAATCTTTGAGTTTCTAAGATTGGTAAATTATTTATCATTTTATCGTCCCATTTTCATTATATTTATTTAATGACTTTTTTGTTAATATTTTAATACATTTTGTGTTTTTTTTCAATATCTTTTAAATAATAAACATAAATAGTTCTAAACTCTTTTTACATAATTTAAAAAAGGACTCAAGTAATAAAACTTGTAAGTCCTTGAGTTTTAACTATTTTCTCTTTTCAACAATTAACTTAATTGCTGTTCTTTCTTCGCCTTCAATTTGAATATCACTAAATGCTGGTATGCAGATTAAATCTTTTCCTGTTGGGGCAACATACCCACGAGCAATTGCAACTGATTTAATAGCTTGATTTAATGCACCGGCTCCAATCGCTTGAATTTCAATCGATTCCTGAGTCCTAAAGGCATTAGCTAGAGCACCTGCTACTGAAGCTGGTTTTGATTTTGATGAAACTTTTAAAATATCCATTGTTTTTCCTCCTGTTAAGTTTGGTCATAAAATTATATTCGCTAGTTTATGATTTTATGCCTTTACAGGAATTATTCTATCACATGTACTCTGTCGATACGTGTCACTTTGTGCGTTAATTCATTTATTTCTAAAATAACTGCACTAAATTGCATTAATCCATCATCTTGAGGATCAAATCTGTGCCAACCATCATTCAAATATCTATCAATAATTATTTCTTTTTTAACTCCTATGACACCGTCAAGTGGTCCAGTCATTCCTACATCAGTTATAAAAGCTGTACCTTTTGATAGAATCCTCTCATCAGCAGTTTGCACATGAGTATGAGTTCCAATGATTGCCGTTGCTAGTCCATCAAACGCATACCCAAAAGCAATTTTTTCGCTTGTACTTTCTGCGTGAAAATCGATTATGCATATGTCATATGTTAATTGTTCAAGTAATTTCTTTGTTTCTTGAAATGGATTTTTAACTTCTTCATTCATAAATACTTGACCAAGCATTTGGATGATAACAATTTTTATGCCATTGTAATTTACCTCAAGATATCCTTTACCCGGTTTATCGTCAAGATAATTATATGGTCTAACTAAACATTTGGCATTATCAATTATATTCATAATACTACTTTGTTGGAAAGAATGATTTCCTAGAGTTACAACATTTACACCTTGTTCTAAAAGCCATAAATAATGTCCTTCATTGATACCTTTACCATGGGAAATATTTTCCCCATTTACAATAACAAAATTAATTTTTTGTGATTCTTTAATTCTCTTTATGTTTGTTTCTAAGGCTTTTCTTCCAAGTTTAGAAAAGACATCACCAACAAATAATATTTTCATATATACTCCTTTTTAAAAATGTTTCTAAGGATGACTTAGAAACATTTATTCTGTTACTAATCCAAATCATCAAAAGTATTATTTAGCTGTTTCTTGAACTCTTGTTTCTCTAATAACAGTTACTTTGATAGTACCAGGATAAGTAAGCGTATTTTCAATTTTAATGCGAATATCTCTAGCTAATTTGTATGCTAGTGTATCATCAATTTCAGTTGGTTTAACCATTACACGTATTTCACGACCTGCTTGTAAAGCATATGATTTATCAACACCTTTAAATTCATTACATATTTCTTCAAGTTGTGTTAATCTCTTAATGTAATTTTCAATTGATTCACTTCTAGCACCAGGTCTTGCAGCTGAAATTGTATCTGCAGCAGCAACCAATAAAGAAATCATATCTGTTGCTTCTTTATCTCCATGGTGAGAGGCAATTGCATTTATAACAACAGGATTTTCGCGATATCTTGTTGCTAATTCAACCCCTATATCAACGTGGCTTCCTTCCATTTCATGGTCTGCAGCTTTTCCAATATCATGTAATAAACCAGCACGACGAGCTAAAGTTTCATTTAATCCGATTTCGGCAGCAAGTTTACCAGTTAAGAAAGCAACTTCCTTTGAATGTGATAAAGCATTTTGACCATAACTTGTACGGAATTTTAATCTACCAACAAGTTTGATTAGTTCAGGATGCATCTTACCAACACCAACTTCATAGATTGCTTTTTCACCTGCTTCACGAATTTCGTTATCTAATTCCTTTTTAAATTTGGCTACTAATTCTTCAATTCTTGATGGTTGAATACGACCATCAGAAATTAATGCCTCTAACGTTCTTTTAGCGATTTCTCTTCTAATAGGATCAAAGCATGAAATTACTACTGCTTCTGGGGTATCATCAATTATTAAATCAACTCCTGTAGAAGCTTCTATAGCACGTATATTACGGCCTTCACGTCCAATGATACGACCCTTCATATCATCATTTGGTAGTGGAACAACTGAAACAGTTTTTTCACTTACTGCATCACCAGCATATTGTTGAATGGCATTAGCAAGAATCATTTGGGATTTCTTGTTACTTTCAACTTTTGCTCTGTCTTCGGCCTCTTTAACAACAACTGCTACTTCATCGGCCATTTCATTTTCAATTCTTTCAAGAATTATCTTCTTTGCATCTTCAACTTTTAATCCAGAAATTTCAATTAGTTTCTTGTTCTGTTCTTCAATTAGTTCATTAGCTTTCGCAAATTGTCCATCAAGATCAGCTTTTACTTGATCGATTTTTTGCTCTTTGACATTTAAGATTTCTTCACGCTTATCAAGGTTATTACTACGATTATCCAAACGTTCTTCACGTTGTAATAATTTTTGTTCTAACTCATTAGCTGCTTTCTTTTTCTCATCAATTTCACGTTCAGCAGCAATTTTTTTAGCTTGATTTTCTTTATCACTTTCTTGTCTCATGTTACGAAGTTCTTGTTTTAACTCCATAACAGCTTCTCTACGATGTGTCTCTGCAGTTTTTTTAGCTTCCTCAATTATTTTTTTGGCATCTTTTCCAGATTTCATTAAAATATATCTTAATACTAAATATCCACCAGCAACACCTAGTGCTAATGCAACAACAATAACAGGTACGAAGATTCCAACACTAATTCCTAAATAAACTAATGTGTTCATCATAACCTCCAATTTTCAAAAATATATTACAAAATCTAATACAATTATAAAATGAATTTAAAATAATACTATATTTCATACTTTTATATTATACTACTTTTTTAGTCTATAGTCAATGACAATTTATAGTTGATTTATTTATTTTTGATATTAGTTTTTTAAAAAGAAAATGGTTAGTCAAACTAACCATCATTTTATTCTATATTAAAATACTTATTTTTAATCTTTGTAAGTATTTCTTCTGATAAATTTGGATTTTGTCTTAAATACTCTTTTACATTTTCACGGCCTTGACCTAATTTTTCATCATTATATGCAAACCATGAACCACTCTTTTCAATTATATCATATTTAACACCTAAATCAATTATTTCAGCTTCTTTAGAGATACCTTTACCATAGATTAAATCAACATCGCATGTTTTAAATGGAGGAGCCACTTTGTTCTTAACTACCTTTACTCTAGTTATAGAACCTATTGCCGTATCTCCTTGTTTAATTTGTTCTACTCTTCTAATGTCTAATCTAATAGTCGCATAGAACTTTAACGCTCTTCCTCCAGAAGTTGTTTCTGGGCTACCGAACATAACGCCAACTTTTTCTCTAATTTGATTTATAAATATCGCAACACAATTAGTTTTGCTAATTGCTCCACTCAACTTACGCATTGCTTGTGACATCAAACGTGCTTGTAATCCTATATGAGAATCACCCATATCACCATCTATTTCAACTTTTGGAACTAAAGCAGCAACTGAGTCAACAACAATAATTGATACTGCTCCACTTCTTATTAAATAATCACATATCTCTAATGCTTGCTCTCCAGTATCTGGTTGAGACACAATTAGATTATCAACATCTACACCTAAACTAAATGCGTAGCGAGGATCTAAAGCATGTTCAGCATCAATAAATGCCGCAATGCCTCCTTGTTTTTGCGCTTCAGCAATTGCATGTAAAGCAAAAGTTGTTTTACCACTACTTTCAGGTCCATATATTTCTATGATTCTGCCTTTAGGGTAACCACCTACACCCAAAGCCATATCCAAGGCAATTGATCCAGTTGGAACAACTTCATATTGTTCATTCACTTTATCTCCAAGTCTCATAATAGAGCCTTTTCCAAATTGTTTTTCTATAGATTTGAAAGCATCATTTAGGGCCTTATTTTTTTCTTCCATTGATTTTGCTTTTTCTAATTCTTCTTTTTGAATCTTATCTTCAGCCATTCTAGTTCTCCTTATTATTCTTCTCTTTTAAAACATTAACATTTTTTACAAAATAGTCAATTCCAGACACAATTGTCATAATTGTAGCAAGAGAAACTAATACCAATGTTATAATGTCCTTAGCTATTCCAATATTATTATTTATATCTACCATATTAATTGCTAATACATAAATGATCATAGCCATCTGCGTTACTGTTTTTGATTTTCCTAACTTACTTGCCGCAATAACAACACCATTATCAGCTGCTAAAGTACGTAAACCTGTAACCGCAAACTCTCTGGCAAGAATAATTGTAATTACAAATCCAAAGCTAATACCAAATGCTTTAAATATTCCTAATTCAAGCATTGCTATCATTGTTGCCATAACTAATAGTTTATCAGCAAGAGGATCCATAAACTTTCCAAAGTTAGTAACTAAATTGTATTTTCGAGCAATCTTTCCATCAAGAAAATCAGTAATTGATGCTAAAGCAAAAACTACTAGTAAGATCAACAATTGCACATTTACAACTCTTGACACATTTTGAAGTACAGATAGTAATGATACAACAATTACTACTGGAATCGCACACATTCTTGCTATTGTTAATTTATTAGGTAAATTCATTTTTTATTTTCCTTTCATGCTAGAACTATATTTTACTATATTTATTATACCATATTTTTTATTAATAGTAAATACTATTAATTTTCAAAAATAGTTACAGATTATAATTATTTATTCATTTTCACCATTTTTTCTCATTATAACACTATTATACATAATTAGACCTAAAACTATGCAAAGTACACCAGAAGCGAAAATATAAGGCATATTATACAAAATAAATGAATATATGCATATATATAATAATGAAGTTTTACCATTTCCAAAAATACTTTCTAAAAATGGTCCATCAATTCCAAAAGACGCTGCATTCAAGACACCACTTATACTACTTGAAATCCATCTTAGATTTAATCCTAGTGCAAAGCCTAACACAAAGTATCCTTTTTTTCCTTCAAGAATTTTCTTTCTAAAAACAGAAATAATTGCTAGTGTGGCAAAAGCAACAATATAATCTAATAGAAATGAAATTATATTAAATCCATATCCATCAATAAAATAATTTATTAAGCCAAAAAGACTTCCACCAATGATGCCATAAACAGGTCCACACATAATAGAAATTAGTACTAATGGAAGCATTGCAAAAGAAATGCATCCTCCATAAGGAAATTTCAAAAATGGAATTAATCCTGCTACAAAATCAAAGGCTACAGCTAAACCTATCATCACCGCTGTAAAAGTGACATTAAAAACTACTTTTTTCTTCATAATTAATAACCTCCCAAAACAAAAAATAGTTTTTGGAATGCTATATGTGTATAGAAATTTAAATTCCTACGCTAGCATTACCTAGATCAGGTTAGATGGTCGTTACTTTCGTAACCTCTCAGCCGAAGCTCCCATTTAAATTGTCCGACTTATTATATATCATTTTTTATTTTTTTTCAATTCATTTATTGAAGAAAACACAAATATATGGTAAACTATATATATTCGGAGGAAAGTTATATGAATACTAATGATGAATTTGAAAACAAATTAACTCTTGTGAATGATGAAGGAGAAGAAGTCGAATTTGACGTAATCGCAGGTATTAACTACAAAGATGATTTCTATTTGATTCTTTTACCTACTAGTATTCCTAATGCCCCAGAAGATGAAGCTTTCGTCTTTAAGTGCACTGAATACGAAGATGGAGATGCTGAATATGAATTTATTGATGACGATGAAATTTTAGATGGCGTATTTAAAATTTACGAACAACTTTTAAATGACGAAGAATAAAAGGCCCTTACGAGCCTTTTTTATTTACGATATCCTCTGCACATATATATCCGCTAAGCCATGCAAAGTACAAATTGTATCCACCAGTTGCTCCTGCAACATCAATCGTTTCCCCAAGGATATATAAATTATTATTTAATTTACTTTCAAAAGAATTTGTAATTTCTTGGATACTGACTCCACCTAGAGTTATTTGAGCTTCATTGAAATCCCTCTTTGATAGCACTGTATACTTTAAATTTTTGATTGTTTTCAAAATGGAGATAGTACTTTTATCACTTCTTGAAACTATTTCATTCCATAGATTCTTAGGAAAGACATTTTCTAAAAACTTTAGTCCTCTTTCACTAACTAATTGTTTTAAATCATTAATACTATACTCAGGCATTAAATCTATACTAATAACATCATTTTCTTTAAGTATATTTGATGCATCCATTATACAAATACCCGATAATCCATTATCACGGAATTGCAATTCTCCTGTTCTACTTTCGTTTTTAAAGTTTATCTTTACTTTCCATCTTATACCATAAAGTTGATTAGTTTTTTCTTTTGTGATAAGAGGAACTAATCCTGGTTCAGTAGGTGTAATTTTATGTCCTAAACTTGAAAGTAGTTCATAGCAGTTAGTTTCTGCTTGGGCTTTTGATCCTGTAGCAAAAACAAGATAATCGCAATTTATACTATCATTTATTTTGTATCCAGTTTTAACCTTTTTTACAGAAGTTACTCTCGTATTCAGTAAGACCTTCACTTTTAACTCTTGTAAATCAAAAGTGAGAACATCGCACACAGTTTTAGCTTGTAAACTGTAAGGATATAGTCTACCTTCTGTTCCTTCACGTAATAGAATTCCATAAGCTGTTAGCATTTTATCAATTTCAACTTTTGTCATATTCTTTTCAATAAGTGAAAAATCATTATAGAATTCTTTACTTATGTTTTTATTCATTATATTGCATTTACCACTACCTGTTTTAGATACTTTTTTTAATAGTTTATTATTTTGTTCAATTATTGTAACATCAATAGTACTATCTAAATATTTTATTGTTATTCCTGCAAAAACACCGGAAGCACCACCACCAATTATACACACATGCATTTTTATCACCTATTTTATTTACTTCTTAGTATATTATATATTAATTATTTAATTATTGCAATTCTTAATTTAAAAAGAGGGACCTTCCCTCTATTTTTTATTAATAAACCTTATTATGAAAAAGAATACCATATAAGCAATAATTAATATCAATAACTTTTTGTTAAGTTCTTTATTTTTCATCAATGAATCCTTTTACAATATCAAATAAAATATCAAAACCAGAGTCAATAATCCCTTCTACCTTTTTTCCACCTTTATTAAAAATATTTTCTTCAACAACATTTTCTGATGGTTTGTATGTATTATCTTTTGTAGAGATTTTTCCCTCGAATTCTTTTAATTTTTCATTTGATATTCTTCCACTTGTTTCATCGTTTGGAACATTCATTACATATCCAAAGAAAAAGAACAAGAAAATTAAAAATATTACATGCCTAGGCTTCATACGGACCTACAATTGGATGTAACGCTTGATCTATTGCTTTACTTATTATTTGTGTAAGGTCAGATATGTCTAAATCAACTTCTTTTGGTGTTACCATCATATTAAAGCCAGTTGGCGTTAAAATCTCATCTATTAATTGCCTTTTCTCTTCTTCACTTAAGGCTCCAACATTACCAAATAACTCTTCACGATATTCTTTGTTTGGCCTTGGAGTATTTTCAATATCTATTTCTTCAGGCTTGTTTCGGTGAAGATTATTCATATATTTCATAATAATGTCTATTGTATCACTTGTAATTGTTACCGCGTCTACAACTGTTGGTACCCCTATAGCTATCACAGGGATGCCAATTGTTTCCTTGCTTAATTCCTTTCTTCTATTTCCAACTCCTGAGCCAGGGCTTATTCCCGTATTTGTAATTTGAATAGTTTTATTAACTCGATCTATTGATCTTGATGCTAAAGCATCAACTACTATCATATAATCCACATCTATTTTACTCTTAACAGCTTCTATAATATCAAAAGTTTCTATACCTGTAGTACCCATTACTCCTGGAGCAATTGCACTAACTTCTCTGATTCCTGGACTTACTTTGCTTGGATTAATCATAAACATATGCCTAGTAACTATTACATTATCTACAACTAATGGTCCTAGTGAATCTGGGGTAACATTGATATTACCTAATCCTACTATCAATCCTTTATCTTCGTTTTTTATGTTTTCAAACTCCATAACTTCTTTTATGACATTTGCAAGAACATTTTCACAATTCACTATGTCATCATTGTCATGAGTTTCAATTGCCCTCGTATCTATTGTATAATAAACACCTGGTTTTTTTCCGATTCGGCCACTATTTTCTTCATCAACAAAAACTCTTTTTAATTCAATTCCATTAATATTTTTCTCTTCTTCAGGTATTTGAAAATCTTTTATCGCTTCTGAAGCTAAGTCTGTTCTAACAGAATATTTATCCATTTTATCACCTCATATTTTATTATTAACAAA
>UMGV01072078.1_pt1 | contig 72965 bp, 62 predicted proteins | sample 1965361 | NCBI WGS metagenome assembly UMGV01 (sample SAMEA4836081, study PRJEB28245) | human gut metagenome | biome: gut microbiome; material: fecal sample | place: Denmark | collected 2008
TGCCGTACGACACAGAGAAATCTTAATGACCGATTTGGGATTATATAATGATGTCCCGAAACCCGATTGCCGCTGTTATATACACGAACATGGAATGACGAGTCAACAAAAGCAGTACGATTGCCATACGATTGTCAACTGATTCAGTATGGCTTTCACACGCCTGACAACAGTTTTAGTATAAGAAGGAAAAACTGTCTGATGAAACTCGAGGCAGACTCGAGGCTGGGAGGCCCAAAAGATGAAGCAAGGTTACTTGGCAAAGTATCGTTGGATACTTGGCGATTTATCCTTGGATACATTGCAAAGTATCATTGGATACTTTTCCGGGGCTGTTTTCTGGCCCGCGCACACGAAAGCACTTCTTGGACGTTTCTTCCTGCAATCGCGAGGAAGGAGAGGGCGGTGCTTAGCCTACGGGAATATCGGGAAGAAGCTCACGGAAGATGCTGCGGGCGCGAGTGATTTCTTCTTGGGAGAGGGCAGGAACACCTTCCAAGGGATAGGGGATGCCCAATTCCTCGTATTTATAAGTGCCCAAAGTGTGATAGGGAAGAAGCTCCACACGCTCCACCACCGAAGTGTATTGGCCTATCCATCGGGCTACATCACGCAGACGAGTCTCATCGGCCGTGTAGCCTGGCACCACCACATGACGAATCCATGTGGGTTTGCCCATTTGGGCAAGGCGGTCCATCCACGCCTGGTTGGACTTTCTGAGGCAGCCCGTATAAGTCTGATGGAGCGAGTCATCGGTGGTCTTCACATCCAGCAGAACCAAGTCGGTGTAGTCAAGCACGGCAAAAGCGGCATCGGTACTGATGACTCCGCTGGTGTCGAGAGCCGTGTGCAAGCCTTTCTGCTTGCAGAGGCGGAAGTACTCCCTTACGAATTCGGCCTGCAGGAGAGGCTCTCCCCCACTCACGGTCACTCCACCCTTGCGGATGAAGGAACGGTAACGGATGGCTTCATTGAGCAGTTCCTCGGGTTCCCATTCAAACTGCACAGGAGCCTGCGGTGCCCATGTATCGGGATTATGACAGAATGCACAGCGCATGGGACATCCCTGCATGAATGCCACAAACCTGATGCCGGGACCATCCACAGCACCAAACGTCTCGATAGAATGTATTCTGCCTTTCATCTTCCTATTTGCTTAAAAAGACACCAGACTGGGCTCCAGGGGATTCCCGATGAGAATTCGAGGAGCACCAGTCTGCTGTCGTAGTTGATATCAATTATTGTCCCGGCGGCTGGCGGGCAGCCACCCCAATGCCATTACAGGCTCTGGTTGATGGTGCGGCTCAGCACGTCGAGCTGCTGCTCACGTGTCAGCTTGATGAAGTTCACAGCGTAACCCGACACACGGATAGTGAGCTGAGGATACTTCTCGGGGTGCTCCATAGCATCCTCAAGCAGCTGACGGTCGAATACGTTCACGTTGAGGTGATGACCACCATCGGGTGTGAAGAAGCCGTCCATGAGGTTCACCAGGTTGTTCACCTGGGTGTCCGGCTGCTTGCCCAGTGTTGCGGGTGAAATGGCAAAGGTATAAGAGATGCCATCATGAGAGTGCTGGAAGGGCAGCTTGGCAACAGAAGCCAGAGCAGCAACAGCTCCGCGAGTGTCACGACCGTTCATGGGGTTGGCACCGGGAGCGAATGGAACGCCAGCAGGACGTCCGTCGGGAGTGGCACCAGTATATTTGCCATACACCACATTGCTGGTGATAGTGAGCAGTGACTGAGTGGGCTTGGCGTTGCGATAAGTGTTGTGCTGACGCATGAACTCCATGAACTTCTCGGTGATCATCAGTGCCAGAGCATCGGTGTTCTCGTCGTTGTTGCCGAAGGGCACATAGCCGGTGTTCTCGAAGCCAACAGCCAGACCGCGCTCATCGCGGATAACCTTCACAGTACCATACTTGATGGCAGCCAGTGAGTCGGCTACGATAGAGAGACCAGCGATACCTGTAGCACGAGTGCGCTCCACATCACCATCGTGGAGAGACATCTCAAATGCCTCGTAATCGTACTTGTCGTGCATGTAGTGGATGATATGCAGAGCATTGGCATAGGTGCGGGCCAGCCAACCCATCATCTGCTCAAACTTCTCCATCACCACATCGTAGTCCAGCACATCATCGGTGATGGGTGCATAAGCGGGAGCTATCTGGTCACCGCTGCGCTCATCGCGACCACCGTTGATGGCATAGAGCAGGCACTTGGCCAGGTTGGCACGAGCGCCGAAGAACTGCATCTGCTTACCTATCTTCATAGGAGATACGCAGCAAGCGATGCCGTAGTCGTCACCGTAATCCACACGCATGAGGTCGTCATTCTCGTACTGGATGGCAGATGACTTGATGCTCATCTCGGCGCAGTAGCGCTTCCAAGGCTCAGGCAGACGCTCGCTCCACAGCACAGTCAGGTTGGGTTCGGGAGCCGGACCCAGGTTCTCCAGTGTGTGCAGCATGCGGAAACAGGTCTTGGTCACCAGTGTGCGGCCGTCGATACCCATACCACCCTCGGCAGCTGTCACCCATACAGGGTCGCCGGAGAAGAGGTCGTTGTACTCGGGAGTACGCAGGAAGCGCACGATACGCAGCTTGATGATGAGCTGGTCAATGAGCTCCTGAGCCTCCTGCTCGGTGAGCTTGCCCTCTCGCATATCGTTCTCGATGAAGATATCAAGGAATGTAGAGATACGGCCAATAGACATGGCAGCACCGTCCTGGTCCTTCACAGCACCCAGATAGCCGAAGTAAACGAACTGCACAGCCTCACGTGCGTTCTGAGCGGGCTTGGTCACATCGAAGCCATAAGCCTCACACATCTTCACGAAATCCTTCAGAGCCTGGATCTGCTCGGTAATCTCCTCGCGGCAGCGGATGGTCTCGTCGTCCATCTCGGCGATGTCCAGACGCTCCATGTAGCGCTTCTTCTCCTCGATGAGGTTATCCACACCATACAGGGCAATACGGCGATAGTCGCCAATGATACGGCCACGACCGTAAGCGTCGGGCAGTCCGGTGATGATGTGGCTGTGGCGTGCGTCACGAATATCCTTGGTGTAGGCAGAGAACACACCCTGGTTGTGTGTCTTGCGGTACTTGGTGTAAATCTCCTTGGTCTCTGCATCCAGCTTGTAGCCATAAGCCTCGAGAGCCGACTCCACCATGCGGATACCACCCTTGGGGAAGATTCCGCGCTTGAGAGGAGCGTCGGTCTGCAGACCTACAATCACCTCGTCCTCCTTACATATATAGCCAGCGCCATAGGTGGTGAGTGTCTGGGGCAAACGAGTCTCAGCGTCATAAACGCCCTTCTCGCGCTCTACCTTGAACATCTCGCTCAGCTTGTCCCACAGGCGCAGTGTGCGCTCGGTGGCAGGAGCCAGGAATGAGGCATCGCCCTCATAAGGTGTGTAGTTGTGCTGAATGAAGTCACGAACGTTGATCTCTCGCTTCCAGATGAATCCTTCATACTGGTTCAGTTGGTGGGTCAATTTCATAATACTTTCTTTTTGAGTTTATTGTGGGTTTAGGGTCACCCCTACCTTGCTTTGGGAGTGCAAAGGTAGTGGCATTCTTTCAAGTAGCCATACGAAATAGGGCAAAATCTTTCTAAAATACTAAATATTTGGTATCAGCCGTCGGGAAGCATTTCTTCCTTTTCGCCTCAAAATACTTGTTTTTCGTCCAAAAGCGTTTTCCATTACACTTCAAGAGACCATTTTCTGCCGCCTCAAAGCGATTTCTCTTGTGTCAGAAACGACTGTCTTTTGCACTTCAAGACACCCGCCATTCCGCTTCAGCCTGCCCGCTTTTCCACTCCAGAATACTGGCAAGTGCCGGGGCAAAAGCCTGTCAAAGGCTCAGCGGACGGTCAGCAGGACAGGGTTTTCACGCTTCACCTTTCCGCTGAACTTGCTCACCACTTCGGCATAACTGTGTCTGATGAGCGCCTTGATGAGTTCGTCGGACAGTTCGCCGTAGATGTCAAGCTGGTTCCAGTATCGCTTGTTCATGTGCCAGGCGCCCTCTATCTCGCGATGCCGCTCACGAAGTTCAACCGCATAGTCGGGATTGCACTTGAGCACAAACCACTTGGTGTTCTCCAGATTTATCATGGCGAATATCTTGCCCTGCACTCTGAATGCCAGGCAATCCTCATCAAAAGGAAAATCCTCGGTGGTCAGAGGAAGCGAGAGGCAGTATGCACGAATGTCCTCTACGTTCATGGTTCTTCGGGTTGACGTTTGGCAAAGACCGGCACGAGAGTCTCCTCGTTGGGCCAATTGGGCATATGATAGAGCGAGATGGGCTTTCCGCCCAGCCCTGTCCAGTCGATGCGACGCACATAATCGAAGTCTGGAGCGCCGAAGTCAAAGGAACGCCCGAAGAGGAAAACCATCCTGCGACCCTCGTCGAGCCGCCATAGTCCGCCTCCATAGACACATCGCTCGCCCGTGCGCAAAAGGTCGCGGTGGAGAAACACCTGCCCAAACCTGAGCACGCCATCCTGGTTGATTATAAACTTCTGATACATATATTACTTATAGAACTTTACCGCAAGAATCGCTGCAACCTGCAGCACGATGATGAGAGGTACGCCAATGCGGAACTTCCAATGCAATGTCTTGTGGTGCCAGAGGTGCATGCCCATCCAAGCCCCCAGGCTTCCACCGGCAAGGGCAAACAGCAAGAGGGTGCTCTCGGGTACACGCCACATGCGATGACGCGACTTGTACTTGTCCAACCCATAGAGCAGGAAGGTGAAGAGATTGAGGCCAATGAGTCCCAGGAGCACCACCTTGCCTGCCGTCAGACCGCTGCGGGTGATATCAGCCAAGAAACCGTCCATCATCCTATAGCCAGCAGTTCGATGTCGAAGATGAGGGTGGAAGCGCCGGGGATGCCGGGCAGCGGGCGCTTGCCATAGCCCATGTCGGCTGGGATATACACCTCCCAGCGGTCGCCCACGTGCATCTTCTTGAGCGCGATTATCCATCCCTGTATGAGGTCGGAGAGGCGGATGGCAAGCGGAGTGCCGCCACGGCTGCCGTCGAACACACGTCCGTCGATGAGGCGACCCGTATAGTGGGCGGTGATGATGCTGCGCTCCAGAGGCGTATCGCCCGACTGATTGCCCTCGGCCAGCACCTTGTAATAGATGCCCATGGGCAATGAGAGCACCCCTTCCTCGCGCGACTTCTCCTCCAGCCACAGGCTGTTCTGGCGTGCATATTCAGCCCAGCTCACCTTACCCGACTGCTTGCGCTGCTCACGCTTTGCCCTGTCGCGCTCCTCGCGACTGCTATATTTTGGTTCGTTACTCATTATCTGTCATTTATATAAATGTTCCCGAAGTAAATGTTTAATCGCCATCATGGGATGATGAAGCATCATTCTGGGACCAGCCCAGCGCATCACCTCACGCATCCGCTCTGCCATCAGGGGGCTGTAGCAATGCACCCGGCACAGCCGGCAGGTGCCCTTCTGATTGCCGAAGCGGCAACGGTCGAGCCGCCTGTGAGCATAGGTGAGCAGTTGCTGGCAGTCGGAACATAATTGGCTGCCGCCATGATGATGCCGGCAATAGAAGCGCACCATCACCTCTATCCCCCTTTTCTCTTCCTCCACTCTCGATGTCCCCACAGCCCCATGCGTCTGCACCGACCCACGGGACAACCGTCCCCACAAGCCGCCACGAATAGGATTCCGCATCAGAAGTTCAATGTTACGTTCTTTCCAAAGGGTGCGAGCACCAGTCCTGCCATCTTGAAATGCTGACGGGCAAAGGGCAGACCGACGATGGTGATGGCCAGCAGGAGTCCGAAGAGCACATGCACCAGCCATGCCCAGAAGCCTCCGAATATCATCCAAAGGAGGTTGAGGGGAATGCGCAGGCAGCCTGGAGGGCAAGTTCCCGGCTCCACACGCGACCCGAAAGGCCACAGACAGAGCAGTCCAAGCTTGAATGTCTGCAGAGCCAAAGGTATGCCTATGATGGTGACAGCCAGTGCCAGAGTGCCGGTAAAATAGCCAACGGCAGCTTCCAGGCCGCCAAAAATCCACCAGATGAGGTTTCCGAGTAAGCGCATAATATATAATGTATAGTTATTCACTTGCAAATATACATGATTTTATCGGCTCACGCCTTATGATGAAGAAAGAAAACGTGGGTGCAGCAACATTTTGGCCAAGAAGGTGCAGCAGCCGATGGCCGACAGGGAAGTGAAAAGCGCAGAAACATGCAGCGCGCTGCATCCGCCACCGCAGCACGCTGCATCCGCCCTTGCAGCGTGCTGCACACGTCATCGCAGCGCGCTGCATTCAGGACATCATCCTTGCACCGCTTTCACCCCATTGGCCCTACACGGCAAAACAAGCACCCTCCAAAGCAGGAAACAGAAGCAGGCAGCCAACCGCCCAACAGTCTCTTCTGCCCCCAAAACAACGGTGCGGAGCCAAAAGAAGCACAGCACCCCAAGTCTGCCAGAAAGCCTGCTTACACCGGACATTCGGCCACAGGCAACCGAGAAGAGCACCCTCTACTGCTCCGAAACCTTAAAACCCGTGAAGAGAAGTTGGGAAAAGTTAAAGAAAAAGCCGTATCTTTGCAGTCCGTAAGACTTAATCAACATCCAATAGTTCTTGATGAACAAACTCAGCTTTGCGCCGCGCATTGTAAACGAACTGCGGCATTACAACAGAGAGAAATTCACGGCCGACCTCATGGCAGGCCTTATAGTGGGCATCGTGGCTCTGCCACTGGCCATCGCCTTTGGCATTGCATCAGGCGTTTCACCCTCACAGGGCATCCTCACAGCCATCATCGGCGGCTTCATCGTGAGCGCTCTGGGCGGCAGCAAGGTGCAGATAGGTGGTCCCACAGGTGCCTTCATCGTCATCATCTACGGCATTGTCAACGACCCCAATCTGGGTCTGTCGGGCCTGATGATAGCCACCATGCTGGCCGGTGTGTTCCTCATCCTGCTGGGCGTATTCCGCTTGGGCACCATCATCAAGTTTATCCCTTACCCCATCGTGGTGGGTTTCACCAGCGGTATAGCCGTCACCATCTTCACCACACAGATAAAGGATCTGCTGGGACTGAGCATTGACGGCAAGCTGCCAGGCGACTTCCTGAGCAAATGGGCTGTGTATCTGCAGAATCTGCACACCATCGACTGGACCACAGCAGCCGTGGGACTGCTGAGCATCATCATCATAGCTCTCACCCCCAAGGTGTCCAAGAAGATTCCCGGATCGCTGGTGGCCATCATCGTCATGACGGTGGGTGTGTATTTCCTCAATGCCCACACCGACATGCATGTAAGCACCATCGGCGACCAGTTCGGCGAGATAAAGGCAAGCATCCCGCCTCTCACCGTGCCCAATATCACCTGGGAGGGGCTGAAGGGTCTGTTCCCCACAGCCATGGTTATCGCTGTGCTGGGTGCCATAGAGTCGTTGCTGTCGGCCACCGTGGCTGATGGTGTGTGCGGCGACCGCCACAACTCCAACCAGGAACTCATAGGTCAGGGAGTGGCCAACCTGTGTACACCGCTCTTCGGAGGCATCCCCTGCACGGGAGCCATCGCACGTACCATGACCAACATCAACAATGGCGGACGCACCCCTATGGCCGGTATCTTCCATGCCATCGTGCTGCTCGTCATCTTCCTGGCACTTATGCCCCTGGCTGCATATATCCCCATGGCCTGTCTGGCAGGCGTGCTGGTGATAGTCTCATACGGAATGAGCGGCTGGCGAACATTCCTTCAGATCATGCGCAACCCCAAGAGCGACATCGCCGTGCTCATTGTCACCTTCCTGCTCACCGTCATCTTCGACCTCACAGTAGCCATTGAGGTGGGTCTGCTCATCGCCTGCCTGCTCTTCATGAGACGAATGGCAGAGACCACACAGGTGAAGGTGATAGCCGACGAGATAGACCCCAACGAGGAGACAGACGCCGAGGTGCACGAGGAGCGTCTGGTTATCCCGCAGGGAGTGGAGGTGTATGAAATCAACGGCCCCTACTTCTTCGGCATCGCGAGCAAGTTTGACGATATAATGGCAACCATGGAGAAGCGGCCCAAGGTGCGCATCATACGCATGCGCCGAGTGCCCTTCATCGACTCTACAGGCATTCACAACCTGCAGAACCTATGCCAGATGAGCCACCGCGAAGGCACTCACATCGTGCTCTCAGGCGTGCAAGAGAAAGTGTATGACGTACTGGAACACAATGGGTTCTGCCATCTGCTGGGCAAAGATCACATCTGCCCCAACATCAACGTGGCGCTGAAGAAGGCCGAGGAGATTGCCCACAGGGGATAATCACACACCATACTTCGGGCTGGAGGATGCTCCCAGGGGCACCTTCCAGCCCGAACTGTCATGTGGCGGAAGCAAATAACATGGAAAACGGAAATTAGAGCGGCAACAACCTTTGCCGATAACGGAATAAAGCGTATCTTTGTAAATCATGCACGCATGAGGCGTGCTAACCAATAAAAGATACGTACAATGAATCGCAGAACACTGAAGAGACTGACCAGCAACCTGTGCGGGGAGCTGTTTGCAGAATGCATCGTGCTGTCACACATCCACAAGGACAAGCAGGAGCAGATAGACAAGATAATGGTGAAGATACTCAACGGACAGGACAGCATGCTGTGCCGTCTGTCACACGTGGAGCCTGGCAACGTGAAGGGATTCTTCAAGAAGTACCACGAAGACCTGAAGGCCCTGGAGCAGGAGACCACACAGATGATGGAGGAGCTGGGCTAAAGGCCCGCAGGCTGCACAGACGGCTGCTGCACACATCACTTTGAGAGATGCCGCTCTGGTTCTGACCGCACACCGGCCAGCAGCCAGCGAAGAGGTACACACCAGCGGTCAACCGCAACGGGAGTCCGCCGAACGACAAGCGCAAAACCAACAGAATGATCCAGCAACTATCCAGACGGATACTGTACAGATGGATGGGATTCTCGGAGGTGGTCACCGAACCACGTCCCGAGAAGTATATCATCGTGATGGCTCCGCACACAAGCAACTGGGACTTCATCATTGGCATACTCTACGCACATGCCGAAGGGTTCCGAAGCAACTTCCTCATGAAGAAGGAATGGTTCTTTTGGCCCATGGGCAAACTGATGAGGAAGCTGGGAGGCATACCCGTCTATCGCGACAAGAAGATGGGCTCGACCGACCGGCTCGCCGCATTGGCCATGGAGTCGAAGGAGTTTCACCTGTGCATCACACCCGAAGGAACACGCAAGCCCAACAGCGAGTGGAAGCGCGGCTTCTACTATATCGCACTCAAGGCAAAACTCCCCATCCTGCTCTACGGCGTGGATTACAAGGAGAAGAAGATAGAATGCACCAAGACCATTGTGCCCAACGGCGACGTAGAAGGACAGATGGCCGAGATAAAGGACTACTTTAAGCGTTTCGTGGCAAAGAAGCCCGAGAACTTTGCAACATAAATGAACATCAACATCAAGGCCACCCTGGCTATGGTGGCAATTTGCCTCATGGGGGCAACACAGGCAGGTGCGCAGAACGAGTCAAAGGCTCTGCGCACAGCACTTGCCGACTATCTGGAGAACTACAACCGCAATGCCACCTGCTACACGAGCTACGACCGTGTGACAGTGGAGGATATCACAGTAAACGCAGAAGAGCGTAAAGTGTATATCTACTTGAACGTTGGTTTTCTGGGGCAACCGTTCACACCCGAATCGGTGAAGAGCATCAAGGAGAACATACAGCAGCGTCTGCCCAAGAACCTGCAGCGCTATGATGTGGTAGTCTATGCCGACGGCACCCCCATCGATATGCTTGTGCCGGTGAACCTGGCAGAGAAGAAGGACCCTACCAGGATGTATGGCAAGCTGGACTACAAAGGTCACCCATGGGTGCAAAGGGAATCGCTCCCCTACTCCATCACACGCGGACTGCAAGGCAGGCATCTCTGTCTGTGGGCCAGTCACGGCAAGTATTTCAGCAGCAATGCACAGAAATGGGTGTGGCAACGTCCCCGTCTGTTCTGCACAACAGAAGACCTTTTCACACAGACCATCGTGGTGCCTTATCTCATGCCCATGCTGGAGAACGCAGGAGCGTGCATCTTCACCCCCCGCGAGCGCGACTGGCAGAAGAATGAGGTGATAGTGGATAACGACACACCTGACTCCAACGGCCTTTACCAGGAAGTGAACGGCCGACACCAGTGGACTGATGCCGGCACAGGATTTGCCTATCTGCGTGCTTATTACCAGGATGGAGACAACCCCTTCACCGATGGTTCGTGCCGCATGACGGAAAGCGTGACGGGCAGAAAGACGCTCAGCACAGTGGTGTGGCGGCCTGTCATCCCCGAAGAAGGCGACTATGCGGTGTATGTTTCCTATAAGACTTTGCCCAACAGCATCGATGACGCTCATTATGTGGTGCGCCATCAGGGTATGGACACTCCCTTCACCGTCAACCAGAAGATGGGTAGCGGCACATGGGTATATCTGGGCACTTTCCGCTTCAGCCCGGGCGACTTGAACAACAACTGCGTTCTGCTCACCAACCAAAGCAGTTCGCGCGGAGTGGTGACCGCCGATGCCGTACGCTTCGGAGGCGGTATGAGCAACATTGTACGCTCTGACGACACGATGGACTACGCGCTCTGCAGCGGAATGCCACGTTTTCTGGAGGCCGCCAGATACTCGGCTCTCTGGTATGGCTTCCCGGTGGAGACCTATCGGGTGAAGGATAACGACGACTACGGAGACGACATCAACGTGCGCTCCAGAACGGAGAACTACCTGGGCAGGGGCAGTGTGTATCTGCCTGGAGACAGCGGACTGTGCGTACCCTTGGAGATGAGTATGGCCCTTCACAGCGATGCGGGCTTCCGCAAGGACAGCACCATCGTGGGTTCATTGGGCATCTACACCACCGACTTCTACGAAGGAATCACCGGCGCAGGACTATCACGCCTGACCAGCAGAGACCTGGCCGACATCGTGATGACGCAAGTGTATGGCGATCTGACCAACACCTTCGGCAACTGGACACGCAGGCAGATGTACAACCGCAACTATGGCGAAACACGCGAACCGCAATATCCTGCCATCATACTGGAGATGCTGAGCCACCAGAACTGGGCTGACATGCGCATGGCACACGACCCCTACTTCAAGTTCACCATGGCAAGGGCCATCTACAAGGGCATCCTGCGCTATCTGACAACCGTACACAAGTGTGATGCAGTGGTGCAACCATTGCCTGTCAACAGCCTGAGCAGCAGTCTGAACGTACGTAAAGGCAAGGTGAGACTGGCCTGGCAACCCACGGTGGATGCTTTGGAAGAAACGGCACAACCCTCCAAATACATTATATATATAAGCCGCAACGGCAGTGGCTTCGACAATGGAACAGCCGTTGACGCACGTTCCACAGCAGCCGACATCGATGTGGAACCGGGTGTGCTGTACCGTTTCCGCGTCACCGCAGCCAACGCGGGTGGAGAGAGCATGCCGTCAGAGGAGGTGTGCTGCTACCTTGCCGGGGAAGACGCACCGCACATCCTGGTGGTAGATGGCTTCCAGAGAGTGGCAGGTCCAAAGGCCTTCAACACCGAGAAGACCTCTGGTTTCGACATGAGCGATGACCCTGGAGTGGCCGACGTAAGAACTCCCGGCTATTGCGGCTACCAGCTCTATTTCGGCAAGGACGGTTATGGTAAGGAGAACAGTACCGGCCACGGATTCAGCGGAAGCGAACTGGAAGGTAAGGTGCTGGCCGGCAACACGCACAACTGGGCCTGCCTGCATGCACAAGAGATACTCAAGAACGGACAATACAACATCAGCAGCTGTGTGGCTTCGGCATGCTCCACAATGGATGCCAGCCAGTTTGCAATGGCCGACATAGCCTTTGGTGCACAGCGGGCCGACGGCTATGCAATGCGCACCTACAAGACTTTCACACCCGAGGTGATAAGCCTGGTGGAGCAACTGACACGCAACGGAAAGGGCGTGCTGGTGAGTGGCGCCTACATAGGAACCGACATGCAGGCACCTGCCGAGCAGCAGTTCCTGAGCCAGACACTGAAATGGACATGCAACTCAACGGTCTTTGCCGACAACGGGATGACGGTGCAAGGCATGAACACACAGGCTTCCATCTTCACCGAACCCAATGAAGATCACTACTGGGTGCGCCATATGGACGTGCTGCAGCCTGCTGCACCGGCCTTTGCCGCCATGCAGTACGGTGACAGCCAGAACGCTTCGGCAGTGGCCTATCAGGGCAGCGACTACAAGGCCATCTCCTACGGATTCCCGCTGGAGTGCATCACGTCGCCCGAAGCAAGAAGCGCCATCTTCGGTGCATCCATACAGTTCCTGCTTGCGAAATGAACTTCAAAGTATAACCATACATTATATATATGTACCAGATAGTATGTAACGAAAAGGGGTCAAGGACACTCGAAGTACTCGACGAGCACCTGGAGACCATCGAGAAGCACAATCTCTTCACCGACCTGCTGGACAGCAACGGCATCGTCAACGAGAATGTGCTGGAGAAACTGCGCCTCAACGTGCGTTCTCTGCTCAACAACGAGCATCCCGACGCCGGGCTGCTCAAGCTGTGCCAGGACATTCTCTTCCACGATAATATGAAGGCATTCGGCCTGCATCAGCTCATCCTCCTCTTCCTCGACTGGGAGAAGGAGAAGCTGGAGGCGCTTAAACCCGAACTGGAAACCGAGAGCGAGAGTTGAGTACAAGCACACACCAACTGACCGAATGGCTGCCTACCACCCGACGCGAGATGGACTTGCGCGGCTGGGATTGCGCTGACGTGATACTCTTCAGCGCCGATGCCTATGTGGATCACCCTTCTTTCGGAGCGGCGGTGATAGGTCGTGTAATGGAGGCTGAGGGACTGCGAGTGGCCATAGTGCCGCAACCCGACTGGCACGGAGACTACCGCGACTTCAAGCGCTTGGGACGACCACGTCTGTTCTTCGGCGTTGCACCCGGCTGCATGGACTCTATGGTGAACAAATACACCGCCGCACGACGACTCAGAAGCGAAGATGCCTACAGTCCCGACGGCCGTCACGACATGAGGCCAGAGTACCCCACCATCGTCTATACCCAGATTCTGAGGCAGCTCTATCCCGATGTGCCTGTGGTATTGGGCGGCATCGAGGCCAGTCTCAGGCGCGTGATGCACTACGACTATTGGCAAGAGCGCTTCCGTCCAAGCATCCTCGTTGACAGTCAGGCCGACATGATAACGTATGGCATGGGCGAGAAACCCACCATCGCATTGTGCCAACTCCTGACCGACGCGCTGGAAGAGAGCCACCCCGACCTGGCTTATGACGAGAACGGAAACTCCTTCATCACCCGCTCCACCTTCCATCAGGTGGTGCAGGAGCAGCATGAGGTACCCCAGACTGTATCGCTCTACCGCAAGAACGACATACCTGGAGGCATCCGCAAAGACGACATCGTGCTGCACAGCTACGAGGAGTGTATGCGTGAACCGCGCCTTCATGCCGACAACTTCAGGCATGTGGAGGAGGAGAGCAACAAGCTGCGTGCGCAACGCCTGCTGCAACAGACGGGCCAGCAATGGGTGGTGGTGAACCCGCCATTCCCGCCGCTCACGCAAGAGGAGCTCGACCACAGCTTCGACCTGCCCTATACACGTCTGCCTCACCCCAAGTACAAAGGCAAGCGCATCCCGGCTTACGAAATGATCAAGTTCAGTGTGTGCATGCATCGCGGCTGCTTCGGCGGTTGCGCCTTCTGCACCATCAGCGCACACCAAGGCAAGTTCATCATGAGCCGCTCCAAGGAGAGCATCCTCAAGGAGGTGGAAGCCATCACCCGCATGCACGACTTCAAGGGGTATCTGAGCGACCTGGGAGGCCCGAGCGCAAACATGTATATGATGCACGGGCGCAATCCCAAGGCTTGTCAGGCCTGCAAGCGCCCATCATGCATCCATCCTCAGATTTGCCCGAACCTCAATGGCGACCACCGGCCACTGCTCGACATCTACCGTGCTGTCGATGCTATGCCGGGCATCAAGAAGAGCTTCATCGGCAGCGGAGTGCGTTATGACCTGCTCCTGCACGACTGGAAGGATGATGCTCTGAACCGCTCAGCACGCGAATACACGCGGGAGCTCATACTGCATCATGTGAGCGGACGGCTCAAGGTGGCACCCGAACACACCTCTGACAGTGTGCTCCAGCTCATGCGCAAGCCCTCTTTCATGCAGTTCAAGCAGTTTAAGAGAATCTTCGATGACGTGTGCCGCAGCCAGCGCTTACGCCAGCAGATCATCCCCTACTTCATTAGCAGCCACCCCGGATGCCATGCAGAGGATATGGCACAACTGGCCATCGAGACCAAAGGACTGGACTTCCAGCTCGAGCAAGTGCAGGACTTCACGCCCACGCCACTCACTGTGGCCACCACCTGTTGGGCTACAGGATATCACCCCTACACGCTCGAGCCCGTATTCTGCGCCCGTTCGCCCAAGGAGAAAGAGCAGCAACGCATGTTCTTCTTCTGGTATAAGAAGGAGGAGCGGCGCCGTATAGAGACCTACCTGCGCAGCATCGGACGGCAGGATTTACTTAAAAGATTGTTCAACAAATAACGTAGAAAGATTATGGCAAAAGATTGGTTTGAATGTAAAGTGAGATACGACAAGACCCTGGAGACTGGCTTGCTGAAGAAGGTAACGGAGTCGTACCTGGTGGATGCGCTGAGCTTCACAGAGGCCGAGGAGCGTTTCCTGCAGGAGATAGAGCCCATGATGTCGGGCGAATACAGCGTGAGCGACATCAAGCGCGCCAAGATATCGGAGCTCTTTGAGAGCATCGATACCACAGACGACAAGTGGTACAAGGCTAAGGTAGCCTATATCGCATACGACGAAAAGAAGGGCGTGGAGAAGCGCACCAACCAGATAATGCTCATCCAGGCCAAAGACCTGCGCGTAGCTGTGCAGAATCTGGACAAGGGTATGCAAGGTACAATGGGAGACTGGGACATCATCTCTATCGCCGAGACGCCTATCATGGACATCTTCAAGTTCACGGCAGATGGAAAAGCAAGCAGTTCAGAAGATAAATGAGATACGCTCCTCACTGCCACAGGGCGTTGAGCTGGTGGCAGTGAGCAAGTATCATCCCGCCGAGGTGATACAGGCAATCTACGAAGGCAGCCGGCAGCGCATCTTCGCAGAGAGCCATGCGCAGGAGTTGCAACAGAAGCACGAAGCGCTTCCCAAGGATATCCAGTGGCACTTCATAGGCCATCTGCAGCGCAACAAGGTGAAGTACATCGTACCTTATATCTCGCTCATCCACTCGGTCGATTCGCCCCGACTGCTGACGGAAATCAACAAGCAGGCCGTAGCAACAGGACGCAGAGTGGATTGCCTGCTGCAGTTGCATGTGGCTCAAGAGGAAACCAAGTTCGGTTTCACGCCTCAGGAATGCCTCGACTACCTTGCGTCCGGCGAATGGAAGCAAATGACGGGCATCCGCATAAGAGGCATGATGTGCATGGCCAGCAATGTGAATGACGAAGAACAGATAGCTTCGGAATTCCGCCTGGCACTGCAGACCTTCAACCAGGCACGGCAGACATTCTTCCAGGACGATGCTGACTTCAGCATCCGATCATGGGGAATGAGCCACGACTACCCCATTGCCCTGCGCTGCGGGAGCAATATGGTGCGCGTGGGAACCGCCATCTTTGGCGCCCGAGAATACTGATGAAGCATCCTGCCTGCCTTTTGGCGGGCAAGATTATCCCATATGGCATGAAAATTGCACAATTTTAGAAATAGAGTGCAAGTTTCATGCCTTTTTTCTTGCAGGAGCATGAACTTTCCCATAACTTTGCACAAATTATAAACCAATGTGCAATGACAGACATAACGAAAGTACCTTCATTCAACAAGATAATAGAGGAGAGCGTACGTAAGAACTGGGATCTGGACTCCATGTCAGACTATGGAGTGTGCACCTTTCAGTATAAGGATGTAGCACGCATCATAGAGAAGATGCACATCCTGTTCGAACATGCAGGCATCCAAAAGGGCGACCGCATCGCTCTCTGCGGACGAAACCTGAGCCGCTGGGGAGCTGCGTTCTTCAGTGTACTCACCTACGGCGCTGTGGCAGTACCCATCCTGCATGAGTTCCACCCCTCTCAGGTACACGACATCGTGAACCACAGCGGTGCACGCTTGCTCTTTGTGGGCGACAAGGTGTGGCCCAAACTCGATGCATCAGCCATGCCCGCGCTCGAAGGCATCATCTCGCTGGCTGACTTCAGCCTGCTTACATGCACCAACGACAGCCTCAAGTATGCACGCGAGAACCTCAACCGGCTCTTCGGAGAAAAGTATCCGCTCAACTTCCGAGCCAAGCACATCTGCTACCACGAGGATAAGCCCAACGACTTGGCACTCATTAACTACACCAGCGGAACGACCAGCAACTCCAAGGGCGTGATGATTCCCTACCGCGCGCTGTGGAGCAACTACGACTTCGCAATACAGGTGATGGGCAAGGAGATAAAGTCTGGCGACAAGGTGCTGAGCATGTTGCCCATGGCCCACATGTACGGAATGATGTTTGAGTTCGTCTTTGAATTCACCCGCGGAGTACACATCAACTTCCTCACCAAGGTAGCATCACCCACCATCCTCATGCGTGCACTGGCCGACGTAAAGCCCCGCATCCTCATCATGGTACCGCTCATCATCGAGAAGGTGGTGCGCAAGTCGGTGCTGCCAAAGATACAGGATGTGCGTGTGAAGATGCTCATGAAGATGCCCGTAATAGGCCAGAGCATCAAGGATCGCATCCGCGACAAGCTCACCGAGGCGCTGGGAGGCAACTTCTACGAGGTAATCATAGGCGGAGCTGCACTCAACCACGAGATAGAGGAACTGCTGCACGACATCGGCTTCCACTATACCGTGGGCTACGGAGCCACCGAGTGTGCCCCCATCATCTGCTACAATGACTATAAGGAGCAGGTCATAGGCAGCTGCGGACGCAATGTGGTTCATCAGGAAATCAAGATTCTCAGCCCCGACCCACACAATGTCCCCGGCGAGATACTCACGCGCGGACTCAATGTGATGCTGGGTTACTACAAGAACGAAGAGGCTACGGCCAACACCCTGGACAGTGAGGGATGGTACCACACAGGCGACCTGGGCACGATGGACGCTGATGGCAATGTGTTCATCAAGGGACGTTGCAAGAACATGCTGCTCGGTGCCAACGGACAGAACATCTACCCCGAGGAGATAGAGGACAAGCTGAGCAACATGTCGCTCGTGAATGAATGTCTGGTGGTACAGCGTGGCGAGAAGCTGGTGGGACTGGTTTATCCCGACCAGGAGCAGATAGCCACACTGGGCCTGAGCCGCAACGACATCGAGACCATCATGGAGAAGAACCGTCAGGACATCAATCCCACGCTCCCCTCATACGCCCAGCTGAGCACCATCAAGATTATGGACCAGGAGTTCGAGAAGACTCCCAAGAAGAGCATACGACGCTTCCTCTACACTCAGGAGTAACTGTAAACCAATCAATAGCGCAATAGCGGGAAGAGACAATACGGTTTCTTCCCGCTATTCATTTTATTCCCCTGCCGCCCGCAACCGACTCGCACCGGTCCCGCAGCACTTTGGCAGAAGCTCCCGCTTGCCTCCATAAATCCTCCCTGCACCATGCCAAGAGTCTTCACGAAGCCTGGAGAAATCTCCGTTTGCAGTCTTTGGATGGCCATACGCAGCCTTTGGATGGCCATCAGAAGGCTTTGTACGGCCATCAGCAACCTGCAAACGGAGATTTTATAAGGCTGAGAACATAAAAATAAAAGTCTGCAAAAACAAAATCAGCTTGCTGCCAGAAAGTCTTCACCACACTGCACAGGCAATCGCAGCGTGCTGCGTGGACAATCACAGCGCGCTGCGAATGGAACCGCACCGCACTGCGTGAAACGAGGCATTCTGATGGAGCAGGAAAGACAATAGCCTTCTGCGTACATACAAACAAAGCAGACTGATTCCTGCAGTCTGCTTTGCTTGTATCCAAAGTCATATCCTATGGAGATGAAGATGTACTTACTGCTCAACCGTAGCCGAGAACATCCACTTCACCAGGCGGGTTTCTTTGCACGAGAAGCGGCCGACGGGGAGCTTGAGAACCAACTTGTTCCAGCCCTTCTGCAAACTGATTTCGAGGGGTGGGCGCGATACGCAGTTCTCGTTACGAAGCGGCAACTCATTGTCACGTACCCTGTGGGTATTCAGCCACACAGGCGGCATTATCTCCTCACCGTTTATCCAAGCTCGGCTCCCCTTATAGTCCCACGTGCCAGAGAGCGGCGGGAGGTCGGACTCAGAGCGGCTATAGTTCTGAAACTCCAGGCTGAGACGGGCCTTGCAGGCTTTCTTGGAATAAATCCAGCGCGTAGCGTAGGCCGTATGATTCTCCTGCGGATTCTCGTAAAAGCCGGGGACCAGCGTCCCCCACACATGTCGCAGATAGATGCCATTGCCCGTGACGGTACGCGAAGCATAGGTGCGCCCATCATAGGAATAAGATGTCACATCAGACTCAGGACCGCCGTCGGGCAGGAGATGCTGTTCGGGCGGGAAACTGCATTGCAGATTGCCCCCGTTGGGAAAAGCATCGGTGATGCGCCACACCGCATCCGCCTGGCGCCTGTAGGCAAACGGTTCGCCCTTCAGAGTATGTTCGGCATGCCAGAGCATTCGGTTCTCAAACTCTACAAACTCTGCCTTCTGTTCCTTCTCATCGTCCCACAGCAGCGTGGTCTTTCCATTGAAATACCCTCTGCCGCCGCCTCGCCAGGCACGCTCGGCCAGCGTGAGCATGTAGGGATAGAAGTTGTTCTCGTTGAGCAACTGCCGTGTGTTGTCGATATAGCGGTCGTTCCAGAAGGCGATGATGCAGCCTGCCAGGTCGGGACTGCCCGCCGGCTGGTCATAGATGCGGCTGTTGAAGAGCGCCACCAGGTCGGCATAATTGTCAAAATGATTGGCATAATGGAAGCGGCAGTCTATTGCGGGGATGCCCGGTTGCGCCTTTCCCCGGTTGCTCCACAGCTGAGTCATGTCTATCTCACCCGGTCTGTAGTGCCATCCAGGGTTCCACGAGATGACCTTCTTGCCTCTTGAGCGCACAAACGACACCATTTCGGGCACAAACCCAGGGTCGGTAAACGACACCTCGTCCGTACCGATATGCAGATAGGGAACTTTCAGGGCGTCGCACACTTCGGCTATGATGTCCTTCATGATGCGCTTGCCCTCAGCCGTTTGCATACCGAACCCGAACGTGCGTTCAAATGCCGCGCTATGGCCAGGCATGTCTATCTCGGGGATAAGCAGCACATGATGCTCTCGGCAGAAGTTTACCAGCTCTCGCGCTTCGTCGAGCGTATAGAATCTGCCCTGCTCGCGCAGCATGTTCTGTGCGGCATTCAGCTGCGGATAGTGGCGGCTCTCCAGCCTCCAGGCCTGGTTCTCTGTCAGATGCCAGTGGAAGACATTCACCTTGAAGCTGCTCAGCAGCGCTATCTCATGCTTCAGCTCGTCCAGGGGGATGAAGCTGCGGCCGGTGTCGTGCATGAATCCTCGCATGCGGAAAGCGGGCCAATCGGTGATTTCACACTGCGGCAGGCACTTCCGTCCCCGTCTGCTCACAGCCAGCTGGCCCATTGTCTGCCGTCCCCAGTAAAGCCCCTGTCTGGTGACAGCCTCGATGGTCACCCCATCCCTGCCTACTGTCAGATGATAAGCCTCGTCCTGGAACTCCGCCCCAGGCACCTCTGGTACCAGCACTTCACGCACCGGCACGCCGGCCCTGACATACTTGCCCGTAAAACTCACCTTCTGTGGCATGGGAAGCAACTGCGGCATCTGAGCCTGCACGATGCAGCCCACCATCAGCAGGAGAATATATAAGAACTGTCGTTTCATTGCTGTAAATATTGTTTTTGTTCTATTCTGGTGTAAAGTTACGCATTTCGTCCCGAATAAGCAAGCCGCTGCCCGCTCTATGCCATAATGACAAAGCAGAACACCCAGGATGACAGACTGCAAGCCCCAAACCACCAACCACAAACAGGCAAAGAAAAGGGCTGGCATCCCAAGCGGAATACCAGCCCATGATCACAGTCCTTCTGACAAACCGGAAGTCTTTTCAGACATCCAATCTAACTAATTACTTAACCACAATCTTCTTACCATTAACTATATAGAGGCCCTTTGTATCCATGCGTGATACGCGGCGGCCCGTGATATCATAGATGATGCCGTTGGCAGGCTTCACGGCTGATACGCCTGTGATGGCAGTCTCACCCTCGTTGTGCTCGGGAACATCAGAGATGATGGCCTTTACTCCCTTATACAATTTACTGATTTGAGAACCGTTCAGAGGTGTGTCATACATACGTACGATGGCGATATCGCCAGGGAATGCAGCCTCAGGGGTATCGTCAAGAGCCAGGTCGCAACCGATGCCGAACCACTGACGACCAACATTCACAGGCCATCCGTAAGCACCTGTAGCTGTGGCTGAACCGGAGAACGAGCCATTTACATACACCTTCACTTCGCTTCCATCCCATACGCCCACCAGGTGTGTCCACTCACCACTGACAGGTGCAATGCCAGAGTAAGCATCATGGTAACTGCCGCCGGTGTGTGCCTCGAAGCACCACTGACTGCCATAGACGAGCATACCCATACCGCCTGCGTTCTCTGAGCCAAACACTGTACACCAGCTGCCAGGCACGGTTCCCTCGAAGTAGGGGCGAACCAGGAGTTCCATGGTAACACCGTCCTCGATGCCGGTCTTCATGGCATCAGACACATGCACAACGTAGTTATTCTTGGGATGAGCGGACCATTCGTGCTCTGCACCGCAGAACACATTCATGTTCAATGTAGGACTGGCCACCACGGAGGGTGTTCCGAAAAGCTCGATAGTATTCTGAGTCACGGACTTGTCTGTGGCTGTTCCGTCGGTGTTGAACACTACATCCAGCAGGTCAGCCTCGCCGATTTCCACATTAAACTTGTCCATCATCTCTGCCACCTTGGTTACCAACTGAATAGCCTCCTCTTCGGAGTACGCTCCACTGTTCCAGCCATTCCATGCATCATCCATTATCTCGGTCAGCTCAGCGGTATGGTCGGGATAGTCATCCACACGTGCATCCAGCCCTATCAGGTCTCTTGCACACTGGGTATAAGCCTTACGGCAGGTGTAGATCTGCTTGAACAGGTCGGAGAAGCGCTCAAGCAGAGCATATTTCTCGGCACTGGTCTTTACGGTCGCTGCATCAGCCACGGCCTGACGCAAGCCATTGCGCAGCTGCTCAGAGTAGTTGGGGTAGATCACATAGTTGCTTCCCCATGCATCCGACTTGAATTCGATGGTGGTATTGGCACGTGCCACTGCCTGCTCGATACCCTTGTCCATAGCCTCTGAAGCCTCTTCCAGAGTGCCCTGATAGATGAGTCTTGCCTTGGCAAAGATGGGCCAGTCGTCGTTGCGGCCGCTTCCCTTGAGAGAGCCACCGATGGTCAGTTTGCCGTCTGTCACATTGGCAAACACGCGGTTGAGGTAATAGTTGCCCTGGCACATGGCGTAAGTGGCACCACGCAGGCTATAAGGAATAGCCTGTTCTCCCCTTTCGCGCACCGGACCAAGAGCCCTCAGCTCATTCACGATGGGGTCATCGATAGGGATAAAGTCCTCTGCAGTACCCATCAGAGGCATTTCGTTGTTGCCTGCGAAGATGAATGAAGTGTAGTAGTTACAGTCGGCATCATCACCCACCAGCGAGCATCCGTTCATATCCAACTCATATACACCTTCGGCAAGACCGATAATCGTCTGGCTGAAAGAGCCTGATGTGGAACCCCAATAGTGCATTCCGTAGTAGCCCTTTTCCTTCTCCACCTCAAAGTAGTCTGCCATCTTGGTCCAGTCCCAGCCTTCTCCCTTCTGCAGGAAATCAGGATTCTGCACCAGCATCGTCACATCGGTACCGGGGAGAGTGCCCGATGAGAGCGCCTTGACAAGCATGTCGTCCATATAGGTTATCTCCTTGGCAATATCCTCGGTGCTGAGAGAGTGGTTGTTGACGATGTAGTTCAACGAACCGTTCACATAGGTCTCATTGGGTTCTATATCTTCCTCTATATATGCGCGCAGGATGATGGCAGGCTCGCTCAACAAGCCCTCGAGTTTCTCCAGAGTTGTCTGCGCAGCCTCGAGCAGCTGGGTATAGGCATTCTTGTTCTCTATGATAAGGAGCTTGTCACCCTCTATCTCTGCACACTTTGCCACGAACTCATCCACAGTCGTGCATGCCGACAGTTCCTCGGAATGCTTGCGCAAGTTGTCCTTCAGCGGCATATACACCTCATACTCATCCATCTCCATGCTGACATGGTAGGAGTAAACATTGGCTGCCTCCTTCATACTCTCGGCATCCGTGATGCAGTAGGTGTTGCCTTCCACCATCATGATAAAACCATGTGAAGGGTCAAGCACAGGCGCTGCATCCTGCTCTACCGTCTGTCTCCATACCGATTTGAGGGGAGAGGAACCGTTCAGCTTCCAGCACACCTCGCCATTGGCCAACTGGTTGTCATCGGCAAGCGTACCGCCGTTGTCGCTGTCACCCACCATGGTGGTATAGTATGAGTTGCTTACGCGAACGGCCTCAGGATGACGTGCAAACACAGCACCCTCGATGCCCGCAGAGCTTATGTCTCCTATCTGCAGGCTGTTCTTGATATTGACATCCTTGCCTGCCCAGCCCACAAAACCAGCGCATCTGGTGGTGGACTCCGATACTATGCTGCCCGAGAAAACGCAATCGTTGATGGTGGTTCCCTCGTTGGCCACACCCACCAGACCGCCATGAGAGCCGTCACCCTCTATGGTAGAAGTGATGGTGACATCAGATGAAACGTTCTCGATAAGTGTGTTGGAGTGGGTCTGAGAAGCCACTGAACCGGCAAACTGGGCATTGTTGATGACAATGTTACCCGTGATGTGGAGGTTGCGTACAGTGGCATTGCTGAGGCTCATAAAGGGAGCACCTGTGGCGGTTGAGGTGTTTATACCCAGCTTCAGAGTATGTCCCTGGCCGTCAAATGTGCCGGTATAACTCCGGTGGTAGCTGATTATCTTCTTGGCCGCAGAGAAATCAATGTCCGCCTCCAACTTGGCATTCAGGTCAATCTTGCCCATTCGCACCGAGCGGGCAAAGTTCTCCATCTCCTCGGAGTTGGCTATCAGCACCGTTCCGTCTTCGTCTGTGCGCAGCGTGGGGAATACTCTATCCACATGCTCCGGCTCGCTTGTCTTCTTGGCCTCAACCTGTTCGTAGAGCGCCTTCACCTGCTCGCCAGTGAGCGGGTCATTATATATACGTGCGATGGCAATATCGCCCTGGAAAGCCTCGCGGCAGAATACGGATGAACCAGGATCGAAGTCAATGCCTACGCCCACGAAGCATTCATCGTCATGCCCATCGGTCGTGGGGAAGCCCAACTCGCCGCCGGCTCCGTCAACGGTCGATACCAGCTCGCCGTTGGCATAGAACTGGCACACGCCGGCCTCCTTGTCCCATACGCCCACCAAGTGTATCCACTCACCATCAACCACCGGGCCAAAGGTGGCATCCTTGTAGGTCTCGTCTATCACGCATTCGAAGTCCCATACACCATTATATATAATGATACCGAAACCTCCACCCTGATAACAGCCGAAGATATTGCACCAGCGATTGCTTATGGTGCCGTTTTCAAAACACGGACGGGCCATTACCTCCATGGTCATACCGTTCCTGAGAGCCTCCACAAGCTTGTCGTTATAAGGGACACGAACGTTGTTGAATGTCTCGCTTCCCCATTCGTCTTCGTCATTGCAAAGCACATTCATCCCATACATAGGGCTCTTCTTGATGTCGGGAGCTCCCATCACACGAATGGGATTGGCCATTGCGGACACATCAACAACCGTACCGTCATCGTTGAACACGACGTCCAGCACGTCAGCCTTAGGCGCTTGGGCTGCCACTGCCAGTCCCATGCCCAGGGACAGGATAGATAGTAGTAGTCTTTTCATAATAGATTATTTGATGTTAGTAAACCTTGTTGGCTTGATAAAGCTTGGCACTCCCCTGCCCCTTGATTGCGCAAGAGGCAGGGAAATGATTATGTTCCATTCCTCCGTGAGAGCAACATGCGCGTCAGTCCCGACGCACCACGTACTGCTTCACAGCGGACTGAAGTTCTTCACAGATAGTGCAAGCGCAGTCAGGTCAGCGCTCCACCTTCACATTGCAAGCAGGCGAGATGGGTTGGCCATCCAGGCATACGTAGAAGCTGTACTCGCCTGAGGCCAGTCCGTCAATCTCTACCACACCCTCGGCCTTGCTGATTTCCTTGGCCACCTGGTAGGCTCCCTTACCCTTCACCTGATAGCAGATAGTGGCAGCCAGCTTGTCGCTCATGTCGCCATATCGCAGCACGATGCGCTCATCTTTGGCATAGGAAGCACGCTCACTACGCAGTAAGGCGGGTTTGCCAATCACGAAATACTTGCGTGGGAAAGGCTCGGTGTAGGCTCCCACCATGAAGTAGTTGGCATAGTAGATGCCTTCGAGCAGAGGCGAAGACCAGTTCTTGGTACCGGACACGTTGAGTTTGATGGTGCCGGAGTACTTGCTGTAATACACCCAAGTGGGGCAAATCACATCCTTGGGCACATCATTCTCGGCCGCATAGATGCCTACCCAGTCATTATTGAGTGCAGGAGCAGACGCTATGGCCACCTGTACGGCATCGCCCACATTATACACCGACTTGTTCAGAGACATTGTGAAGCCCTTGGGATCGTATGCGGCATCCATCAGGAACACGGGTACTCTGGTCGAGCACTCGCTATATCCGGAATCACGAAGCATCACCAGATAGTACTCGCCTGCCTTGTCATAGCTGAGTGTGAGCTTTCCGTCCTTCACGTCAGTATATTTCCATGAGAGTGAAGGCTTGTCCGCTCCGGGATTGGTGCCCACTGGATAGAGTCCTATCCAAGCCTGGGTACCCACGGGAGCGCCCTTGAACGACACCTCGATGTTCTCTCCTTTCTGGAAGAAAGACTTCTCCACCGCCAAAGATGAAGTGACATTGACTATCGGGCCAGTAATCCATTCGCTATAGACAGGCTCACCCTTCTTGCCGAAGCATTCACATGGACGCACGATGAAGCGGTAGTGGAACAGTTTGGGCAACTCTGATTCTCCGAACACGCAGAAGGCTTCCTTGGCATCCTGGTCTTCTCCCATGAAACAGCGAGGCGACATCACGCGCTTGGTAACCGAGATGAAGCGGCAGTCGAGCCACTCATGCTCCACCTGCACTTCGTAGTCAAAGGCCCTCACACCAGTATCCTTTTTGAGTACATTGGGGAAGGTGACGGTCACCTGCTGCTGTTCTACGCCATATCTATCCTTGCCCAAAGCCTGCGACACCGTTACCTTAGTGCCTTCGGGGAACTGTGGCACGGGGGCTGTCTTCTTCCTGCTCTCAAAGGTGAGAGGTGCTGTGAGCGAGATGGGCAAAGGCATCACCCAAGGGTCAGCCACGGGCTGGTCGTTGACAAACTCGCGTCGGTCAAAGACGATAGCACCATCATATACCTTCATCACCATGCCCTGACGGCCGCCACCACCGATGTTGGCCATCTGCGTAGGTGGTTTGGCACCCCAGTCATCCTGATAGGTGTTCTCACGGGCTGGCATGGGATAGAGGTAGCTCAACGAAGAAGTGCCCACTGAAGTGAACTTATCCTGCCAGAAGTTGCGCTCGTCATTGAGGGGAGAATGGGAATGACCCGAGAAGGCAACCGCATTGGGGTACTTGCTCAATATCTTTGTCACATTGCCGTCATCCCTGCCCCAAGCCCAGGCGCAGTTGCAAGTGTCCTTGGGATGAGGATGCTGGATATAGAAGAAAGGCTTCTCCTTGCCCAGCTTGGAGGCACGTTCGGCCAGGAAGTCAGCCAGGCCGGGAATGTTGTTGTCATGCCAGTGTGCACCGATGAAGCAGTATCCGTTGACCTCCTTCATCCATATGGGCGAGTATTTCTCCTTGAAGCATCGCTCCCACGCGCCCTTCAGATCGTTGCAGATACCGTGCTGCTTGACATAGTCGGCACCATACTGGCTGACGGTTCCACCCCAATTGGCAGCCTGTGCATCGTGGTTGCCGTATATGAACAGCTTCTCTGTGTATTTCCCGTCAAGCCCCTTGTTGTCGGGGAACACCTTATACCAAGCGTCGGCCACCACCTGCAACTGGGGTTCCAGTCCCTGGTCGGCCATATCGCCTGCTATTATCACTCCATCCACCTTCTGGCTTCTGAAGTATTCCAAAGTATGTATGAAGGTATCGGCTGTCTCGCTCCCACGCAAGTGGATGTCGCTTACGATGCCTATGACAAGGTTGGGATTACCCAAAGTCTGGAGGTCTGTAGCCAGCGATGGAACACCCACATAGGCTGCTCCTACCAATGCTGCCGACCTCTGAATAAAGTCTCTTCTGTCCATTCTACGTTAATGTTGATTGTTACCAATTGTGATGAAAAGGATGTCTCACTTCGCTTCGTCAGTCTTAGTTACTACCTCTCCTCCACCTTACAAAGTTATACAATTATCTCGAACACGCTCATTAAAACAAGGAAAATCGCACTTTTATCCATAAAATACAGCCAAAAGAAGACAAACGGAAGACATTTCTCCACTTCTGCAGGCATAATAGCCCTGTCGGGCATACAAAACGCACCCGATTTCCCAACACAACACCCGCCCTGCCGCATCGCCCATGGTCTTATGGCCTATAACATCTACCAGCTTCGGGCAACAAGCACCGCTCCGTTCTGTAGCAGGCTGACAGGGTCGGTCAGGCGCTGCAAAAACTTTGCAGGATGCAGAAGAAATGACAGCAACAGAAGGGACTGGCATAAAACGCAGCGCGCTGCGAAGCCCGACGCAGCGTGCTGCAACAGGCAACGCAGTGCGCTGCAACGGGCAATGCAGTGCACTGCACCAATCGAGCTAAAACAGAAGGCCGGCACTTCGAACGGAATGCCAGCCTCGCTTCATCGTTTTTCCTTTGGCCAGGAAAGAAGTTCCGGCTAAAGGAAAAACTGCTTACTTGACTACAATCTTCTTACCATTGACTATATAGAGACCCTTTGTATCCATGCGGGATAAGCGGCGGCCTGTGATGTCATAGATGATGCCGTTTGCAGGCTTCACGGCTGTTACGCCTGTGACGGCAGTCTCACCCTCGTTGTGCTCGGGAGTATCAGAGATGATGCCCTTCACTCTCTTGTACAACCTGTTCACCTGTGAACCGTTGAGAGGAGTCTTGTACATGCGTACGATAGCGATATCACCGGTGAAGGCAGCCTCTGGCTTGTCATTGAGAGCCATATCGCAACCAACGCCGAACCACTGACGATCCACATTCACAGGCCAGTCATATCCGCCTGTTGCCAGCACAGAACCAGAAAGCTCTCCGTTGACATAAATCTTCAGTTCGCCTCCGTCCCATGTGCCAACGAGGTGAGTCCACTCACCATTGACGGGCTTCACGGTAGCATAGGCATCATGGTAACTGCCTCCAGTGTGAGCCTCGAAGCACCACTGGCTGTTATAGACGAGCATACCCATGCCTCCTGAGTTCTCAGAACCGAATACTGTGCACCACTTACCGGGTACGCCACCTTCCTTCCAGTAGGGTCGAACCAACAATTCCATGGTTACACCATTCTCTATACTCTGCTTCATGGCGTCAGACACGTTCACCAGGAAGTTGTTCTGGGGGTATGTACCCCAAGTCTCATTGCCTCCGCAATACACGTTCATGCCCAAAGTGGGACTTGCCACCACGCTGGGTTTGCCGTACATCTCCACCTGGTTTGCTGCTTCAGAATTGTCCTTGGCTGTTCCATCTTCATTGAACACGAGATCCAGGAGGTCTGCGTCGGGCAACTCAACGTTGAGATTATCCATCTTCTCCAGAATCTCTGCGCTGATATTCACCACTTCCTCGGCAGAGTAAGCGCCAGAGTTCCAGCCTGCCCAAGCCTTGTCAATCATAATCATCAGTTCATCGGCAAACTCAGGATAGTCCTGTGCACGAGCTTCCAGGGCAATCAGTTCGCCTGCGCTCTTGGTATAAGCACGACGGCAAACATATATCTGCTTGAAGAGATCAGACATGCGCTTCAGAATGTTATACTTCTGCTCGCCTGTGGTAGCTGTCTCCACGTCGGCCACAGCCTGTCTCAAGCCATTGCGCAGCTCCTCGGAATAGTTGGGATAGATGATGTAATTGGTGGACCAAGCGTCTGCCTTGAAGTTGATAGTGGAATCGGCTCTTGCCACAGCAAACTGCAGACCCTTGTCGAGTGCTCCAGAAGCCTCGTCGAAAGAACCCTGATAGATGAGTTTGACGTTGGCAAAGATTGGCCAGTCATCGCTGCGTCCGCTGCCATAGAGCTTACCACCGATGGTGAGAGTACCGTCGGTCACATGGGCAAACACCCTGTTGAGATAATAGCCACCCTGACACATGGCGTAGGCAGCACCCCTCAAGCTGTAAGGAATGATCTGATTGTCTCGGGTACGTACGCCGCCAAGCTTCTTGATGCCGGGTACGAGAGGATCATCATCGAGTATCACATCATCAACCGTGGACATGAGAGGCATCTCGATGTCACCTGCGAAGAGGACAGAAGTGTAATAGTTGCAGGAAGCCTCATCGCCAACAAGCTGACAGCCATTCATATCCAGCTCATACACACCATTGGTGAGGCCGGTGATAGTCTGGCTGAATCCACCCTCGAGAGAGCCGTAATAATGGATTCCGCTGAAGCCCCAAGAGGCATCCTGCTCGTATTTGTCAGCCTTCTTGATCCACTCCCATCCCTCAGCCTTCTGTCTGAAGTCGGCATTCTGAACCAGCATAGTCACATCAGTACCGGCAGGTGTACCCGAAGAGAGTGCCTTGAGCACCATATCGTCGATATATGCAATCTCCTTGGCAATACCCTCGGTGCTGAGAGAGTAGTTGTTGAGAATGTAGTTGAGCGAGCCGTTCACATACACCTCATTGGGCTCAATGGTATCCTCAAGGTAAGTGCGAAGCACGTTGGCAGGCTCATTCACCATGCCCTCAATCTTCTCCAGAGTGGATTCTGCCACCAGAATCAGGTTGTCATAAGCCTTCTTGTTCTCATTGATAAGAGCGATGTCGGCCTCTATCTGTGCACACTTGGCCACGAAATCATCCACTGTGGTGCATGCTACAGCCTCCTGAGCATGCTGGCGGAGTGCATCCTTGAGGGGCTGATATGCCTCGAATTCATCTGCCATAACCTCTATCTGGTCGGCATAAAGGCGTGCAGCCTCCTTCAGAGTCTCTTCATTGGTGATGCAATAAGTACTGCCATCCAGCACGAGCACCATACCATGAGTCTGGTCAAGCACGGGAGTCTCATCCTGTTCCAGCGTCTGGCGCCAGATTGCTCTCGTAGCAGTCTCGCCATTGAGCTTCCAACAGATTTCTCCACTACCCAGTTCGTCGTCGGCAACCAGTGTGGCGCCATTGTCGCTATCGCCTATCAGTGTGGAGTAATAGCAGTTTGTCACTTTGGCCTTACTTGGATTACGAGCAAAGACAGCGCCTTTCTCGGCCACATTACCTATATCGGCCAGCTGCAGACAGTTCTTTATAGTGGTATTTCCATCTGTCCAACCAACGAAACCAGCGCAGCAATTGGTGACATCTGAGGTGATGCTGCCCTTGAACAAGCTGTTGCTGATGACCGTACCATCGGATGAAACACCCACGAAACCGCCATGTGTGCCATCACCCACAGTAGTAGAGATGATGTTCACGTCTGATGAAACGCGGTCGATAACCGTATTGTTCTCAGTGGTAACAGCTACGGAAGAGGCATACTGGGCAGATGCAGTGACTGTTCCTGTCACGTTGAGGTTGCGGATAGTGGCACCCCTAAGAGCCATGAAGGGTGCTGCCGTACGCTGGTCAGACTTGATATCGACCTTCAGAGTGTGGCCCTGGCCATCGAATGTGCCTGTATAACCTCTTTCGTAGCAGATGTTCCTCTTGGAAGCAGTGAAATCAATGTCGGCCTCCAACCTGGCGTTCAGGTCAATCTTACCCATTCTTACAGAGTGGGCAAAGTTGTCCATCTCTTCATAATTGGCAATCAGAACCGTTCCGTCCTCATCGGTACGCAATGTGGGGAACACTCTATCTACGTGCTCAGCCTCACCGGTCTTCTTGACATCCACTTCCTGATAGAGCGCCTTTACCTGTTCTGCGGTCAGAGGATTGTCATAGATACGTGCGATGGCAATATCGCCCTGGAACGAATAGCCGCATGTGGAAACGGGGTTAGGCTCAAAATCAACGCCCACACCCACGAAGCGGTCCTTCCCGTTTGCATTGGGCAGAGAGAGGTCGCCGCTTACACCATCGACAGTAGAAGCAAGTTCACCGTTGGCATAAAGCTTGTATTCGCCAGTCTCCTTGTCCCAAACGCCCACAAGATGAATCCATTCGCCATCTACAACAGGGCCGAAAGTGGCATCCTTATAGCCTCCTCCGATTACGCACTCGAAGTCCCATTTGCCTCCATTGATGATGATACCGAAGCCACCGCCCTGATAACAACCGAAAACATTGCACCAGGTTTGGTTGAACTTGCCATCCTCAAAGCAGGGACGGGCCATCACCTCCATTGTCATACCATTCTCGATGGCACCGATAAGCTGGTCATTGTAAGGGATGCGAACCGTATGGAACGACTCCTTACCCCACTGAGTTTCCTCATTGCAAAGCACATTCATGCCATACATGGGGCTCTTCTTGATGTCTGGGTTACCCAATACACGCACCGGGTTGGCCATTGCCGACGCATCTACGACCGTACCGTCATCATTGAAGATGATATCCAGCACGTCGGCTTTGGGAGCCTGCGCCACTGCTGCCAATCCCATAGTGAATGACAGGGCTGTTAGTAAGAGTTTCTTCATAATGAATACCTTGATGTTAGTAAGACAATTATTTCTGATTTAGGAAAATGCTTCCCTACCTCATGGAACCCCATGGGGCAGGGGAAGCCATTGTTTTCCCTTATTTCAGGACTTTCTTTCCGTTGATGATGTAGATACCATGCTCCAGACGGTCCTCTGAGCGTCCGGCAACGATACCGTCCGTTCTGTAAACGACATGATCGGCAGGGCGATTGCCTTCTACCCCACTTACAGCCGTACCGTTGCCCTCTATCTTCACGATGCAGGCCTGGGAGATGGGCTTTCCATCCACGCAAACGAAGAACCTGTAGTCGCCTGCGGCCAGTCCTTCAATCTGCACAGTGCCCTCTTTTCCGCTGATGGCCTTGGCCTCATGAAGCGTCACGTCGGTACCCGTCTGGTAATGGACAGTGGCATCGATGTGCTCATCCATATCCCGGAAAACGAGCTGCACGGGTTCGTCCTTACCATAGGAATCGTGCTCGCTTGCCAATGTGACGGGCTTGCCAATGACGAAATACTTGGCAGGGAAAGGCTGCACATAGCCGCCTGTCATGAAATAACTGACGAAATAGAAGCCTTCGACGAGCGGAGAAGTCCAGTTCTTGGTGCCGGCAACATTGAGCATCATAGAGCGCATACCCTTGTCATAATAGAGCCAGGTGGGACACTTGTTCTCGTACTTCGCTTCCAGTTCGGCCGAATAGATGCCCACCCAGTCGCTCTTGAAGGCAGGAGCCGATGTGATGCGCACCTGGATGCCGTCGCCCACCTCATACACACGCCGGCTGGTGAGGAGTGAGAAGGCCTTGGGATTATAGTCGGTATCGGTGAGGAACACAGGAATTCGTGCCGAGCATTCGCTGTAACCCGAGTCGCGGAACATTACCAGATAGTACTCACCCGACTTGTCGTGCTTGAGTGTCATCTTTCCGTCCTTCGCGGCAGTATAGTCCCATGACAGGGACGGATTGCCCGAACCAGGAGTGGTACCCACTGGATAGAGGCCTATCCAAGCCTGGCTGCCCACGGGAGCATCCTTGTAGGTCACCTCGATGCTGTCTCCTGCCTTGAAGAACATCTTCTCGATGGAGAGAGACGATATGATGGAAACGATGGGACCATCTATCCAATCGCTATAGACAGGCTCGCCCTTCTTGCCGAAACATTCACATGGACGCACGATGAAACGGTAACGGAACAGCGTGGGAAGTTCGGAGAGGCCGAACACGCAGAACGCTTCCTTGGCATCCTGCCCCTCACCCATGAAGCAGCGAGGCGACATCACGCGCTTGGTGACGGATATGAAGCGTACATCGAGCCACTCATGCTCGACCTGTACCTCGTAGTCAAAAGCACGCACGCCTGTGTCTTTCTTGAACAAGTTGGGGAAGTGCACCGTCACCTGCTGCTGCTCGGTACCATAACGGTCCTTGCCTGTAGCCTGCGTGACAGTCAGCTTGGTGCCGGCAGGGAACTGCGGTACGGGAGCCGTCTTCTTGCGGTTCTCGAACGTGAGAGGTTCGCTCAGCGAGATGGGCCAAGGCATTACCCAAGGGTCGGCAACAGGCTGGTCGTCAACAAACTCACGTCGCTCGAAGGCGATAGCACCATCATACACGCGCATAATCATGCCTTGACGACCAGCGCCTCCAATGTTGGCCATCTGCGTAGGCGGCTGGCCACCCCAGTCGTCTTGATACGTATTCTCGCGACCAGGCATGGGATAGAGGTAGCTCAATGAAGAAGTACCGATGGAGGTAAACTTGTCTTGCCAGAAGTTTCTGTCATCATTGAGCGGAGAGTGAGAATGGCCCGAGAAGGCAACTGCATTGGGATAGCGGTTCAGTATCTTGGTCACATTGCCGTCGTCTCTGCCCCATGCCCATGGACCATTGCAGGTGTTGAGGGGATGGGGATGCTGGATGTAGAAGAACGGCTTCTCGGTTCCCAGCTCGTCAGCATGCCCGCTGATGAACTCACTCAGGCCGGGAATATTGTTGTTATGCCAATGAGCACCGATGAAGTAATAGCCATTGACCTGCTTCATCCATATGGGCGCATAGTCCTCCAGGAAGCATGCTTTCCAGGATGCAGCAACGTCCTTGATGATGGCATCCTCGCTGGATGACGCCTGCACATCGTGGTTGCCGTAGATGAAGAGCTTTTCGGTGTATTTGCCATCCAGCCCCTTGTTGTCGGGGAAGACTCTGAACCAGGCATCGGCCACCCGGTGCAACTGCGCCAGCAGTCCGTTGTCGGCCATATCGCCTGCTATTATCACGCCATCCACACGCTGGGTGCGGAAGTATTCGAGGGTATGCACGAAGGTATCCACAGAACTGTCCCCCGTGATGTGAATATCACTAAGAATACCGATGACAATATTGGGATTTCCCAATGTCTGTAGGTCCGTAGCCAGACTGGGAACCCCTGCGTAGGCGGCTCCAACCAATGCTGCTGACCTCTGGATGAAATCTCTTCTGTTCATTTATGTCAATTTAGATTGTTTCTTTGTAGCGTAAAAAGGGAACACCACGATAGTGTCAGTTTTAGTTTATCCCCCTTCCACTATGGCAAAGTTATACAAAATTTCACAGAACAGAAGCATAATATAAGAAAAGAAAGCGCCTTTTTCACCCATACATGTTGCATAACATACATTTCACAGGGTTTTTACAGAGAAAAAGCAGTTGTACAGACTTTTCATAGCAGAGCAATAGCCGTTTAGATGCAACACGCTGCATCCGTCATCGCAATGTGCTGCAACCCTCATCGCAGCGTGCTGCAAACGGTCACGCTGCGGCTTGGTTTTCCCGCAACAGACTTTTCACCCGATTCGTTGAGCCAAGCAAAAGACATGGAGATGCATTGCTGCCACCGCTATACATTATATATATATAGGCGGGCGAGGCGTTTGAGGGCCTTTTCCAAAAGGATTACACAGCCTTATTCAGAAAAGCAACAGGGGCTGCTTGCCCTATTGAAGACAAGCAGCCCCTGCTATTTACAGGCTTGTGAAGGATTAGTCCTCGTAACCGTTAGGATTGTTCTTCTGCCAGTTCCATGCGTCGCGGCACATCTCCTCGATGCCATACTGAGCCTGCCAATCCAGCTCCTCCTTTGCCTTTGTGGGGTCGCAGTAGCAGGTGGCAATATCTCCGGGACGACGGGGTTTGAGGCTGTATTTCACGGGAACGCCGTTGGCCTTCTCGAAAGCCTTCACCACATCGAGCACGCTATAGCCGTGGCCGGTACCCAGATTGTAGATGCCCAGTCCGCAGTTGCGCTGAATGGCCTTCAGAGCACATACATGACCGGCTGCCAGATCGCACACATGGATATAGTCGCGAACGCCTGTACCGTCGTGTGTATCATAGTCGCTGCCGAATACGCCCAGCTCCGGACGCTTGCCGATAGCCACCTGAGTGATGTAAGGCATCAGGTTGTTGGGGATACCGTTGGGATTCTCGCCTATCTTTCCGCTCTGGTGTGCACCGATGGGATTGAAGTAACGCAGGATTACCACATTCCACTCCTTGTCGGCCTTCTGCACGTCCATCAGCACCTCCTCCAGCATTGACTTGGTCTGTCCATAGGGGTTGGTGCAATGACCCTTGGGGCACTGCTCGGTGATGGGAATGATTGCGGGATCGCCATAGACAGTGGCACTGGATGAGAAGATGATGTTCTTGCATCCGTGGTTGCGCATCACATCCAGCAGGATGAATGTGCCTGTCATGTTGTTGTGGTAATACTCCAGGGGCTTGGCAACACTCTCGCCCACTGCCTTCAGGCCGGCGAAATGGATAACAGCCTCGGGCTTTTCTGCCTCGAACACCTTTGCCATTGCCTCTGCATCGCGGATGTCGGCCTTGTAGAAAGGAATCTGCTTGCCGATGATTTCACCTACACGCTCCAGAGCCTTAGGGTTGGAGTTGTAGAGATTATCCACTACAACCACGCTGTGACCAGCCTTGTCCAACTCGATAATGGTGTGGCTGCCGATGTATCCAGCACCACCCGTGAGAAGAATCTTCATATCTGTGAGATTTAGTAAATGGTTTTATTCTTGTTTCAAATCACTGTACCAGTCCGAACAGGCGGCTCAAACCACCATCCACACCACTGAAGCCCATGAAAGCCATTGCCAGCAGGCCGGCTGTCACAAGGGCAATGCTCATACCGCGCATACCCTTGGGAATGGGCATGAGCTCAAGTTGCTCGCGGATGGCAGCAAACACAACCAGTGCCAGAGCAAAGCCTAAAGCGGTGCTGAAAGCGAACACCACACCGGTGAGCAGGTTGGGTTCAAGACCCTGTGTGGCATAGTTGCCATTGGCTACCAGAATAGCCACACCCAGGATGCAGCAGTTGGTGGTGATGAGGGGAAGGAACACACCCAGTGCCTGATAAAGGGCTGGAGCGGTCTTCTTGAGGATGATTTCCACCATCTGAACCAGTGCGGCAATGACCAAGATAAAGGCTATGGTCTGCAGATACTCCAATGCGAAGGGCACCAGAACGAACTTCTGCACCAGATAGGTGACGATGGTGGCCAGCGTGAGCACGAATGCCACAGCGGCTCCCATGCCCAAGGCAGAGTCAACCTTCTTACTTACACCCAGGAAGGGACATATTCCCAGGAACTGGGAAAGCACGACATTGTTTACGAAAATAGCCGTGATGAATATCAGTATGTATGCCATGACTACGCTTTCTTAAGTTTGTTGATGAGTGCAATGAGGTATCCCAGAGCGATGAAAGCACCAGGTGCAAGCACAAAGACAAGTGCTCCGTAGTTCTCGGGGAATACCGTGAACGAGAATATCTTGCCGGTGCCCAACAACTCACGCACACCTCCCAGCAAGGTGAGGGCAAAGGTGAAGCCCAGACCGATGCCGATGCCATCGAAGATGCTCTCCACAGCGCCGTTCTTGGCAGCAAATGCCTCGGCGCGACCCAAGATGATGCAGTTGACCACAATCAGGGGAATGAAGAGGCCCAGAGACTCGTTGATGGCGGGAGCATAAGCCTCGATAAGCATCTGCAGCACAGTCACCAACGATGCGATAACCACCACAAACGAGGGGATACGCACCATATCGGGCACCAGATTCTTGATGAGCGAGATGATGAAGTTGGAGCAGATGAGCACAGCAGTAGTGGCCAAGCCCATCGACATACCGTTCAATGCACTGCTGGTAGTGCCCAGTGTGGGACACATTCCCAGCAAGAGAACGAAGGTGGGATTCTCCTTTATGAGTCCGTTGAAGAATATTTTCAAGTATTTCATATTGTTTCCTCCTATATACCTTATTTATTAGTACTGTCGTTCTGCAGGCTGTCGGTGCTGGCCACTGGCTCTGCAGGCACCAGTTTGGCTGCCGGCACCACCTTGGAAGCACCACTTCCACAGTCAGCCGAAGCACCATCCTGCAGCGCCTTGTAGGCACCGTTCACGCAGCGCAGGAAAGCGCGGCTGGTGATGGTAGATGCTGTGATGGCATCCACATCGCCTCCGTCCTTCTTCACTGTGAGGTTCTCCGACCCGGGATTACGGCCTATGATGTTGCCTTTTCCTTCTCTGAACCACGTAGCAGCCTTGGCTCCCAGTCCAGGAGTCTCGCTGCTCTGCAGGATGTGATAACCCTTGATGCTGCCGTCGGAAGCAAATCCTACCAGCACGGTAAGGTCGCCGCCAAAGCCTTTCTTATCAGTAACCTGCACGGCATTGCCGCTTGTGGTACGATAAACAATCACATTACCGGGCAGAGAGTCTGTTTTCTGCACCTCCAGACTCTCGGCCTGCAGCACTTCCTTGATGCCGTTTGCCAGCGTCTGCTCCTTAATGGCGGCGATAGGGCCACTGGTCAGACTGTTGACCGAAGCCAGTGCCACACCTGCTATCAGAGCGATGACGGTGAGCACTATCACCATATTGTACCATGTAGATTCCAGCTTCTTCATTTCTTTGTTACCTCCCCGAATCGTTTTGGTTTACAATAAGTGTTGATGAGGGGCGTGAAGGCATTCATGATGAGAATGGCAAAAGACATTCCCTCAGGATAAGCGCCCCAGTTACGGATGACAATGGTGAGCACGCCGATGCTGATTCCGTAGATGATCTGACCACGATGCGTCATGGGTGATGTGACGTAGTCTGTAGCCATGAAGCAGGCTCCGAGCATCAGACCACCGCTGCAAAGCACCTGGGGGACAGGAGCATAAACGGGATCGCACACATGGCAAACCAGCGACAGAACAGCCACTGTACCCAGGATGCTCACGGGTATGTGCCAGGTGATAATCTTCTTCCAGATCATAAACAGGCAACCCAAGAGGAGCAGCAAAGCGCTCACCTCACCCAGCGAACCGCCGGTCATACCCAGGAACATTTCCTTGATAGAAGGCAACTGGGAGAGCACAGAGGCATCGCCAGTGGTAATGGCCTGCTTCATCACGCTCAAGGGAGTGGCAGCCGTTTCGGCATCCACCAGCGATGCATGCAGCACAGGCCAGGTGGTCATCTGTGCGGGGAAACTGATGAGCAGGAACACACGGCCCACCAGAGCGGGATTGAAGGGGTTGCAGCCCAGTCCGCCAAAGGTGAGCTTGCCCACTCCGATGGCTACCAGAGCACCCAGGATGATAATCCACACCGGCAGGTTGCTGGGCAGATTGAAGCCCAACAGAATGCCTGTAAGCAGCGCGCTGCCGTCGAAGATAGTGGTGCGCTCTCTGCCGAGGATGAATTTGGTGATGGCCCATTCGAACAAGATGCAGGCAACCACCGAGGTCAGCATGACCACAGCTGCTCCTGCGCCGAAGAACCAAAGGCTGGCCAAGAGTGCAGGCAGAAGAGCCAGACACACGCCGTACATATTCTTCTGTACGGAATCACCGCCATGTACATGGGGTGAAAGTGATATTATTGGTTTCATTGTTTACTCTAATTGTTGATGTGAAGGGTGATTACTTCTTGGCAGCACGTGACTTGATGATGCCCATCACGGTGCTCTTGCCCACACGTATCATGTCCAGCAAGGGACGATGACTGGGACAAGTGAACTGGCAGGAGCCGCACTCGATACAACTGGTCACCTCGTTCTTCTCGGCATCCTCCCATCTGCTCTGGGCACTCAGGGTAGAGAGCAGATAAGGCTCAAGGCCCATGGGACAGGCACTCACGCACTTGCCGCAACGGATACAGGGGTTGGGTTCTGCACGACGGGCTTCCTTCTCGTTCATGATGAGCAGACCGCTGCTGCCCTTGGTCATTGGTACCTCCAGCGAGAGAAGGGCTTTACCCATCATAGGACCACCGCCTATAATCTTGCCGGTATCCTCTGGCAGACCGCCGCATTCGTCTATCAACTGCTGGAACGGTGTGCCCAGACGGGCGAGCAGGTTGCTTGGCTGCTTCACGCTCTTGCCTGTAACCGTGATGATACGGTCAATCAAGGGCTTGTTCTTCATCACTGCCTGATAGATGGCAAAGGCTGTACCTACATTCTGCACCACAGCACCCACATGGATGGGGATAGCTGGAGGAGCAGGCACCTGACGTCCGATGACAGCATCTATCAGCTGCTTCTCACCTCCCTGGGGGTATTTCACCTGCAAGGGAACCACCTCGATGTGGGGATGCGACTTGGTCTTCTCGGTCATCAAGGCGATTGCATCGGGCTTGTTGTTCTCAATGCCGATGTAACCCTTAGTGACGTTCACAGCCTTCATGATGATTTCCACACCCTCCAGAATCTCCTCGGGATGCTCCAGCATGAGCCTGTGGTCGGCTGTCAGGTATGGTTCACACTCCACAGCATTGATTATCACACACTCAGCCTTGCAGCCTGGAGGAGGAGAAAGCTTCACATGGCAGGGGAAGGTGGCACCTCCCAAACCTACGATACCTGCGTTCTTGATCTTCTCGATGATGGTTTTGCTGTCCAGCTCTGCATGGTCGGCCAACTTCACCAGTGCGCTGCTGCGGTCGATGCTATCTTCCCACTCGTCGCCTTCTACATTCACGTAGATGGCAGTACGGCGTGTTCCGCTGGCATCCAGAACGGTGTCTATCTTGGCCACCTTGCCGCTGACACTGCTGTGGATGGGTGCACTCACAAAACCTCCAGCCTCTGCCAGAAGCGTACCCACCTTCACCTCATCGCCCTTCTGGACAACTGGCTTGGCAGGAGCACCTATATGCTGGAACATGCTGAAGACAGCCTGCTTGGGCAGTGAAGCCTCTCTGATTGGGCTTGCAGCAGACAGTTTGTTCTCTGCGGGATGTACTCCGCCTATCTTGAATGTCTTCATTTCTGTTCCTCCTTATTGTTCACTGTTGTTGTTTCTGTGCTTTCCACCTTCACGGCAGCAGGCTTTGCCACCTGTGCAGGCTGAGCGGCAGCAGCTGCGGGCTGTTCTGCCTTAGGCTTGCGAGGCGGGAAGTTGAACGCCTTGATAGCGCCTTTTGGACAAGCGTCCTCGCACTTACGGCACATCTTACACTTCTCGGCATCGATGTATGCCAGGTTGTTGACCAGGGTGATAGCCTCAAACTTATCACAAGTCTTCACGCACTTGCCGCATCCGATACAAGCTACCTTACAAGCCTTATTGGCCACAGCACCCTTATCCTTATTGTTGCAAAGCACCACCATGCGACGTCCCTTGGGACCCTTGAGCCTGATTTCAATGATACCGCGGGGACAAGCCTTGGCACATGCACCACATGCTGTACACTTGTCTTCATCCACTTCGGGCAGACCCGTAACGGGATTCATGGTCAGAGCACCGAACTGGCACTTGGCCACACAGTCGCCACATCCCAGACATCCATAGGCGCATTGTGTTTCACCCATGCCTGTCATGTTCTGCACACGACAACTCTGCACGCCATCAAATTCGGCAATGCGCGGACGGTTCTCGCACGTTCCGTTACACCTGACAACAGCTACCTTTGGAGCAGAAGCCTCTGCAGCCAGTCCCAGGATAGATGCCACCTTCTCCATGACAGGCTGTCCACCCACGGGACAGAGCTTGCCTTCCAGGCTGCCGCCATCGGCTGCCTTCACACACGCAGCGGCAAAACCCGAACAACCGGGATAGCCGCACCCGCCACAGTTGGCCTGCGGCAGAACAGCCGCAACCTTCTCCAGGCGAGGGTCCTCGCTTACAGCAAATTTGTGCGAGATGACATACAGAACCACTGCAGACAGTAGTCCTATCGCTCCCAACACAATCACTGCAATCATGATTTCGTTCATACGTTGATTGAAGATTTAATTGATATTTGTATTTAATGTTTTGTTATTTCAGGGGAACAAATCTGTACCAGACTTCACAATGTGCCAGCCCCGTCATCGAGAGGCCGCACGTGGAACTGGAAACGCTTGTTGATACGGTCGCGGAAAAGATAGAGTATGCCATAATAAAGGATAAGGAAGAGCAGTACAAACAGCGCACCCACCTCTTCACTCCACATCTTACAACCCAGGAAAAGTACTGCCACCATGAGGATGAGAGGCACTGCATAGGCCAGCCAAACGGCTTTGAGCCCCTGGCGGAGTGTGCCTTCTACCACCACAGTCTGCCCCACTTGCACCGGCTCATCACCCATGCAGGCTTCCACTATCTTTTCCTTGCTTTCGCTGCTCTTGCATAAATGCTTCACCGCACAGCCTCCACAGGCCGTCTGCTGCATTATGCGCACAACGCAAGTGGTGGCCTTTATCTGCTCCACCACACCTTGATGCCGGATTGTTTCTCTCATTACTATATGGCCTAAGCCTCAATAATCACGCAAAAATACGAAGTTTTCCGCACATGCGAGCGTTTCTCTATGCTTTGTTTTGCCTATCGTGCAAATTTTGTATATCTGCCTTGCCGGATGTCACATTATCATTTAACTTTGTGGGATAATAACCCCAAACAACCGAACACAGATGTTTACATTCAAAGCCTGCTGCAAGATCAATCTGGGATTGCTCGTTACAGAGCGCCGGCCAGACGGCTACCACAACCTGCAAACTGTCTTCTACCCTGTCCCCTTGTCGGATGAAATCAGTGTGGAAGAGGCTCGGGAGGACAGCTTGATCATGTCGGGCATTCCCATCGAGGGTGCTTCTGAGGACAATCTGGTGCTTCGTGCTGTGCGTTTACTTCGTTCCCAAGGACTTGACATCCCGCCTCTGCATATCCATCTGCACAAGAACATCCCCAATGGAGCTGGCCTTGGAGGCGGAAGCAGCGATGCAGCCGGCATCGTGAGGGAACTCAACAACCACTACGCACTGGGCTTGAACGGCCAGAAGATGGAGGCAATGGTGGCATCGCTGGGTGCCGACTGTCCGTTCTTTGTGCGCTGCAAGCCCGTGTATGCTGAAGGTATAGGCAATATCTTCAGCCCTATCAACCTCAATCTTAGCGGCATGCACATCGTGCTCATCAAGCCCGACGACTTCGTTTCCACACGTGAAGCTTATGCACAAATACGCCCTCAAATGCCCGAAGTGTCACTTGACAAACTCGTGATGGCTCCCTTGGAAGAATGGCGAAATACGGTAGGCAACGACTTTGAACACAGCGTCTTCCCTGCCCATCCTACCATCAAGGCCATCAAAGACCAACTATATGCGGCAGGTGCCATCTATTCCTCAATGAGCGGAAGCGGCAGCAGCGTGTTCGGTCTGTTTGCCGGGAAACCTTTCTTGGAAGGCCGCTTCGAGGGCATGTTCGTATATGAATCACGCCTTTAGGACATTTCCCCACCCAAGATAGGGAAAAACCTTGGCAGCGACAACGGATTGACCCTACCTTTGCACCAGAATACTAAAAGGAAAAGACTATGAAACGTTACATCCTGACACTGGTAGCAGCACTGACCGCAATGGTCAGCGCATCGGCAATGAGTTACGAGAGAGCACGCGAGGAGGCTCTCTACCTCACCGACAAGATGGCCTATGAGCTCAATCTCAATGACCAGCAGTATAACGACGCATACGAGATCAATCTGGATTACTTCCTCAGTATGAACTCGGAGCGCGACCTTTACGAGGACTATCTGAGTTACCGACTCACCGACTTCAGACATATTCTGGTGAGCTGGCAGTTCGACCTCATGCTCCAGGCAGACTACTTCGTACGCCCGCTCTTATGGAGTCGTGGCTGCTGGGTGTTCCCTATCTACACGCATTATCACAGGCACGTGTTCTATTACGACCGTCCGCGAGTGTATTTTGAGTACAGAGGCGGGCATGGGCATCACCATTTCCACAACGGCTACTACGCCGAGCGCCGACCCAGATGGGATGGCGGAATGAGAGGAAGAGAGCCTATGTATGGTCCCGACAGAGGGGGAAATCGTCCCGACAGAGGTGAAACTCGACCCAATCCAAGCCGTGGAGACGGTTATCACTTCGACCTTCCCGGACGTGGCGACCGCAATACCGGACGCGGAAATGAGTCTGTACGCGGCGACAACAGCTACACTCCAAGCCGTGGAGAACAACCTGGCAGAGGCACTGTGACCACTTACCCCAGCCGTGGAGACCAGACTGCGAGAGGTGATTATGACAGAGGAAACACGCGCGGAGGCTACAGCATAGGCCGAAACAACGGACAGACTACACGCGGGGAAAGTTACTCCCGCTCCGAGCGTAACAACTATACCCGTCAGTATCAGAACAATGGCACACGCGGAACAGACCGTTCCTATTCCACTCCAAGCCGAAGCACCGGCTCAATGACCCGTTCTGGCAGCTCCAGTCAGCCTGCCAGCCGCGGCAACTCATTCTCCCGCAGCAGCTCACGCGCTGTACCCAATGGTGGTCCTTCAGTAGGTGGCTCACGCGGAGCAAGCGTCAGCCGAGGCTCCAGCAGTGCACCTACCCGAGGAGCAAGCGTTGGTTCGGGTTCACGCGGAGGAGCATCAGGAGGTGGAACAGTCTCCCGTGGACGCAGATAACAAACAGCATATGGAAGCAAAAGACATAAGGGAACTTCTCGCCCAAAAGAAGATGAGCATGCGCGATATCGTTACCGTAGGACGATACACAGCCGGCCATTTCCAGAACGACAAGAAGGCAGAACTATATGAGTTTAGCCATTCCGACGACCCGTACATCAGTTTCAATGCTCTGCACGTCTTTACATTCTTCGACGCCTACGACCTTGAGTGGCTGCAAGAGAAGCATGATGACCTCATCAACTGTGCACTAAGTGAGACGGCAAACAACAAACTTCGCCTGCAACTCACCTTGCTGCTCAGGCAGCCTTTCTACCCCGAACTGATACGCACAGACTTCATCGACTTCTGCCTCAGCAAGTTCACAAATCCCGCACTGCCTTATGCCATCAGAGCGTTATGTATGAAGTTGGCATGCAAGCAGATGACTGCCATTCCCGAACTGACAGATGAACTGGAGTCCAACGTGCAACTGCTCGACCAGGAGCAGCTCTCTCCCGGCCTCTTGTCAGCCAAGCGTCAGGTGGAAACGAAGATAGAGAACGCAAGGAAAAAGCAGGCTGCCAAGCTCAAGAAGGAAACCCAACGCTCCTGAGTCTGCTGTCTTCGCAAAAGTGCCCAACAGCTTCCGGCGCAGAATCCAAAGGCATTCCCGAAGCCAGCCAACAACTTCCACCCCACAACGAAGCAGCACCACAGAAATCATCCGTGGTGCTGCTTTGTTCGTTATACCATTATATATATGGAGCAGGAGCCGCCTGCACCGCCTCAGTTATGGCGCAGTTTCTTCAGGAGCTCCTGGTTGATGCGGCGTATGCGGGTCTGTCCCTCCATCAAATCACGCTTGAAGGAGTTGAACTCCACATTCACATTATTATATATGTCATTGAATGTGCTCAGGAGTGGAGGCAGATAAGGTTGCTCGTTGGTGTTCACCACGATGCGGATGTCTTTTGGCATCACGCGTACGTCTATCTCGCACCCTTCCTCCTTGGGGTCGCCATCGAAGTGGATTACACCGGGATTCTTGCGGAATATCTTCAGGTGCCGACACTTGAAGCAGCGTATCTTACTGTTCTGCGTAATGGTCTTGCTGAAGAGCTGGATAGCTATCTGTGGTGCTTCGAGCACATTGAACGGCTCCATCACAGTCACATCCATCAGCCCGTCACTCATGCTTGCATGCGGAGCGATATACACATTGTTGCCATACTGACTGGCATTGGCACAGGCGATGAGAAAGGCTTTGAACTGCTTTTTCTCGCCATCTATCTCCATCTCGTAGGTGTCTGGCTGGTACTTCAGACCTTCCTTCAGCGTATTCTCTATATAGGTAAGTAGTCCGCGTCGGCCGCTTTGGGCGAATTTGCTACTTACGAAGGCATCAAAACCGACACCGCATGTACAGAAGAACGGAGTGCCGTTGATGATTCCATAGTCCAAGCTCTTTATCTGACAGTCTGCCAATACCTGCATCGCTCCTTCTGGGTTCATGGGGATATACAGATGCCTGGCCAGCCCGTTGCCGCTTCCGCAAGGGATGATGCCCAGTGCTGTGCGCGAATGCACCAGACTACGTGCCACTTCGTTCACAGTGCCGTCACCGCCCACAGCCACCACCACATCAGTGCCGTCTGCCACAGCCTCACTGGCAAGCTCTGCTGCATGACCACTGTGGTCAGTGTATGCAACGTGCACATCAAAGCGCTCGTCACTCAGATACTTAGGTATGAGAGCAACGATGCGTTTCTTGTCTGTCGTACCCGAAATGGGGTTGACGATAAAAAGTACTGATGTTCTGTTCTGCATAATTGGCTACAAAATTAAGCAAAAACACACATTCACAAACCAAAAGAAGGGGTAAAAGTAACAATTGATAGCAGTTTTTGCACCCACATATAAGCGTAATAAACGAAAAAGCACTACCTTTGCAAAAATTTTCGTGACCCCTTGGTCACAGAGGACAAAACTAAGTAAATGGGACTATTAGAAGAGAAGCTCACTAAACATCCTTTCTATGCATTGGCAAAGGAGGTTAAAGAGAAGGGCGTATATCCCTATTTCCGTGAGATTGAAGGAAAACAGGGAACTGAAGTTGAGATGGGTGGACATCACGTGCTGATGTTTGGTTCGAACGCTTACACTGGCCTTACTGGCGACCAGCGGGTTATTGATGCAGGCTGCAAAGCCATGCAGCAGTACGGTAGCGGTTGTGCTGGCAGCCGATTCCTCAATGGTACACTGGACATCCATGTACAGCTTGAGAAGGAGTTGGCAGAGTTTGTCGGCAAGGACGATGCGCTGGTGTTCTCCACCGGTTTCACTGTCAACAGCGGTGTGATACCGCAGTTGGTGAGCAAGGATGACTATATCATCTGTGACGATCGCGATCATGCGAGCATCATCGATGGCCGTCGCCTCAGCTTTGCCACACAGCTGCACTACAAGCACAACGATATGGCCGACCTCGAGCGTGTGCTCCAGCGTTGCGAACCCGACAAGGTGAAGCTCATCGTGGTGGATGGTGTGTTCTCTATGGAAGGCGATCTCGCCAACCTGCCCGAGATAGTGCGCCTGAAGCACAAGTACAATGCCAGCATCATGGTGGATGAAGCACACGGTATAGGAGTGTTTGGCAGGCAGGGACGAGGCGTATGTGACCACTTCGGACTTACCGATGAAGTGGATCTCATCATGGGCACATTCTCCAAGTCACTGGCCTCTATCGGTGGTTTCATTGCTGCCAACCAGACCATTATCGACTCTCTGCGTCACACCGCACGCACCTATATCTTCAGCGCCAGCTGCACACCTGCTGCCACTGCAGCCGCCCGCGAAGCTCTGCGCATCATCCAGGCTGAGCCCGAGCGCATAGCTGCTCTGTGGGATGTGACCAACTATGCTCTGAAACGCTTCCGCGAGGAAGGCTTCGAGATAGGTGATACCGAGAGCCCCATCATTCCTCTCTACGTGCGTGATTTGCGCAAGACATTCATCGTGGTAGCCCGTGCATTCGACGAGGGAGTATTCATCAACCCCGTTATACCTCCCGCTTGTGCGCCCACCGACACTCTTGTGAGATACGCGCTGATGGCTACCCACACCCATGAGCAGGTGGATGAGTCGGTCAAGAGACTGAAGAAGGTGTTCCACGAACTGGACATCATTTAAACCTACAGCCAACTGTCCGGCTACAGGTAGTTCGATAACTGCAGATAACATAAGGCATCCGGCCGTCAGGCTGGGTGCCTTTCTTGTTTCCGCTATGCTGCTGACCACCCGCACCGGGCGGTCGAGCCGGCTTTTCCACACCTTATTTCTCATCCCGCCTTATATGCTTGCTGGATTAAATTCACTAACTTTGTGCCCCAATTCAAGAGAGAAGATGAGAAGCAAGAGACAACCCATACCCATCACACTGCGTTCTGCCACTCCCGCAGATGCCGGACAGATAAGGGAGATATATGCACCTTACGTGCGTGAGACAGCCATCACCTTTGAGTACGAAGTGCCGTCTGTGGAGGAGTTCACAGAGCGGATAGAGCGTACGCTGGAGCATTACCCCTACATCGTGGCAGAAAGTGAAGAGGGCAACATCCTGGGTTATGCCTACGCGGGAGCCTATTACGGGCGTGCTGCTTATAGCCGCAGCGTGGAGGTTTCCATCTATGTGCAGGCAGGACAGCACGATGCGGGCGTTGGCCGAAGGCTCTACGAGGCGCTTGAAGAGGAGTTGCGCAGCAGAGGTTTCCTCAATCTGACCGCCTGCATAGCCTGGAGCGATGAGCCCAACAGATACCTCACCCACCAGAGTCCGATATTCCATCGCCACATGGGATATGAGCAGTGCGCACATTTCCACAAGATAGGATTCAAGTTCGGACGCTGGTTCGACATCATCTGGATGGAGAAGATGCTGGGCGAGCACAAGGATGAAAACCTGTAGCGCCTGGCCTTCAGCACCCGGCAATCCAGTTGCCCAATCCGACCAAGCACAAAAACCACACGCAGCAGGCAGAGTGCAGCCCCGCAGACTTTGCACCCAAGCCGAAAAGCAGTAACTTTGCACTATCGGCGGCAAGCAGGCATGCACATGCTGCCAAACCAATGTAACACGCACAATGATGAACGAAGAAAAGCCACAGATACAGGATGCACAGGAGACTCCAACTACTGTGACGCTCAACGCGCACAACAAGGATGAGTTTCCACCCGCACATACAGCCGAACATCTGCTCAATCAGGTGATGGTGAGAATGTTTGGCTGCGAGCGCTCAAGGAACATGCACATCGAGCGCAAGAAGTCCAAAATCAACTACACACTCAGCACGCAACCCACACAGGAACAGGTGGCTGAGGTGGAGCAGCAGATGAACAGGCTCATCGCACAGGACCTGCCCGTAACCTACGAGTTCGTTACCCGAGACAACATCCCTGCTGGGGTAAAGCTGGACAAGCTGCCCGAGGAGGCCAGCGAGACGCTTCGCATCGTGCGGATAGGCGATTTCGACATCTGTCCATGCATCGGCCAGCACGTGAGCAAGACCGGTGAGATAGGCTTCTTCCGCATCACAAGCACCAGTTTCAAGGACGGTTCTTTCCGTATAGTATATAAGGTAAAGGCCGACTGAACCGACTGTGAGCACATGAAAAATGAACATTCATAAGAGAGAGAGAACATTTTACAGATAGATATGGCAGACTGGAAGAGTGCGCTGGCAGCATTGGGAGCCTCCACAGAGAACAATGGCGAGGAGAAGAAAGCGGATGTGGAGCGCAAGAAGAGAGTGGGGGTGGTGTATTCCACCAACCCTGACTTTGAGTATGATGATGCCCAGGAGGCCGAAGCTGAGACTCTGCCCAGGCAGCAGCAACCGCTTCGCCTGAACATGGAACGTGCCGGCAGAGGCGGCAAGACTGTCACTCTGGTCAAGGGATTCGTAGGCAGCGAGGCTGACCTGAATGCTCTGTGCAAACTCCTGAAGCAGAAATGCGGCGTAGGAGGAGCAGCCAAGGAGGGTGAAATCATCATTCAGGGTGACCACCGGCAGAGGCTTCTGGAGATTCTGAAGAAGGAAGGCTACACAGGCACAAGAGGTTGAGGACAACAGGAGCATCCTGCTCCTGCAACATAACAAATCATAAGCAAATACACAGATGGCAAAGATACTGATCAAGGACACTACGGTGAGCGAACGCGCACAGATAGTTCGCGAGGCACTGGGAGCCGACAGCGACTGCGAAGGCATCGACCTGACCGACATGTATGATGACTATATCTACGGACTGAAAGAGCTGGCCGACATCAACCGCGAGTTTAGTGAGAAGCATGCGGGAGAGGTAGTGGCTCATCCCGAGGAGACTGACTCCACCTGCCAGTGGAGCCGATAACGTTCACACAACCAATCATCACCCGTTCACGGCGCTCCATCCTTGCTCCTCACACCTGGCACTCTGCGGGTTGGGAGCAAGAGGGGTTCATGTGCCGTAACAGAATATTATGAGTACCAACGACAAGAGTATCTTCGTGCGCCCATTGTGGGTTTCCATCTTCGCCCTTACCGCTGCAGTGGCGTGGGGATGGGCTTACCCGCTCATCAAACTGGGCTTCGCCGAGTTCCACATCACACCCGACCTCACCGGCAGCAAGATTCTGTTTGCCGGCATTCGCTTCTGCATCTCGGGTCTGATTATCCTGGGAGTAGCACGTGCAGGCAACAAGAACTTCGCGATAAGGCGTTCCGCCGACTGGTGGTACATCCTGCTCTTCACCCTGCTCAATACCACCATCCACTACACATGCTTCTACATCGGCCTTTCTTACGCGCCTGGAGCGCGTTCGGCCATACTCAACTCGCTGAGCGTGTTCTCTGTAGTCATCCTGGCATGTCTGTTCTTCAAGAGCGACAGGATGACCATACGCAAACTCATGGGCTGTATGATTGGTTTCGCAGGCATTCTTGCACTCAACATCGGCGGTGAGAGGAGTGGCAGCGGATTCACTCTGATGGGCGACGGAATGATTGTCCTCAATGCGCTCAGCGGCGCTGCTGCATCGCTGCTTGCCCGTGGATTGGGCAGGCGGGTGAATGTGTTTGTGGGTACAGGCTACAGTCTGGCTTTGGGCGGACTGATGCTGATGGCTGCCGGACTGTTCTTGGGTGGCAGCATACCGTATGTGAGCGCTCTGGGCATCATCTATCTGTTGCTGCTGATAGCCATCAGCACCGTCGGCTTCACCCTCTACAACAAGTTGCTCACCTGCAATCCTGTGGGCAAGGTGGCCATCTACAACTCGCTGATACCTGTAGTGGGAGCCGTCACCAGCTGCCTCTGTCTGGGCGAAACGTTTTATTGGAAATACGTGTTGGCAGGCTCACTTGCCACTGCCGGCATATGCATCATCAATCGGGGAAAGCAATGACAGAAGTGCTTCATTGCTGATACGGGATGTGGCGAAGGGCACAGTCGAGCCTCTTCTCCAGTTCATCCAGTTTGCCCATTCGGATTGAGAACGTCATGTGACACTGCATATCGCACGTCTGCTCCACGATGCGGGCTTCCATCATGCGCGATATCTTCATCACCGCATTCATGTCGGCATAGTCGAAATCGATGCTGCAAGTGCCATCCACCGTACGTGTTTCCACCTGTGCATCATCCAGTGTGGCGGCTGCCGTCGTGCGATAAGCCTCTATCAGTCCGCTTGTTCCCAACTTCACACCACCGAAATAGCGCACCACCAGCACAATCACATCGGTCAGTTCACGGCTGTTTATCTGCCCCAGGATGGGTTTGCCTGCCGTTCCGCTGGGTTCTCCGTTGTCATTGCTACGAAACTGTTCGCGCTCTGCACCCAGCATGTATGCCCAGCACACATGCCTGGCATCATAATATTTCTTCTGGTATTCAGCCACCAGCGAGAGAGCTTCCTCGGGGGTGGTTACATGATGGGCAAAGCCAAGGAACTTGCTCCTCAGTTCGGAGTAAGTTCCTTGGCTTGTTCCCACAATAGTCTGATATTCATCCACCATTGGCATGAATGTCTATGAGAGTTTGTGTACCACGAGTCCGCTGCGCAACTTCGGCTCAAACCACGTAGCCTTGGGAGGCATGATATTGCCGCTGTCGGCTATGCGGATAATCTGCTGCATGCTCACGGGATAGAGCGCAAGTGCCATCTGCATCTCGCCCGAATCCACCCTGCGCTTCAGTTCTCCCAGCCCGCGCAGTCCGCCTACAAAGTCGATGCGCTTGTCTGACCTGAGGTCCTTAATACCCAGCAGCTCATCCAGAATAAGCTTGCTGCTGATGCTCACGTCCAGACTGCCGATGGGGTCAGTCTCATCCACCAGCCCAGGCTTCAGCATCAGGCTGTACCACTCACCCTGCATGTAGAGGCTGAACTCATGCAAACAGGTGGGTCTGTAGGGTTCTGCACCCTTGGGGACAACGGTGAAATGCTTCTCCAGCAGCTTGATGAACTCGGCAGGCGAGTGGTCGTTGAGGTCCTTCACCACGCGGTTGTAGTCCAATATGGTCAGTTGGCTGGCAGGGAAGCACACAGCCATCAGGTAGTTATATTCCTCCTTGCCTGTGTGGTGAGGGTTGGCTTTGGCCTTCTCGGCACCCACCAGCGCAGCCGCTGCCGTACGGTGATGACCGTCGGCGATATACAGATGAGGCATCTGGGCAAAGCGCTCGGTGATGGCTCTGAGGTCGTCTTCCCCTTCCACCAACCAGAACTGATGGCGGAATCCATCTACTGGCGCAATGAAGTCATACTCAGGCTCCTGGGTGCATAGCGGGCAACGATGGCATCCAAGACAGCATCATCGGGATAAGCCAGAAAGACCGGTTCCATGTTGGCATTGCATATACGCACATGCTTCATGCGGTCCTCTTCCTTGTCCCTTCGTGTGAGTTCGTGCTTCAGGATCACTCCGTTCATGTAGTCAGCCACAGCAGCTCCCACCACCAGTCCGTACTGTGTGTGCCCATTCATCGTTTGGGCATACACATAATAGTGTTCGTCGGCATCCTGCACCAGCCATCCCTCGCGCTGGAACTTGGCAAAGTTGTCGGCCGCACGCTGATACACGCGCTCGTCATATTCGCTGGTTCCCTCGGGGAAGTCTATTTCGGGTTTGATGATATGATAGAGCGACTTCTCGTTATCGCCGGCTTCTGCCCTTGCCTCCTCGCTGTCCAGCACGTCGTAAGGCCGGCTCTCCACCTGCTCTACCAGTTCGCGCGGCGGGCGCAATCCTCTGAATGGTTTTACGATAGCCATTATTTGTTTACTTGGAATTTGGTTACACCGTCCTTCAGATAAGCCACTATCTGACGTGCAGCGGCTATGCCTGCGTTCACATTGGCCTCTGCTGTCTGTGCTCCCATCTTCTTGGGAGTGGCGAAATAGCGGCCAGGAAACTCCGACGAGAAGGTTGCATCGGCATCGGGTTTGATGTCGGTGATGTATTTCAGGTCGCCTCTCTCCTGCATGAGCGCTATCAGTCCGGGCTCGTCTATCACCTCCTTGCGGGCAGTATTGACGAGTATTCCGCCCTTCTTCATCTTGTTCACCAGGTCGTGATTGATGCTCTGGCGGGTTTCGGGAGTGGCAGGAATATGCAGCGAAACGATATCGCACTGCTCAAAGAGTTCGTCGCGTGAAGCGGCTGCGTGCACTCCGGCTGCCTCGATGGCCTCCTTGGGGCAGAAAGCATCATAGGCATACACCTCCATGCCAAAACCTTTGGCTATGCGGGCTACATTCCTGCCCACGTTGCCAAACGCCAGTATGCCCAGTTTCTTGCCCATCAACTCGGTGCCGCTGGTACCGTTGTAGAAGTTGCGCACTGCATATACCAGCAGTCCGAACACCAGTTCGGCCACACTGTTGGCATTCTGTCCGGGTGTGTTCATAGCCACCACATGATGGGCGGTAGCAGCCTCCAGGTCGATGTTGTCATATCCTGCACCTGCACGCACCACTATCTTCAACTGACGGGCAGCATCCAGCACCTCATTATCCACCTTGTCCGAGCGGATGATGAGTGCATCTGCATCGGCCACTGCGCTCAGCAACTGGCTCTTCTCGGTATATTTCTCCAGCAGAGCCACCTGGCCTCCTGCCTCATTGATCACTTCCTTTATGCCATCCACAGCCACCTGGCTGAACGGTTTTTCTGTTGCAACAAGAACTTTCATGTCTATTATATATATAATGTATAAGGGAAAACCCGCAGGCGGCAACTTGTTCCCATGAGCCGGGCAGCCGTCTGTCGGGTTTCCCTACGCTTGGTTAGTGTTTAGCTTCAAATTCCTTCATGCAAGCTACCAGTGCCTTACAGCCCTCCACCGTCATGGCGTTGTAGCAGCTGGCACGGAATCCGCCCACATCGCGATGGCCCTTTACGCCCACCATCCCTTGCTGTGTGGCAAAGGCAAGGAACTCGTCCTGCAAATCCTGATATTCGGGTTTGAGCACGAAGGTAAGGTTCATCCTCGAGCGACTGTCCTCCTCGGCTGTTCCCACGAAGAGTCTGTTGCGGTCTATCTCATCATACACGATGGCCGAGCGCTCTATGGCTCTCTTCTCCATAGCCTCTACTCCACCCTGCTTCTTTATCCACTTCAGGTTCTGCAGAGCGCAGTAGATGGGCACCACGGGAGGTGTGTTGAACATGCTTCCTTTCTTCACATGCGTGCGATAGTCCAGCATGGTGGGGATGGGACGGCTCACTTTGCCCAGCAGATCTTCCTTCACAATCACAAAAGTCACGCCGGCCATACTCAGATTCTTCTGTGCACCTCCGTAGATGAGTCCATACTTGCTCACATCCACCGGGCGTGAGAAGATGTCGCTGGACATATCTGCCACCACGGGGATGGGAGAGTCCAGATCCTCACGCAGCTCAGTGCCGTATATGGTGTTGTTGCTTGTGATGTGCAGGTAATCAGCGTCGGCGGGGATGGTGAAACCTTTGGGGATGTAGGTGAAATTCCTGTCCTTGCTGGATGCCACTTCCACCACTTCACCAAAGAGGCGAGCTTCCTTTTCTGCCTTGGATGCCCAAACACCCGTGTTGAGGTAAGCTGCCTTCTTCTCCAGAAGATTGTAGGGGACCATACAGAACTCCAGACTGGCGCCTCCTCCCAGGAACAGCACCGAGTACCCTTCGGGTATCTGCAGCAGTTCCTTAAACAGTGCAACGGCTTCATCCACAACTGGCTGGAAATTCTTGGCACGGTGGCTAATCTCCATCAGGCTTAGGCCAGAACCCTCGAACTCAAGACATGCAGAGGCTGTAGCCTCTATCACCTCGCGGGGCAGAATGCTTGGGCCCGCATTGAAATTGTACTTCTTCATGTCGCTTCTTTAGTTGTTTACCATAATATAATATATCCTGATTTTAATGGCTCAACAGATGCTGGAGCATCGCTCCATTGTCCTTTCGCCTCCATACCACTACAAATTTACGCTTTTTACGCCTTTCGCTGTACAGGGTGATAGGTAAAAATTGACATAAAATTGCAATGTGCAAAAAAACTTGCTCCATAACTTGCCCAGTCCAATGAATTTTACTACTTTTGCATCGCTTTACGGGGCAACAGCCCAGTCAGGCACGGGGTGTAGCGCAGTTGGTAGCGCACCTGGTTTGGGACCAGGTGGTCGCCCGTTCGAGTCGGGTCACCCCGACAACAAAGCAAAGGGACGAAGCAAAAGAAATTTGCAAAAAGGTTTGGCGAAACGAAATAAAAGATGTACCTTTGCAGCGCAATTACGGAATGGTGCCTTGGATGAGTGGCTTAGTCAACGGTCTGCAAAACCGTCTACGGCGGTTCGAATCCGCCAGGCACCTCCACTTAAAGGAAAAGCGATAGAGAAGACATCCTCACAAGGGGTGTCTTTTTGGTTATGTCCAAGGGAGAGATGACGGCATGTTTGGAGGAATGGGGGCTCACCCGACAAACCTAGGTTCATCCGACAAATGCGTAATTTTTAGGGTGCAGGAAACCCAGTTAAAGTCATGTGCTAAAAGGGTGAGAAAAAGAAGTAGTACTGCATGGGCGATAGGAGTAGTACTTCATTGGCGATAGAAGTACTACTTCATCGGCAAAGTAAGTAGTACTGCTTAAATTCTACCAAGATTCAACCTGACTCGTAGGGATTCACTCGTTCTGTTTTTTTAGTTAGGGGTAACGAAGCCCAACCAAAGCATTTCGAAGAAAAATGGAAGTTTATACTCCCAGAAGCCAGCTGGCCCGATGTTCACATCACAGAACATCGGGCCAACCTGTTATATCATTAGGATTCAATTGAGGTTACGCTCTTTCGGCTTTCCAGTGTGTTTCTGTTTCCATCTCCACAGGAAGTGGCAGACTCTGAACAGCGGTTCGCTCAGCGCTTCTGATGGATAAAACCTCAGCATACGCCAGTCTCTCCTGAAGCGTTGGATATTATGCCAGAGCGTCCCTTGTCCGAAATGGTTCCGTTCATCATAATGTCCGAAGTTGCCCCCATCCATTATCTCCTCCAGCAGCAACCGTCCTCTCCGATCATCAGGAGCACATATCATCCTCTTCTCATCCAGTCCCATCACCTCACGCAGCACATACATCACCGCCCCAGCAAACTCCCCAAGTCCCAACCACTTCAGTTCCTCCTGCAAAGCAACAAGCGCCCCTCCAGAATCCACCTCCCCCAATCCCCCAGAGGAAGAATCCAAAAAACCCGCGCAATCCATGTTCAAAAAACACCCATCCCCCTCAAAATCCCCAGAAGAAGAATCCGTAAAATCCGTGCAATCCGTGTTCATTAAAGAACCATCACTCTCCGCATTCCCACCAATCCTATCCGTGTTATCCGTGAAATCCGTGTTCGATAAAACCCCATCCTCATCCGTGTTCCCAGAAACCTTATCCGTGAAATCCGTGAAATCCGTGTTCAAAAACAAACACCCTTCATCCGTGTTCCCAGAAACCCCATCCGTGTTCCCAGAAGCCTCATCCGTGTTCCCAGAGAAATCCGTGTTCATCAACACGAAGTAGTAATCTACTATCTGCCTCAGTCCAACCCCTTCGTAGAAGCAGTGGTGAAACAAGTGGCAGAGCTGGTAGATGATGTTGAAGGAGAGCGTTGGTACAGCCACTTCGCCAGCGTTGTTGGGCAGAGCGATGCGATTGCTGCATTGCAGATCAGCATTCCGCTTGAGCCACCTCTGCAAGCGGCTGTTGTGCAGCGGACTGTTGAGCAGAGCAGGCGTTGAATGCAGTTCTGCCGAAACGCCATGCACCGTCAACCCTATGTGGTTCAGACTCTCCTGAAGCGACGAACCGTCCCCTTCGGTGAGCGAAAGCGCTATGTGACGCAGCTCCTCACGGTTTGCCATCACCCACACATCCACATCACCCGGGGTACGCGATGAAGGGTGAGGATAGAGCAAAGCATTTCCCTGCCCCTTGAGGATGCAGCAGCGGAAGCCCGCAGCACATACCTTATTATATATATAGGCAGAAGCCCGGTCCATCCGCATGTTCCTGCGGCGGATGCTCTCACTGTCACTCAGCCAGCGAAGCAGCAGCGGACGGGCGGGAGCCAACTCCTTGGGCAACCTCTGGATGCCGTCGAACAGCACACCCACCAGCGTCTGCCTTCTCGCAAACAGGTAACAGGCATCCCAGTCAAAGGACCCCTTCCGGCCGTCGAGAAGACCTTTCACCTCCCCTTCCAGCCCTAAGGAGAAACGCAGGAAGCGGAACAGTCCAGCCTCCATCACTCCTTTGTCATGTTCCACAGAAACAGCACATTGCCCAGGATATACCGCCTCCACATGCGCCGATGTTCCTTCATCAGGCGGTAAGCCCATTCCAGCCCATGCTCCTGCCACCACAGAGGAGCCCGCTCCACTGTACCTGCATAGAAGTCAAACACCGCCCCTATGGTACCCACATGACAGTGGATATCCAGTTCATGCCAGTGCGCATACGTCCACTTCTCCTGCTTGGGAGCCGTCATACCTATCCACAGCAGGTCGGGATTGGCACTGTTTATTGCCTCTATGATAGCCTTGTTGTCCTCGTCAGTGAACTCCGGTTTGTAGGGAGGCGAATACATCACCACCTTCAAGTGCGGATAATCCACTGCCGCACGCTTCTCTATCAGGCTCAGCACCTTAGGCGAACTGCCCATGAACATCACCTTGAGCGGCAGTTTGCCTGTTGCAGCACCCGCTGCATTGGCCAGCTCCTTTGCCCTCTGCTCCAGTCTGTCCATCTCGAAGGCGAAAAGGTCCCATCCCGCTACACGTTCCGTGGGCTGGCTCTTCGCCTTTATCCACTTGCAAGCCTTCACAATGCTCACCCCGTCAGGAATCAGCACATCCCCTTGCTGAAGGGCTTCAGCAAAGAGACTGTCCTTCTGTGCCGTATTGAAGGAATGGGCATTCACTGTGTTTATGAGCAACTTCCCATCGGGCAGCGAAGCCAGTTCAGCCCTGCTGCCAAGAATTGTCAACGTCTTAAGTCGAAGCATAACTATACATATATAAGACAGCTGCGGGAGCCTCATCAGCCTCCCGAGCCATACGATAATACCAAATGTAGGATTCCGCATGAGTCACTCACTATGCTCATGCAGCCAAAACAAAATATCAGATAAAAACTATTTCCCGTCAGGAAATAAAGCGCTAACTTCGCGCAAGCAAACATCAATCGGTTATGGCATCAGACATCCTCACCATATACTCACGCTACCGTCAGCTCACCCAGAAGCAACGCCGTCATCTCCTTGCCGCTCTGCAGCAGCAAGGCATCAGCGTCATCCGTATCGAAGCCTATGAATATCCCGATGCACCAGGCATCAAGCACATGTTTTTCTATTTCCAAGATTCTCCTCAGAACCCCATCCCCTATTTCCTCCTGCCTCCCCAGCTATGGCAAACCATTCAGGACTGCGTGATGGGAGAGGAGAATTAGAGTTGGGAGAATCCTTCCATTGCTTTTAACACAGAGACAAAAGCGCCTCACAAACCATTAGTACGATGGAGTATAACAAGCCAGCAGCCTTTCCACCCAATTGCTGAAATGGCGGCACATAACCATCAGTTTATCTTCATACCGGGCGCCCTCCCAACACATTCTTGTTCCAAAGTTCGCTGTTGGTATATTCCTCCAACCATTCTTCGTAGGTTGCATTGTCCAGATTGCGGGCTACTGTACAGTGCTTTTCCTCATCTTGCTCTATGACAGAGATACAGCCTATGTCAAAACCGTCGATGAGGGCTGGCGACTGAGTGGCCAGCACTATCTGAGCATGCAGAGAAGCATCCTTGATCATCTCTGCCAGCTGGTCAATGGCATACGGATGCAGCCCCAGTTCAGGTTCGTCAATGATGATTACATGCGCCATTGTCTCCTGCGGCTGCAGAAGCAAAGTGGCCAGAGCGATGAAACGGATAGAACCATCCGAGAACTGTTCTGCATTGAACACATAGTCGTTGGCAGTATTGTCAGTCCACTTCAGGGAGATATAGCCGCGTTCGGGCTCAAGATAAAAATCACCGAACTGCGGTATCACCGTCCTCACATAACCAACTATACGCTGATACGCCTCCTTATAGTTTTCCCTCAGGAAGTAAAGGAAAGAAGGCAGGTTATTGGCTTCCGACTGCAAGTAATGGGCAGAATCCACAGCAGATGCCTGTCGCATAGGAGCCGTCATGGACGAGTCGCTGAACTGATACACCTTACACATCGAGAGCAGACTGCGCATCTCAGCACACACTTCATGGCTGGAGTTTATCAAGCCAGACTCATTGTAGTCCGATGCCACCACGCTTCTGTGCGGTTTGCTGTCATCATCCAGGCTACCCCACTCCACATCTTCCGATTTGATGATGAGTCTGTTGGGAACAGCATGAGTCAGACTGAAATTATACACATCATACTCCTTCTCGCTCTGAAATCGCAAAGAAGCCGTAATGCACGGTGTCACCTTTGCCCCATAATGCAGGAAAGTCTGATTCGTGCCTGCTTGTGCCACATACATCTGCATACTGCCCGACATCATATATCCCAGCATCTTGAAGAAACTCACTATATTACTCTTTCCTGCCCCATTGGCACCGAGCAATATATTGACATCAGCAAAATCCAGTTTCAGGGGCAACGTTGCCGAAATCGACTTGAAGCCTCCTATCTCCATATGGGTAAGTTTGTAACCTTCCGTTCTCATATTCGCATCAATTGTCTGACGAAGGTACGCAAATTCAGTTATACTGCCAAAATTATCTCTCAAAAACACATGCCTGGAGTTGTTGCCTGGGGTAAATGATGGAATATGGGACTATAGGCACAAAGCCTTCACCACTCCTCATTTGCACGCTCCAATATCTGCTTCATTCTGGTCTCGAACTTGGAGAGGGTGAATTCATTCTTGAACTTCTGATAGCCTGCGATACCCATGTGGGTTCGCTCTTCGGGGTGAATGAGGAGAAATTCTATCCTGTCTGCCAATGCATTGGCATCCCGTTTCTCCACTATGAAACCATTCACACCATCATCAATGATAGCCGACACACCGCCCTCTCTGGTAGAGATACAAGGGACAGCATGCTCCATCGCTTCAAGAAGGACGAGCGGAAAACATTCATTATAATAATAGGTAGGAAAGACAAAAACATCCGCATTTTCATACTCTTCATTCTTCTCTTCCCCATATCTCTTTCCCAGAAACAGCGCTATTTGGTCCAGTCCTCTTGTCTTCACTTCCTCGGCAAAGCGGGCAGCATCTATCTCTGCTGTCTCACCGCCCACAAAGTGACACACAAAGGAATAACCCTTATCCTTCAGAATCTTCAAGGCATCCAGTAGAACAAGCACTCCTTTATCAACGAGCAAGTTGGAAAGAAAGAGCAACTGAGGAATGACATTATTACGCTCTGACTTAGGTTCTCCCTTCAGAGACTCAGGAATGCCATTCGGGCAGACAAACACATCCTCCCTCTTCACATACTTCTCCACATCCCCATACAGAGCCTCTGCCAGCAGGATTACCTTGAGGTTCTTGAAGAACAGGCGATACAGCTTGTCATCCAGCCATCGGCCCTGACGTGTGGCAACCCCTTTGTTGTGGTAATGCACTATCACCCTATATCCCATGAGCTTGATGAGTTGCACCACCACGAGGTCCTTATAGAAAGCTCCTCCATGGGAGTTGGGAGTAACATACACCAACTGAGGTTTCACCCTCACCAGTCCTTTCACTATCCTAAGGAGCAGGCAGAAGAACCGCCACAGCTTCTTCACTCCACCCTTACCTATATCCTGCAAACTCTTGGCGGTAGTGAGGTTGATATAATGACAGTCAAACCGCTCATTTATCACCTTACTGTCATGAATATACTGCCCCATCATAGCCGCCCCATGCACAGGAGGAGGAAGATGGAGGATGAAAAGAATACGGGGTTTCAAGGGTAAGCTTGTACTGTTTTTCATCTCATAAGTTCTTTGTATTTCTCGGTAAGCAAAGAGTTTCCTTTGCTCTTCTCGTACTCCCATTTCATCCTTGCGAAAACATTGATATAGGGACGGCAATCAGATATTCCACAAGCAGAGAAATACTTGGTCACATATCCCATGTTCTCATCAATGACAGAGATGAGAGGTTTCTCTAGTTCAAACAGGATAGACACCTGGCAGATATAAGTCAGAAGGTCATAACCCAAGGGACGGTCGGCAGCAAGTTCCCAGTCAATGAGACGTACATCACCATCAGACACAAGCACATTCCAAGGGCAGAAATCTCCATGACTCAGCGACATGCGCAGCCCCTCCTCATCAGTTTGCTGCTCTGTGAGATGATGCTTGGTCAAAGAAAGGGAGAGGTTGACTATCTCATCGGTCAGCGTTCGCACTTTTGGACGAGAACCCTTGATGTACTCTGCTTTCATATACACATACTCCTCTCCATCCACAGCTTTCAGCAATTGCGGTGTCAGTCCAGTCCCCTCCAGCAACTTATACACCTTTATCTCATTACGAGTCAATTCACATGCTCTGGGCTTTTGTGAAAACTTGGCAAAGAACGGCATTTCTCTGTCTTGGTCGTATCCCAAGATGGAAATCTTCTGTTCCACTCCCGGGCTTCCCATATTGAACGCCATCAGTGTCTCACCACCATCAGCCGCCTTTATCTCCTTATAAGGAAAGTCCAACCGCATGTCATCAACAGAAGTCAAACCGCGCACCACTCCACAATGGCGGAACAACCACCAATACAGTTTCGAAAGCTTCCCACCATACGCACTATACAGTCCGTACATATATCCCTGTGCAGAAGAAAGATGCGGAAAATAATAAGAAGTGGTAAAAGTCTTGAATCTATAGTATTTCATTTCTGATGCTTTGCTATAACACTATTATAGATGGTATTGATTTTCTCTATCTTGGTATCCCAAGAGAAGTCCTTTGCCCGTTCAAAAGCCCCACGAGAAAGTTGCTGACGATAAGCCTCATCACCTTCTATTCTATCTATGGCAGCAGCAAAATCACGCACCACCTGCTTCTTGGAATTGATATCAATCTTGATTCCGCAAGCATCGGTAATAGTATTCGAAAAACCAACATGATTCAATGATACAACAGGCAACCCCATCGACAAAGACTCAAGCAAAACCGTGGAGGTCAAGTCTGCCAGACTTGTTATGCAAAACAAATGGCTCTCGCTCATAATTGCTATGGCTTTCTCGTGGTCAACCCAACCATGCCAAATAATATTCTTAAGATTTAAGGATGTTGCTTCAGATTTCCATCTTTGAGTAAACTTTCCTGCACCTATTACATGCAACTCGACCCTGTCTTTGCACGATACTAAATCCAAAGCCTCTATCAGCAGATTAAGAGCCTTCGCAGGCGTATGTTGTCCCGACCAACATATTTTAAGTTTTGAGCTGCCTCTACTTTCAACGTTATTATGATTATTAAAATGCAGCAATCCGACCTCAGGAATAATCACAGGTTCTCGGTGCCACAACCTCTTAAAACAATCACAATTGTCCTGGGTCGCAGCAATTATCGCATCCGCTTTGCAAGCCATAGTCCTCACCTTCTTCCTGAAATGCATTTGCCACAAATTAATAACATTGCGCATACCATAATATAGCAAGCCATAAACGCCCATACATGGAAGCAAGCACCATGGGGATATACACATACCTCCTGTAGGCCCCCAAACCAAAGGTTTACCCAATTCATACAGATACCCAGGTTCTCTGTAGCCCACCATATTCAGCTGATGCACTACGTCGAAATCAAGTTTGGCATCCAGTTCCTTGGCCAGCGCCAAAGCTTTACGTTGCCACTTATTATAATACCAATAATAAGATGGCGGCCAAATCTTGCGCAATGTCTTATGCCTCTCCTTCGAAATGAAATGAAAATGCACAGAATGCAACTCATCGGGATGCTCATCCATATAGCGTCGTAAATGCGGCTCGAACTTGCTTTCCGTCAACACATGCAGTTCGTGATATGCCGACAGACCTTTCACAAAATTCCATCCCATGCCAGGCTCACTTCCCTGATAAGGAGAGCAGGCATAGCAGTTCACCAAAACCTTCATCACTATTTCCCTTTACTTCTTTATGTTCTTGAAACGTGGAGTAAGCATTTCCACTATAGCCTGCTTGGCCATCTGGATGCTTTCCTCTGGCGTGAGCGTAGTATCAACCCACACCGCCTTTTTACGTTTGTCACAGAAGCGCCTCAAGACTTCTGTCTGACGTGTAACCTCTTCCAGACTTGTCTCCGGCTTACGTTCATATATCTTCTTGGGATCACCTCCCAAACAAAGAGTCAAATCTGGAGTAGGAACAAAGATTTCTCCGAAACGCAGTATCCAATGTGGGAGCGATGTACGCGAACGGCGCTGGTCAATGTAATAGTCGTAATAATAACGGTCGAAGATAAACACCTTGGACTTTGTTGCCACATATGGCCACACCGTTTTCATATAGCCGAAAGTATAATCTACCATATAATACCCCCAGCGAACAAGCGATCCAACAAAGCCCGACGGCTTGAGTCCATGTGGGTTATCATTTACTTTTGGCTCTTCCCCTTTCTTTGGAGCCTCCTTCTTGCCAAGCACTACGCCCAAGTCTGGAATAGCATTCGGGCGAAGATGGTTATACACCACACCATGATGGAAGCATTCGTCCAGCCATGGTGTGATGGCGTTGATGATGGTGCTTTTGCCCGACCCGTCAGTTCCAAGAACGGCCAGTACATACCCAGGGCGGTGCAACAGGCGTTTCCATTTTGAGAAGAACAGACGCATACGCTTGCATCTCGTTCCATGCGAAATGGCATCCTGCATCATCTTCTGCAGTTGGGGAAGCGAGCCATTCAATGTGCCATTGTTCACATGAAGTTCTATGGCTTCAGCTGTTGCCTTTTCAAACATCACTTCTATTTCTTTCCTCCTTTGAGGATTGTTCTTGTATTCTGCAATAAATCCGTTCATGTACTTTTCCTTCACTTTGCCCAAGTGGATTACCTCCTTGAAGAAGTCCAGATAATAACCCACATGAATATCCAACACTTTGATACCATTGTGATGCACAACATAAGGCTTCAGGAATTCAGGATTGTAATAGCAAGCGGTTTTCCACACATGAGCCCCCCCAAAAAAATCAATCTGAACACCCCATTCTTCTGTGATAAGCCGCACAAACCAATTGGGATTTGAAGTATGATAATACGAAGCAAGCCGTATGTCATTGGCATCTATCATTTCCCAGAGAATACTGAGGATTCTTGGAGCATCCTCAAGAGAAACCAGGATGTCAATGTCACTACCTCCTGTATCCTTGGGCAGACAGCTATACTCGCCATATACGAAATAATCTAAATTCTCCTTGTTCAAGTTTCCAAAGAACTGTGTCAGAAATCCCTCTTTTGTCATAAGTCTTATTTGTTTTAATTTCCAAAGTCTCCAACACGGTTCTCAAAAACAATACGTCAATGCATCAAATTGGCACGTTTACTCAAATCTTCGTGCCATCTTTTTCACTATCCCTCGCATCAGCTCCTCAATGGGAAGCGATGCATCGGCTACGATGTCTGGTTTAGGATGCAGCCAAGAGTGATAGCTCTTTCGATCCACAAGTAGCACTTTAGCCTTGAAGAACGTAAGCAAAACTTGTTTGGCAGTGGGCTGTTTGTCACAAACCATCACTCCATGATGGAAGCCACCTTCAAGCAAGTCCACGAGCCTCTGCGTTTCTCCATATTCACGCAGATTCTCTATTGCTATCACATAACCAGGATGCCTAAAGAGACGCAATAGTTTATGCCATAAGATTCCGAACTTAGAAACTCCTGTTGATTGTGACAAAGCCTGCCTACCAGCATCTGCCAATCGGGCAATAGCCATGTCATCTGTTATACCTTTATTTATTATACGATGTAGTTCTGTAATAAAAGAAGGAGGAAAATGGGGAAACGCTTCTTCTATATATGGAACAGAGAACACAGAATTTCCCGCAATGGGTTCTATATACTTACGTTCACACTTCCCGTTATTCAATATTTCCTTCAGGAAAGCCAGCAAATCACCGAAATCATCCTGCATGACAGTTATGCCATTATAAGCATGTGTATGCTTCTCTATGACTTCACCATCCAACAGTACCCGATTCCGATAACAGATAGCTCCGCAGAACAAGTCTATTTGTATGCCATCATATTCATTCTGAAAACAAAGCTTGACCGCAGTGGCATCCCCAAACTTTGAAACCAGATGATAGCCACACTCTTTTTTAGTTGTTTCACTTACGCATAATGCTTTCTCTACGTCATCTGCATGCACCCACATGTCCACATCACTTCCACCAGCAGACTGAGGCAGACTCTTATAATTGCGAAGCACACAATAACGTACACCACACTCATTAAGTCGTCGGAAGAAGGTCTCTAAATACCCCCCCTCGCTTGTCAAATATTTATACTCACACATATCCTTTATCATATATGTTTATGGTTCGTTCAGCGCGTCTTCAATACTCTCGCTGGAACTCCTCCTACAATACTTCGATCAGCAAATGAGCGAGTTACGATAGCACCGGCAGCTACTACGCACTGATTACCTATATGCACTCCAGGAAGAATGACAACGCGCGTACCTATCCAACAATCATCGCCAATGACGATGGGCTCCTCTGGTTTGGCTCCCTGCTGGTTGATAGGAATGTCAAGACGATTAAACTCATGGCTTGTGGCCATCATCACCACATCTGGTCCCATCACCACATCTTTACCTATAGTGATATCACCATTGAGGCGAGCATTACTTCCCAATTGGCTTCTGTCACCAACGGACAGACGTGTACCATTGCCGAAATAACAATGATCCTTTACTATCACGTCTTTGCCACAATGACGCAGCAAATGCCTTGCACACCAATATCTCAATCTATATCCCAACTTATAGCCAGGCATAGGCTGCATGGGAATACGCTGAAAAAGCGCATAATAAATAAGTAAGAGTATCTTTTTCATAAGAAATTTTGTTTGTGAACGAATCAGAACTTAGTTTTCATCACCAGCACTATATCAGCTGCATTTTACTTCACACCCACAAACTTCCTCAGTTTGTCAGCATACTCCACATGCTTCTGCTTATAGAGAGCAATATTGGCAAGGTACTGATTGTAATTCTTCTCGGTCATTATCTCGTCCAAAGAAAGAGACTCCAAATCATCGTAGATATATCCACAACCAAATTTCTCAATGAAATCAAGAGCTTTGCAGCGCTTGCCTATGATAGGCACATTATTGAAGACAGTATCCAGCACCACACCACTACTGCGACGTGAGTACTCGCCTTGATAATTGAGAATACAGAAGCGACTGTTACGTATATAGCCATAATAAACCTCATCAGATACATAGCCAATATGCAACTCTATGTTATCACACGATGCAGCCACCTGTTCCAGTTGTCCTGCCAGACTTCCGTCACGAACCTTTCCGGCAATAATCATACGTCTGCTTGTTCCAGCCAACTTACGGGCAACATCAAGCACTCCCTTTTCCTCCTCAATGCGACCCACGAAACACACATCATACTTCTTGTCTCCATAAGGAATCTCTGAACGCTCGTTATTCCCAAGGTAGATATAATCCGGAACTATGCAGAATGGCTTGCCATAAGCCTCTCCCACCATCTCATTTGGACAAATCACGCCATCTATCTTGTGACGGACTATCCTGTACAGCATCTTCTTGGCCCAGCTATCCACTCCTTCCTTACTATATTGTATAAGGAACAGTCGGCTCGTGCGGTGGTAGAACAGAGCAAGTGCAATAAAAGAACTCAGCACCCCACCCTGCTGCAGGACGATTGTATCCCCCTTAGCCTTACGAAACAGCACACGGCTGTTCTGCAAGTATTTCCACTTGCTTCGCCATGAAGGTTCGCGCATCAGCAACACATTATTGGGCAAACCGAGCAACTGCTCCTCACTAAAACGTATCTTATATACAGGCCCACCAGCAATCAGTGTCTCCACGTGTCCCTTGAACAATTCATAATAGTTCTGAGCCACAGCAAAGAAATGCCCCGTAGAAATCCCCTTAAAGTTAGGACTCTTTACATCGGCAATTATTAGCCTTTTCATATTTCTTGTTTCTATAATTTCTTCATAAACCTCGCAGGATTTCCTGCCCACACTTCATTTGCTGGCACATCCTTTGTTACCACTGAGCCTGCACCAATAACAGAATTATCTCCAATAGTTACTCCTTTTAATATTATGCTATAAGCTCCCACAAAGACATTGTTTCCAATTACCACAGGACTAGTCTTTACCGTTTTTTGTTTATCTCCATTCAATCGTGCCAACGGGTCTATATTATGAAAATCTGTATCATATATATGCGTTCCAACGCCCAATTTCACGTTATCTCCTATAGATATTCCATTGAAGCACATTATTGTGGTGGATGTCATCCCTACATTGTCACCGATTCTCAAAGTTGCTCCATTACGAACTTCTAATTTACACTTTGCTTTCAAACCAGAAGCATTCAGACAATCCCAATTACCCAGAGTTAGATTCTTACCAACATAGCATTGGGCATTAAGAGACAGATGTACAATAGGCATTCCTGCGGATTTGACTTTTCCAGAGACCTTAATTCCATTAAGCGACAACACCGCTCGGGTGAGCAATGAAGTTAAGCAAGTATAAAGCCTGTTCCTTACCTGTCCTGCCGCTTTATAACCAAATACAATGAATCCAATCATTCGTTTACCAATTCTGTATAAATATCCACATACTCTTTCACTACTCTCTGTGGGTTATGCCTGACAAGAGCTCTCTTACGCGCATTCATCCCCCATTCTTTTGCCTGCGAGAAATTACGTGAAACCTCGATTAGCGTTCCTGCCAAAGAATAAGAGTCACCATCCTGCAAAAGGTAACCTTCCTTGCCATGTTCAAGAATGGAACTTGTCCCCCCAGCATAAGAAGCTACAATGGGCATACCGAGCATCATTGCTTCACAAACGCTATTAGGACTGTTCTCTATATGCCCTACCTGACAAAACACATCAGCCTCTCTTAGCAAGTCAACGATTTCTGCCCCTGTTTTGTACCCCAACATCTCTACATGATTTTCAAGGAAAGACTTTCCCAACCATTTAGACATTGTCTTTGCATTTTGGGACAATTCCGTTTGACCGATGACATACCAGCGGAAATCAAAACCAATCGCCTTAAGATTTCTTGCTGTTCTTAAGACAACCTCCAATCCCTTATAATATCCAGAAGAGATGGTAGAAATGATTGTGAACCCTTCATTAAACTTTGACTTTGCCCATTCTGCAGAATAAAACTCAGTTCTCAGGATTTCATCACCAATAAAATATTTCAAGCTGGGGTTTATTGCCAATGTTGCATGCCTATCAAAGTCAGTTCTACCAATCACATATTTACTGTTCTTCAGAATCTCCCTTTCCCTTTCAGCCCCAAATCTAAAACGCTTCTCTGACATCTTAGCATTCGTAAATGTTAGTTTCTGGAAAAGACTTTCGTACTTAGATACGACATCAAGTGGAATGCCAGAATAGAGTTTCTCATAACAAGAGCTCAAAACACCCTGTATAGACACGACAACAGGAACACGCAAATTTGCCTTTTGTACCAAGCCGAAATCAAGCTCTGTTCCATGAATATGAATTAAATCAGGCTTTACCCTATCAATAACGGAAAACAATAACGAAGGTGCATGATTCTTAAACCCGAAGAAATACTCTCTATAATTTTCAATCAGGATATTAAGTTTTCCATTAAAACGACTGTCATAAAGAGGATGATAATATACCCCCTCGTATTCAAAGTCGTCTATACGCATGGAATAATAGAAAGCAACATGAAGTTCAACATTCTCCTCCTGAACTAAATGCTGCTCCAATGCGCTAAGCCAGCCTCCACTAATATTGTGGGCAGACAGTTTTTTTATCGCTCCGCAGGGAGTGTTTGCAAACCAAAGTATTTTCATTTTTTCAATACCACACTATAGAATCAAAAACAGAAACATAATCAAGCCATCTTCCATACAAAACACCATGCATAGTACGCCACGAATAATAGGCATAATAACTCAAAACATATAAGCAAGCCATATAATGAATAATTATCACCTTATATTTTATGGCAAAAGAATGACTATAGCCAATAAGAAGAGGTAACAATACAAGTAAATAGTAATAAAAATATTCTGTCATTCGAGCTAGGTTTTCCATCATATAAGCTCCTAACACGACACCCAACAACCATAATAAGCAAAACATCTTTTCTGCTTTTGTCATCGTTCTATAAAAAAAACAGGACGTTGTTATAATCAAGCAATCAGTACTCATTAGCATAAAAGAATTATTCATCGCGAATCCATCGAGCAACTCTGTATATTGATTTACGCTCTCTAAATGCATACTATCAGTAAAAATTGTCATATAAGACTGTAATGCGGTCACATCGATAAACATTCGTCCCAAATAGAAAGTATTAAAAGCAATAGCCATGAGTATCCACTTTTCACCTTTATAACAAAGAGAAATCAAGAATGCAGGAATAACTAAAAAAGCCAAATATGCAGCAGAATGACACTGGGCGCCTGCATAAATGAGCAAGATAGAAAAAAGAAATTTCATTAAGCTCTGACGAACAAATGAAAGTTTCAAAGGGACTTTTATATCCCCAATCAAAACCATAACCGCCAAAACAGTAAGAATTACAGAAACACACTGTCTATTCGAGTTTATGAATAACAAGCCATAATCTGTCCTCCACATTAAAACCGCAATTGATATCCAATAATACTTTTCTGGAACATACTTCCTAACGATTTTGTATAATATGGCTAAAAAAGCAGCAGCAACCGCCATCAACCATCCAAAAAAGGACAGCCATTTGCAGGATCGTAAAATAAACAAGAAGAAAGGTTCTATATCTCTAGAACCACGACTCAAAGATATTTCTCCGATTGCGACTTTCCACCTCCAGATATTCGATTCCCAGTCGTTTACTAATTTATACTGAAATCCAAGCAAAACAAACAACAAAAGCATGGAAATCCTCAGAGCAACTTTTTTCTCCTTCAAACACAAAGGGAAAAGGATTGCTAAAGTAACGATACTATAAAAATACATTCGAAATGACTTATACTCAAATCTCCTCAAACAAAACCTTCAACTTATCATAATACTCACTTTCGAAGTGAGGTTGAAGTCTTTCATAGTCAAAACCGTTGCATATTTCCTTTGCACGACAGAAAGCATCATCAAGGTTCTTGGCCACATATACATGCTTGTCATAAACTCCCTTGAACCAATTTGCTCCCGTTACAACTTTATGGTCATTACTCTTGATGATGATTACAGGAGTATTTGCGCAAAGGGAGAAAATCGTACCATGATAGCGGTCTGTCACTACACACTTGTATTGTGACATTTTTCTAATAATCTCTTCTATTGCCTCCTGAAGATGCTCTCGCAAATTTGTTCCTTCATACTGCGTATCACCAACTTCTACTGGTGCCAAAACTGACAATCTTGCTTCCAACTCCTTCAATTCCATGTCTGAATAGAATTTTTCTCCATCATCACGTCTGCAAATGAAAATTTTGTTACGCTTGGTGTCAAATTCATAATGACCAATAAGAGTAGTAACTATATCTGGATAAAGTCTCACCTGTAAATGCGGGAACATGTCAAGAGCTTGTTTATATGACACCTCATCTCGAGCCAAGAACAACATTCTACCACATTTGTCATAACTCCGAGAAGTACGTTTACGATTCTCTTCAAACTGGAAGAAAATCGTTTGAGGCATCATTAAAATTCTAGCGTTAGGATAATTATCCGCAATCAAACGATGCATCATTTCATGGGTACCACCAAGGTCTTGGGTACAATAACCGCTCTGAAAGACAACAACATCCTTATCTTCACGAAATACACGTCTGAACCATCGCAACCATCCTGCTCTTTGCATCACAACAGTTGTGGCATCAACCATGACAACTTTCCAGTTCGGATAATTCTTGTCTATCCATCTCTTTATGCAAAACAGCTGAGCATTGTCACCAAGATTCTGATGTTCTGTAGTACCTAAATAGTAAACCACATTCTGGTCCGAAGGTGTTCCTATTTCCTTCTTCAATCTCTTTACCTCCTTATAAGCATGGCATAACCATTTTAGTCGGCCTAACTTTACACGTATATTCGTTATAATTCCCATCTCGCTTTATTTAAGAAATCTCTTAATAACCTTAACTCCTGCTTGTCCAACTATCGAGGACACTACCTTTTTCAATCTGTCTTCCGAGGTCTCAACTCGGTTTTCAGACAAGAACTGTTCCATGGCAATTGCTTCATCTATCTCCTCTGTAAACAACTCTAAAAGCATCGGCTGTTCACTAGGAGACACGAATGCAGTCTTCGCTTCTTCAAACGATTCTTTACTGTTTGCAGACAAGTACTTGAAACCACAATTCTCGGCCCATCCTTTTGCACTTCCATTATGATTGTTAGCCGAAATATAATCTTCCACATGAACATCTTGCTTCCAGCCTCTGGTCATAATCTTGAACTCTGCACCGCCGTGGTTATTGACCAACAGAACACGTACATTATTCCTAATGTGACGAATTCCCAAAGCATTCATGTCATAAAAGAATGCCAAATCACCTGTTACGATGAAACACATTTCATTGGTATTCATGCTCTCACCTATCAGCATAGAATTACAGCCATCTATGCCAAACGCAGCCACATTTGCATAAGCCTGGATAGTGCTATCCAAGGGAAAATAACTCCAGCATCTCAAACTGTTCAAAATCGCAAAATTCATAATACTATATGAAGGAATCAACTTATATAAACTTTGGGCTGCATATAGATTTGAAAAGGGAACGTCAACATCATACTTCATTTGGGCATTCAGATTCGACCACTCTGCAAAATATGCATGTGATGACATTTCATCCTTTCTGAAACGCTCAAAAAAGAAATAATCTGGGCACTCAAAAATCTTATTTAACTTTCCGTATGTGTTTACTGCATTTCCATCCTCACTGACACGCCAATGCTCAATCTGCCCCAGTCTGCACATATTGTTAAACAGAGAATAGTCTCCTGTTTGTCCACCTATGGTTATGACAACATCAGGAACCAGATGTCGCAGTCCGCCACATGAAACAAGAAGATTTGCAGCTATAGAATACTTACCAGAATAATTAGACAAATGATTAACATATACTACTGCATTGTAAGATTCGCAGAATGAATCCAGCGCTTCTTGTTGACGAGCATTAAACGGACGGTGCTCTCCTACAACAACCAACACCCTCTTATCAGCTAAAATCGCATCATCCCATTTATCCCATGCCATATAACGTTTAATTGTACGTATTTGGGGCAAGTCAATATTTTCAAACTTTCCTTGCAAAAGATCCACAATACGAATATTCAACTGGACTGGCCCTGGATTATGATGCGTAAGTTCAAGGATGGCTTCCCTTGCACTGTTTATACATTGCACCCTTGTGTTCTCATCGGTAACAGGGGGCAAATCGAAAGACCGCTTTACGGAATCTTTAGGCAACGACATCTGCTCTGGAGCTTGCATGTAATCCTGATATTCGAAACGTTCCAGTTTCGATGTTGTTATTGCGAGAATCGGTGTGTGTTTGTAGAAAGCCTCTGTAAGACCAGGAACATAGTTCCTTGTTGCCTGTGCACTTGTACAAGATGTGGCTATGATTTCACCTGTCTGAAGATAAACACCTATAGCGAAATACATAGCACTACGCTCATCGGGAACAGAATAGCAATGAAAAAAAGGGTCATCCTGAACAGCCTGAACAATAGAAATGTTTGTTCCGCCAGGATTAAGGACAATATGACGAATGCCATATGACTTCAACAGCGCCACAACTATCCTTACATTTTCTTGAATTGAATACATTGTTATAACTTATCTATGTTAAAATTAGAAGGAATAGGGAACATCATCATAGGTAAGAATACCAGCTCCCCCTGTCATATATATTATATCCCCCATAATGGAACGCCCCATATCACTAACCAGCAAAACCGCCATGTTGGATATTTCTTCGGGCATAATATATCGTCCTAAAGGCAATCTGCCAAGACTCATGTCAGTCTGGCCATCTTTAATCATCATAGGAGTTGCTGTTGGACCTGGAGCAATTCCATTCACAGTAATTCCATACTTTGCCAGGGATTTGGCCAAGCCCAAGGTCAACCCACGAATACCCCATTTGCTTAAAGTATAGGCAGAATCCGCAGGGCGCAAACTCGAAGAAGACGCAATATTTAATATATTCCCCTTTATACCATTGGTAACCATATATTTGCCAAACATCTGTGAAAGGAAAAAGACACCCTTAAGGTTCGTATCAAGTACCTTATCGTACTCTTCTTCTGTCGCATTTGGCATTCCCTTGAAATTAACTCCTGCATTATTTACCAATATGTCAATTGGAGCAATGCCTTTCTTGGCAAGCAAAGAACGGAGATTATTGAAGTTGTCATCAAAGGAGAAAACTTTGGTATTGTCCCATAATACACTTAGGATTGTGGAGCCTGGGGCTGCCAATTCCAGTTTTTGTACTGCTGACATCAATCGTGTTTCATCACGACCCGTTATGACGACAGAAGCACCAGACTTTGCGTAAGCCATTGCTATTGAGAAACCAATTCCGCTGGTTCCACCTGTAATCAAGGCTGTTCTCCCCTTTAATCGAGAATCTGGAAGTATTGCCTCTATTCTCACATTCACCTTGGGGCGATGTTCAAACAGCAACAGCACAAGTTTCTTTAAAAGATTGACAATTCTCATAAATCACATCAATTATTCCTATTAAAACAACAATTTCATTCTCAAGTAATAATATAGTCCAGAGAAGAATCTCATACTACGTAAAGATTGTGTGCATAAAATCTTCAAATACATCCTTTTTACTTTAATTCGATAGAAGTGCATCTCAGATTTTGGCATATCGTAAATAATAGAGACTGTTGCACATATCATCTTCGCGCTTTCCAAGAGCCTTTTCTTTTTCACTGAAAAAGGGATTCTCTTTCTGCACATAGAATCCTTTCTTGTAAACAAACTATATTTTGCCCCCC